>Ga0209759_1000342_pt1 | contig 61422 bp, 49 predicted proteins | sample AraplaCL_Col_mMS_FD_184261 | JGI IMG/M metagenome (GOLD analysis project Ga0209759, IMG submission 184261) | Arabidopsis root microbial communities from the University of North Carolina, USA - plate scrape CL_Col_mMS (SPAdes) (version 2) | ecosystem: Host-associated > Plants > Roots >...
GCCGTCGGCTTCGCCTCGGCGACACGCCGGCAGAATGGTGGGAACGCGCAGCTCGACACCCCCCGATGCCGCGTGGAGACCGAGTGCAGGCGAACGCCTGCCCCCCACGGGTTGATGAAGTACCGCCGCGGCGCGCGCAGCGTCGCCGGAAGCATGACTGCTTTGTCACTGACGCGGAATGGGCGGGAACACGGATTCCAGATGCACCACTCCCCCCTCCAAACCAGAGGACCCCCTTAAGGGCTGGCGGTGCACAGCGGCTTTCTTTGCCTACTTTCTTTGCCGCGGCAAAGAAAGTAGCTGCCGCCCCGCACAGGGGCAACGCCAATAGACCACTAACAATTCAAGGAAAGGCCAACACAACAAAAAGCCCAAACCCAAAAACCCGTGCAAAAGCACACCATCTCGACCGCGTACAATACGCCCTTACCCATCCGCCTCCCGGCAACCTCAATGTCCTTCGATTTCTTCCTCCCTTGCCCGCGCGGCCTCGAAGCCTCGCTTGCGGCTGAACTCGCCGAAATCGCCGCCAACCACCTGAACGGCGCGCCATTCACAGCCGGCGCACAAGTGCCGGGCGGCGTGCATTTCCGCGGAGGCTGGGCCGCCGGCATGGCCGCCAACCTGTATTCGCGTCTCGCGAGCCGCGTACTGCTGAAAATCGCGCATCGCCCGTATCGCAGCGAGCAGGACATCTACGCACTCGCTGTCGAACAGCGCTGGGAACAATGGTTCTCGGCGAATGAAACGCTGCGCGTCGACGTCACGGCGATCAAGTCGCCGCTGCGCAGCCTGGAATTCACGACGCTGCGCGTCAAGGACGCCATCTGCGATCGTCTGCGCGAAGTCAGCGGCGCGCGTCCGAACATCGACACGGCCACGCCCGACGTGCGGGTCTTCGCCTTTCTCACCGCCACCGACTGCACGCTGTATCTCGACACCTCGGGCGATCCGCTCTTCAAGCGCGGCTGGCGCCTCGACAAGGGCGCGGCGCCGCTGCGCGAGAATCTGGCCGCAGGCATTCTGCGTCTGACCGGCTGGACCGCCGGCATGCCCCTGTACGACCCAATGTGCGGCAGCGGCACCTTCCTCGCGGAAGCCGCTCAGGTAGCGCTGAACATCGCGCCGGGCGCGGAACGCCGCTTCGGCTTCGAGAGGCTCAAGCAATACGAAGCCAAAACCTGGCAAATCCTCAAAGCCGCCGCGCTCGACGCGAAGCACGCCGCGCGTAGTTCGCGCGCCGATCTGCAAATCTTCGGCAGCGATATTTCCGGCGACATGCTCGATAAAGCGCGCGCCAACTTCCAACGCGCGGGCTTGCCGTCGATCCCGCTTAAACAGGTCGACGCGCGCGGCATGACACCGCCCACATCCGCGGCAGGTATCCTCGTCGCCAATCCGCCATATGGCGAACGGATCGAAGTGCGCGGGCGCAATGCTCGCGGCGAGCTTCGCGAAGGCCGCGGTAATCGCGAAGACGAGGGCTTTCGTCGCGTCCAGGAAGAAGCGCCGGACAGCGAATTTTTCCAGTCGCTCGGCGATGCGCTCAAACAGCGTTTCACCGGCTGGCACGCGTTCATCCTGACATCGGATCGCAAGCTGCCGGGCCAGTTGCGCCTGCGCGAATCGACCAAGACACCGCTCTTCAACGGCGCGCTCGAATGCCGTCTGTTCCGTTTCGATCTGATCGCGGGCAGCGTGCGGCAGCGGCCGCAAAGCGATACGCCGGCGGCCTGAGGCACGCAGCGTCCGACAGGCAATACGGCGACAAAAACCGCGGACCGGCTCCGCGGTTTTTTTTCGCCTATGGCCTGCGGGCGGTCTTTTCTTTCACCACTGCTTTCATCGCTCCTGCCACCTCCTACTGACACCACGCTGTCAGTAGCACCCCCGCACACTCCTTCTCACGCCATCCGGCGCTTTGCACGGCTTACCGCCATCCACAGGAGAGTGACATGTCCGCATCATCCAAAGTTGTTGCATGGTTCGAGATTCCATCCGTCGATTTCGATCGCGCCGTCCGCTTCTATGAAGCGGCGCTCGACGTCAAACTGAACGTCCAGGAAATCGGCGGCCAGCCGATCGCCGTGTTCGGCTACGAGGAACCGGCGACCGGTGGCGCAATCGTCCACAACCCGTCGATGACGCCCACCGGCGACGGCGTGCTCATCTATCTGAACGCGCAGCCGACCGTCGACGCCGTCCTCGCGCGCGTCGAGCAAGCCGGCGGCAAGACCGACGGACCGGTGATCAAACTGCCGCAGGACATCGGCTATATCGCGTTCTTCACCGACACGGAAGGCAACCGCCTCGGCCTGCATTCGCGGACCAACGGCTAGACGCAACACAACACAACGTCGTGCGCCGCAGTGGCCGAGCGCTGCACGCGAACGCCGACCGGAGCGCGGCATGCGGCGCTATCATCGCGGAACTGTCCCCGTCCTCTTCTACAAGACGCCCACGATGACGCGCCGCGCCGACCGCCTGTTCCAGATCGCCGAACTGCTGCGCGGACGGCGCCTGACCACCGCGCAACAACTCGCCGACTGGCTGCATATCTCGTTGCGCACCGTGTATCGCGACGTGCGCGATCTGCAACTGTCAGGGGTGCCGATCGAAGGCGAAGCCGGCATCGGCTATCGGCTCAGCCGCACGGCGAGTTTGCCGCCGCTCACCTTCACCGCCGATGAACTGGCCGCGCTCGCCGCGGGCGCGCGCATGCTCGAATCGTGGGGCGGCGCCGGTTTTGCGGGCGGTGCGCGCGGCGCGCTCGCCAAGATCGCCTCGGCTATGCCCGCCGACAAGCGCGCGACCTTGGAAAGGCTGGCGGTCTTCGCGCCTTCGTTTCACATCAAAGGGGATTTTTCCGCGCAGCTCGATGCGCTGCATCGCGCGATCGACACGCGGCAGGTGGTGAGCTTTGCCTACGTCGATGTGAACGGCGCGGCGAGCAAGCGCCGCGTCTGGCCGCTCGCCCTCGCGTATTGGGGCGCGCGCTGGACGCTTGGAGCGTGGTGTGAATTGCGCGGCGATTTCCGTAATTTCGGGCTGGAGAAGATTCAGAATCTTCAGGTGCTTGAACAATATCCGGATCAGGAAGGCAGGCGGCTTGCGGACCTGCTGCGGCATGTGAATGCGAAGCCGCAATAGGGCCGCTGTATCGACCGGTGGAGACAAAACCGCCTTTGAGCATGAGCATTCAAGCAGACAAGCCTGCGGTTCGCGGCCGCTTGCAAAGCGGGCCGCGAACTTCGAGCATGAGGTTATTCCACCGCTTTCACCATATCTTCGATCACCTTCTTCGCGTCGCCGAACACCATCATGGTCTTGTCCATGTAGAACAGGTCGTTGTCGAGACCGGCGTAGCCTGCCGCCATTGAACGTTTGTTCACGATGACCGTGCGCGCCTTGTACGCCTCGATGATCGGCATGCCCGCGATTGGCGACTTCGGATCGGTCTTCGCGGCCGGATTCACCACGTCGTTCGCACCGAGCACCAGCACCACGTCGACCTGACCGAACTCGCCGTTGATATCGTCCATTTCGTAGACCATGTCGTACGGCACTTCGGCTTCGGCGAGCAGCACGTTCATGTGGCCCGGCATGCGGCCGGCCACCGGGTGAATCGCATACTTCACCTCGATGCCCTTCTCGACCAGCTTGTCGGTCAGCTCCTTCAACGCATGCTGCGCGCGCGCGACGGCCAGACCATAACCCGGCACGATCACCACGGTTTCAGCATTGCCGAGCATGAACGACGCATCGTCGGCCGAACCGGATTTCACCGGACGCTGCTCCGCCGACCCGCCCGCTGCAGCCGCACCCGCCTCGTTGCCAAAGCCACCGAGAATCACGTTGAAGAACGACCGGTTCATCGCCCGGCACATGATGTACGACAGAATTGCACCGGACGAGCCCACCAGCGATCCCGCGATGATCAGCATCGGATTGTTCAGCGAGAAGCCGATGCCCGCCGCCGCCCAGCCCGAATACGAGTTCAGCATCGACACCACCACCGGCATGTCGGCGCCGCCGATCGGAATGATGATCAGCACGCCGAGCACGAACGCGATCAGCGTCATGATGATGAACGGCAGCCACGATTGCGTGAGGAAGAAGATCACGCCAAAGCCGAGCATCGCGAGTGCGAGCAGCAGGTTGATCAGATGCTGGCCCGCGTACACGACCGGCGCACCCTGAAACAACCGGAACTTGTACTTGCCGGACAGTTTGCCGAACGCGATCACCGAACCCGAGAACGTGATCGCGCCGACGAACGTGCCGATGAACAGCTCGACGCGATTGCCGTACGGCAGGAAGCCCGGCGCGGTGTTCTCCGGATCGACGAGACCGAACGCAGCCGGCTCAGACACCACCGCGTACGCAATACACACAGCGGCAAGACCGATCAGCGAGTGCATGGCCGCGACCAGCTCCGGCATCTTGGTCATCTCGACGCGCGCGGCGACGAACGCGCCAACCGCACCGCCGACCACCAGCGCGACCAGCAGCAGGCCAAGCCCAAGACCAAGATTCGAACCGAGCCCGTTAGCCTGCTTGACGATCAGCGCGATGGTCGTGAGGATCGCGATCGCCATCCCCGCCATGCCGAAGGTATTGCCGATGCGCGCCGTCTTCGGATTCGACAGCCCTTTGAGCGCCTGAATGAAGCAGACCGACGCGACCAGATAAAGCAGCGTGACGACGTTCAGACTCATTACGCGTTCTCCTTGGCAGCGGCGGGGAGCTTCTTCGGCTCTTTCTTCCTGAACATCTCCAGCATTCGTCGCGTGACGAGAAAGCCGCCGAACACGTTGACCGCCGCGAGCGCAACCGCGAGCGTGCCGAAGAACTTGCCGGGCGTGCCCAAAGTGAGACCCGCGGCGAGCATCGCGCCGACGATCACGATCGCCGAAATCGCGTTGGTCACGGCCATCAACGGCGTGTGCAGCGCGGGCGTGACGTTCCAGACCACGTGGTAGCCGACGTAGATCGCCAGCACGAAGATGATCAGGTTGATGACGGTGTGGTTGATGACTTCCATGTCCGCACTCTCCTCTTAAGCCTTGCGCGTGACTTCGCCGTCACGGGCCAGCAGCGTGGCCGCGACGATATCGTCCGCGAGATCGATGTTCAGGGCGCCTTCCTTCGTGATGATCAGCTTGAGGAAGTCGAGCAGGTTGCGCGCGTACAGCGACGATGCGTCAGCGGGCACCATCGAGGCCAGATTCGTATAACCGACGATCGTCACGCCGTGCTTGATGACGACCTTGTCCGCCTCAGTGAGCGGACAGTTGCCGCCACGCTGGCCTTCATACTCGGCGCCGCGGCCAGCGGCGAGGTCGACCAGCACGGAGCCGGGTTTCATCGCCTGCACGGTGTCGACCGAGATCAGCATCGGCGCCGCGCGCCCTGGAATCAGTGCGGTGGAAATCACCACATCGGCCTGTTTGGCACGTTCGTGGACCAGCGCCGATTGACGCGTGAGCCAGGAAGGCGGCATCGGCCGCGCATAGCCGCCGACGCCTTGCGCGGCTTCGCGTTCTTCGTCGGTTTCGTAGGGCACGTCGAGAAACTTGGCGCCGAGCGATTCGATCTGCTCTTTCACCGCCGGCCGCACATCCGAGGCTTCGATCACCGCGCCCAGGCGCTTGGCGGTCGCGATCGCCTGCAAACCGGCCACGCCTGCGCCGAGAATCAGCACGCGCGCGGCTTTCACAGTCCCGGCAGCGGTCATCAGCATCGGCATGAAGCGCGGATAAAGCGTGGCGGCCAATAGAACCGCCTTGTAGCCCGCGATATTCGCCTGCGAGCTCAAAACATCGAGGCTCTGCGCGCGCGTGGTTCTCGGTGCGGCCTCCAGAGCGAACGCCGTGACGCCCGCCGCAGCCAGCTTTGATGAGTTTTCGGTATTAAACGGATCGAGCATGCCGACAAGCGTCGCGCCGCGTTTGAGCAACGGCAGTTCGGCATCGGTCGGCGACTGGACCTTCAGGACGAGATCGGCGCCGAATGCGCTCGCCGCGTCGACGATCTCCGCGCCGGCGGCCGTAAAGGCATCGTCTGGAAAGCTGGCGCCGGTGCCGGCGCCGCTCTGGATCGTGACCCGGTGGCCCTGGGTCACGTACTTCTTGACCGTTTCGGGCGTCGCGGCGACGCGGGTTTCGTGCGCGCGCGTCTCGGCTGGCACTCCGATGTGCATCTTGTTCCTCCTCGACTTCCTGTTTGACGACAGATCGGCCGACGAGGCACGCCGGCTTGCAGGTGCAACGGCTAACGCCTCACTTTAACCGAAAGATGGGGGTGCGCAGAAATCGGGGACAATCCGGGGGTGCCCGGCGGGCGGGGCCGACCCGAGCGCGCGCCGCCCGCTTCCCGGCAGGCGAGGCCCATAACCGGTAAAATGCGCAGCCATGAAACCGGAAACCTGGCTGCCGCACGTCACGGTCGCGGCCATCGTTGAGCGTGACGGGCGCTTTCTCGTGGTCGAGGAACATACCGCCGACGGTCTGCGCCTGAACCAGCCCGCTGGCCATTTGGAGGCGGGCGAAACGCTGGTGGAAGCGGTGATCCGCGAAACGCTCGAGGAAACCGCCCATCCATTCGCACCCGAGGCGCTGGTGGGCATGTACATGACCCATTTCGAGCGGCCCGGCAGTGAGGGCGTCACCTACCTGCGCTTCACCTATTGCGGCGCGGGCGGCGAAGCTGATTCACGGCGCGCCCTCGACCCCGACATCGTCCGCACGTTGTGGATGAGTGCCGACGAATTGCGCGCCTGTCCCGAACGGCACCGCACGCCGCTCGTCATGCAATGTCTCGACGACTACCTCGCGGGCCGGCGTTTCCCGCTCGACTTCGTGCACACGCATTCGGTCGGGCAAAAAAGATAGCCGCAACGAGCGGCCAACCCACGATCCATGAAGTCATGCAGCACCCAGTGAGCATCTTATGAGCAAGCAGAAAGTCGTAGTAGGCATGTCGGGCGGCGTCGATTCGTCCGTTACCGCATGGCTGCTGAAGGAACAGGGCTACGACGTGGTCGGCCTGTTCATGAAAAACTGGGAAGACGACGACGACAGCGAATACTGCTCGACGCGGCAGGACTGGATCGACGTGGTCTCGGTGGCGGATCTGATCGGCGTCGACGTCGAAGCGGTCAACTTCGCAGCGGAATACAAGGACCGGGTGTTCGCCGAATTCCTGCGCGAATACTCGGCCGGCCGCACGCCGAATCCGGACGTGCTGTGCAATGCCGAAATCAAGTTCAAGGCGTTCCTCGACCACGCCATGTCGCTCGGCGCGGAAACCATCGCGACCGGCCACTACGCGCGCGTGCGCCAGAACGAGCGCAACGGCCGCTTCGAACTGCTGAAGGCGTTCGACCATACGAAAGACCAGTCGTACTTTCTGCATCGGCTGAATCAGGCGCAATTGTCGAAAACACTGTTTCCGCTCGGCGAGATTCCGAAAACGAAAGTGCGCGAAATCGCCGAGCAGATCGCGTTGCCCAATGCGAAGAAGAAAGACTCGACCGGCATCTGCTTTATCGGCGAACGGCCGTTCCGCGACTTCCTGAACCGCTATCTGCCGACGAAACCCGGCCCGATGAAAACCACCGACGGCAAAGTGGTCGGCGAACATATCGGCCTCGCGTTCTACACGTTCGGCCAACGCAAGGGCATCGGCCTCGGCGGCAGCAAGGACGGTAGCGGCGAGCCGTGGTTCGTCGCCGGCAAGGACATTGCGTCGAACACGCTGTACGTCGCGCAGGGTCACGATCATGCGTGGCTGCTCAGCCATACGCTGTCCGCCGGCAATACGAGCTGGGTGGCGGGCGAGCCGCCGGCGGACGGCTTCGCGTGCGGCGCCAAGACCCGTTACCGGCAAGCGGATGCGCCTTGCACGTTTAGCAGCGCGGGCAGCGGCGAAGGCCTCTTCGAATTGAATTTCGACGCCGCGCAATGGGCTGTCACACCGGGGCAATCTGCGGTGCTCTACGATGACGACGTGTGCCTCGGCGGCGGCATCATCGAACATGCGGTCACCGGACAGCCGGCCGCGCGCGAGCCGCAAAAAGCGGCGCTGCTGAACGCCCGTTGAGCCACGCGTCTGATCGTGCGGCGACACGGCCTGGCGCCGCACACGCATTACCTGCACGTTTCGACCTGCGCGGCGCGCGGCATCCACGCGCTCGCTCTTCAAGCCACAACTAGCTTCACCATAAAAGCAGTCGTTCGTTTTCCTTCGCGGCGGATTCCGTCTGCGCCGGCAGCGCTGGCGATCCCGCCGTGACGATCCTCACTGCACTGGAGTCCCCATGTTTTCTCGACGTTATCTGGCCATGTGGTGCGCAGCCGCGCTGCTCGCCGTCTGCGCGGCGTTGGCCGACACGCATCACATCTCGTGGTTCTGGATCATCGTGCCGCTCGCGCTGGTCGCGCTCGGCCTGTTCGACCTGACGCAGCAGCGTCACGCGATCCTGCGCAACTATCCGCTGTGGGGCCACTTCCGTTTCCTGTTCGAATTCATCCGACCGGAAATCCGCCAGTATTTCGTCGAAGGCGATACGGACGAAAAACCGTTCTCGCGCACCCAGCGCAGCATCGTCTATCAGCGCGCCAAGAACGATGTCGACAGCCGCCCGTACGGCACCGAACTCGACGTCAAAGCCACTGCGCACGAATGGATCAGCCACTCGCTCGCGCCGACCACGCTCGACAATCACGACTTCCGCATCGTCGTCGGACCGGATCGCGCGCAGCCTTATTCCATGTCGATCTTCAACGTCTCGGCGATGAGCTTCGGTTCGCTGTCGGCGAACGCGATCATGGCGCTGAATCTCGGTGCAAAGAAAGGCAACTTCGCGCACGACACCGGCGAAGGCTCGATGTCGAAATATCACCGCGAGCATGGCGGTGACATCATCTGGGAAATCGCTTCGGGCTACTTCGGTTGCCGCAACGACGACGGCACCTTCAACGCGGAGAAGTTCGCGAAGCAGGCCGCCGAGCCGCAAGTGAAGATGATCGAGGTGAAGCTCTCGCAAGGCGCGAAGCCGGGTCACGGCGGCGTGCTGCCGGCCGCGAAGATCACGCCGGAAATCGCGGAGACGCGCGGCGTGCCGATGGGCCGCGACTGCATCTCGCCGGCCACACACTCCGAGTTTTCCACGCCGCGCGGTCTGCTTGAATTCGTCGAGCGTTTGCGCACGCTGTCGGGCGGCAAGCCGACCGGCTTCAAGCTGTGTATCGGACATCCGTGGGAATTCTTCGGCATTGCGAAGGCGATGCTGGAAACCGGCATCCTGCCGGACTTCATCGTCGTGGACGGCGCGGAAGGCGGCACGGGCGCGGCGCCGCTCGAATTCACCGATCACGTCGGCGTGCCGTTGCAAGAGGGCCTGCTGCTGGTGCACAACACGCTGGTCGGCATCGGCCTGCGGCAACGTATTCGTATCGGCGCGAGCGGCAAGATGATCACCGCGTTCGACATCACCAAGACGCTCGCGATCGGCGCGGATTGGGTCAACGCTGCGCGCGGCTTCATGTTCGCGGTCGGCTGCATCCAGGCGCAGACTTGCCACACGGGGCGCTGCCCGACCGGCGTCGCGACGCAGGACCCTGTGCGCCAGCGCGCGCTTGTCGTGCCGGACAAGGCCGACCGCGTGTTCAACTTCCATCACAACACGCTGCACGCGCTGAAGGAAATCATTCAGGCCGCGGGGCTGAAGCATCCGGCGGAACTGCGCGCGCATCACATCGTGCGGCGCGTGTCGTCGCATGAGGTGCAGTTGATGTCGGAACTGCTGAAGTATCTCGAACCGAACGATCTGCTCAACGGTAATTATCGCTACTCGTTGTTCGAGAAGTACTGGCCGGTCGCGCAAAGCGATTCGTTCTCGCCAAAAGTGGAGCTGGCGGCAACCTGAGCCGCCTCACCGACACGGCCTGCAAGACGCACGACAAAGACGAAGGGCCGCCACGCGCGGCCCTTCGTCGTCTAAAGCGCACTCGAACTCCCGTCCGACCCCGCAAAACGGACACCCCCCTCCCTTTCCGTTAAAATCTACGGTTTAGCACTTCGCTCCACGGCCACCCGGCGCGCTTCGGCGCTCACGGCGCGGCCTCATGCCCGAAAGGCACTTCATGCTCACGTTTCAGCAAATCATCCTGACAATGCAGTCCTATTGGGACAAGCAGGGTTGCGCGTTGCTCCAGCCGATCGACATGGAAGTCGGCGCGGGCACGTCCCACGTCCATACCTTCCTGCGCGCGGTCGGCCCCGAGCCGTGGCGCGCGGCGTACGTGCAACCGTCGCGCCGTCCGAAAGACGGCCGCTACGGCGAGAACCCGAATCGTCTGCAGCACTACTACCAGTACCAGGTGGTGCTCAAGCCGGCGCCGGAAAATATCCTCGACCTGTACCTCGGCTCGCTCGAAGCCCTCGGCTTCGACCTGAAGCAGAACGACGTGCGCTTCGTCGAAGACGACTGGGAAAACCCCACGCTCGGCGCCTGGGGTCTGGGCTGGGAAGTGTGGCTGAACGGCATGGAAGTGACCCAGTTCACGTACTTCCAGCAGGTCGGCGGTTTGGATTGCAAACCGGTGCTCGGCGAAATCACGTACGGGCTCGAACGCCTTGCCATGTATCTGCAGAAGGTCGAGAACGTCTACGATCTCGTCTGGACCGAGTGGGAAGAACAAGGCCCGAACGGCCCGGAACTGCGTCGCCTGACTTATGGCGACGTGTACCACCAGAACGAAGTCGAACAGTCTACCTACAACTTCGAATACGCGAACGTCGAACTGCTGTTCTCGATCTTCAACAGCTACGAAGCCGAAGCCAAACGCATGATCGAAGCGCAGATCGCGCTGCCCGCCTATGAGCTCGTGCTGAAGGCCGGCCACACGTTCAACCTGCTCGACGCGCGCGGCGCGATTTCGGTCACGGAACGCGCGGCGTATATCGGCCGCATTCGCGCGCTGTCGAAGCTGGTCGCGCAGGCCTACTACGATTCGCGCGAAAAGCTCGGCTTCCCGATGCTCGGCAATCCGGTGCACGGCGTGCCCGGCCTCACGACCGACGAACAGGACGCCGCGATGCCCGCGTGGGCGCCGCCGCTCAAAGTCGAACGCAAGATCGACCCGGACTGACGAGAACATCAAGAAATGACTCAACCCCATCAAGCTACCCTGCTCGTCGAGCTGCTGACCGAAGAACTGCCGCCGAAAGCGCTCGCGCGTCTCGGCGACGCCTTCGCGGAAGGCATTGCGCAGCGCCTCGCGGCGCGCGACCTGATCGAAGGCGAACTGTCGTTCGAACGTTATGCCACGCCGCGCCGCCTCGCCGTCACGATCAAGAACGTGCGCGCGGTTGCGCCGGAAAAACACGTGCGCGAAAAAGTGCTGCCGGTTTCCGTCGCGCTGGATAAAGACGGCCAGCCCACCGCGCCGCTCGCCAAAAAACTCGCGGCGCTCGGCTTCCCCGATTTTTCGGTGAACGACCTGGAGCGCGCGCAGGACGGCAAGGCCGAAGCCTTCTTCCTGCGCTATGCCGCGCCGGGCGCCACGCTCGCCGACGGCCTGCAGAGCGCGCTCGACGAAACGCTCGCCAAGCTGCCGATCCCGAAGGTCATGACGTATCAGCGTCCCGACGGCACCAATGTGCAATTTGTGCGTCCGGCTCATCGGCTGACCGCGTTGCATGGCGAACAGGTCGTGCCGGTGAGCGCGCTCGGCATCGACGCCGACGACACCACGCTCGGCCATCGTTTCCTCTCCGAAGGTTTCGTGCAGATCCAGCATGCGGATACGTACGCCGAGACGCTGCTGCACAAAGGCCACGTGGTAGCGAATTTCGCCGACCGCAAGGAAACCATCCGCACGCATCTGCTCGCGCAAGCCGACGGCGATCAGGTCGTGATGCCGGAATCGCTGCTCGACGAAGTGACGTCGCTGGTCGAATGGCCGGTGGTCTACGCGTGCCGTTTCGAGGACGAATTCCTGCAAGTGCCGCAGGAATGCCTGATCCTCACCATGCAGACCAACCAGAAATACTTCGCGCTGACCGATGCGAACGGCAAGCTGCGCTCGCGCTTCCTGATCGTGTCGAACATCGAAACGTCCACGCCGGGCGATATCGTCGAAGGCAATGAACGCGTGGTGCGTCCGCGTCTGGCGGACGCGAAGTTCTTCTTCGAGCAGGACAAGAAGAAGCCGCTCGCGGACCGCGTGCCGCTGCTCGCGAACGTCGTGTATCACAACAAGCTGGGCTCGGCGCTGCAACGCGTGGAACGCGTCGAAGCGCTGGCCGGCGCGATCGCCGAACTGATCGGCGCGGACGTGGCGCTCGCGAAGCGCGCCGCGCGTCTGGCCAAGGCCGACCTGATCACCGACATGGTGGGCGAATTCCCCGAACTGCAAGGCACGATGGGCACGTACTACGCGCGCCACGACGGCGAGCCGGAAGAAGTCGCGCTCGCGTGTTCGGAACACTATCAGCCGCGTTTCTCCGGCGACGCGTTGCCCACCACCGCGACCGGCACCGTCGTCGCGTTGGCCGACAAGCTCGAAACGCTGGTCGGCATCTGGGGCATCGGCCTGCAGCCCACCGGCGAGAAGGACCCGTTCGCGCTGCGTCGCCACGCGCTCGGCGTGCTGCGCATTCTCGTCGAGAAGCAACTGGCGGTCGATCTGGTCGAACTGCTGCGTACTGCTCACGCGCAATTTGCGGCGGTGCCGAACGTGACGGATTCGACGCAAGCCATTTACGAATTCAGCATGGACCGTTTGCGCGGCCTGCTGCGTGAACGTGGCTACGCGCCGGGCGAAATCGACGCGGTGCTGGCGCTGAATCCCACGCGTCTCGACGACATCGTCGCGCGTCTGGATGCCGTGCGTGAATTCGCAGCGTTGCCGGAAGCGGCGTCGCTCGCGGCGGCCAACAAGCGCATCTCGAACATTTTGAAGAAGTCGGAAGGCGCGGCGACCGGCGGTGTGCAGGTTGCGCTGCTCACCGAGGCTGCAGAAAAGGCGTTGTACGCGCAGCTCGAACAAGTCGCGCCGCGCGTGCAATCGCAACTGGCTGCACGCGACTACACGGGCGCGCTAACCGCGCTCGCCGCGTTGCGCGAACCGGTCGACACATTCTTCAACGACGTGATGGTCAATGCCGAAGATCCGGCGTTGCGCGCCAACCGTTTGGCTTTGCTCGGCGCACTGCATCAGCAGATGAATTGCGTCGCCGACATTTCCCGACTCGCCGCCTGAGCCCTAAGCCATGCCGATGCCGACCAAGAAAGTGGTGATCCTCGACCGCGACGGCGTGATCAACGTCGACTCCGACGCGTTCATCAAGTCGCCGGACGAATGGGTGGCGCTGCCCGGTTCGCTCGAAGCCATCGCGCGCCTGAATCAGGCCGGCTATCGCGTGGCGATCGCCACCAACCAGTCGGGCATCGGCCGCGGCCTGTTCGATATGAACGCGCTCAACGCGATGCATCTGAAGATGCATCGCATGGCGGCGGCGGTCGGCGGCCGCATCGACGCGGTGTTCTTCTGCCCGCATACAGCGGAAGATCACTGCGAGTGCCGCAAGCCGAAGCCCGGCATGCTGAAGATGATCAACGAGCGTTTCGAGGTCGATCCGGAACAGACGCCGGTGGTCGGCGACTCTCTGCGTGATCTGCAAGCAGGCGCGTCGCTCGGCCATCCCGCTCATCTGGTGCTGACCGGCAAGGGCCGCAAAACGCTCGAGGCCGGCGGCTTGCCCGATGGCACCATCGTCCACGACGACCTGCGCGCCTTCGCGCTCGACTTCCTCGCCGACGCTCAAGAGTGACGCGCGCCACGCGCGTCCCCAACCCTCACTGACCACGCCGATGCGCTTCATCCGCTCTTTGCTTCTGCTGATCTACTTCGTTCTGTTCACGGTGCCGTACGCGACTGCATGCTTCATCGCATTCCCGTTCATGCGCGCCGACAACCGCTACTGGATGGCGGCCGGCTGGTGTCGCGCGACGCTGCATACGGTGCGCTGGCTCAACGGCATCCGCTACAACATCGAAGGCTTCGAGAACCTGCCTAACGGTCCCGCCGTGCTGCTTTCCAAGCATCAATCGGCGTGGGAAACGCTGGCCTTTCCGGCACTGATGCCGCGGCCGTTGTGCTATGTGTTCAAGCGCGAACTGCTGTACGTGCCGTTCTTCGGCTGGGCGCTCGGCATGCTGAAGATGGTTCATATCGATCGCAAGGAAGGCAAGTACGCGTTCGAATCGGTCATCAAGCAAGGCAACGCGCGCATGGCCGAAGGCGCCTGGGTCATCATGTTTCCGGAGGGCACGCGCACGCCGACCGGCAAGCAAGGCAAGTACAAAACCGGCGGCGCGCGTTTCGCGACAGCCACCGGCGCGCCGGTCGTGCCGATCGCGCACAACGCAGGACGTGTGTGGCCTCGCAACTCGTTTCTCAAATATGCGGGTATAGTCACAGTGTCGATCGGCAAGCCGATCGAGACGACGGGGCTCACGCCCGATGAAGTGAACACGCGCGTCGAACAGTGGATCGAAGCTGAAATGCGTCGCATCGATCCTACAGCGTACCGCGCGGCGGAAAGCAGTTCCGCCGCCGCACCAATCTGACGCGCCCACGCCCTCGAAGGCGTATTTGCGCGAAGCCGAATCCGATGCAGAAGTCTCCTACGCCGCAGCATGCTGCGGCGCTCGATAACCGGCAACTCGATCTCCCGCTCTTCGCCGAGCCGGGGTCGATGTCGTCGTCGCCTTCACCTTCCGCACCCACACCCGGCGCTTCGCAGCGCTCGCCGGGCGGCCAGCAGCCGGCCCTGCCGCTCGCGCCGGATGGCAGCAAGCTGCGCAGTCTCGCGATCGGCTCACGCACGCTGCACTACGCGCTCAAACGTTCGGCGCGCCGCTCGATCGGTTTTGCGATCGACAGCACGGGTCTCACGATCACCGCACCACGCTGGGTCACGCTCGCCGATATCGAAACCGCGATCACCGAAAAGCAGCGCTGGATTTTCACGAAGCTGATCGAATGGCAGACGCGCGTCGAACAGCGCGCGCTGCCGAAAGTCGATTGGAAAGATGGCGCCGAGGTGCCCTATCTCGGTCAGCCCGTGCGCGTGAAACTCGGCGCGCCGCAAGGCATGCTCGCGTTCAGCGCGCAAGATGCGGCGCTGCAAGTGCCGCTGCCCTTGCAGGCGGATCCGCAGCAGATCAAGGATCGCGTGCAAGGCTGGCTGCAGGGTGAAGCGAAGCGTCTGTTCGGCGAGCGTCTCGCGATTTACGCGGAGAAATTGGGCGTGAACTATCGCACGTACGCGCTCTCGTCAGCGGCGACGCGTTGGGGCAGTTGTTCGAGTGACGGCAAGATTCGCCTGAACTGGCGGCTGATTCATTTCCCGCTTTCCATCATTGATTACGTCGTCGCGCACGAACTCGCGCATCTGCGTGAAATGAATCACAGCCCGCGCTTCTGGCAAACAGTCGAATCGATTTTTCCGGAATTCCGCGAAGCGCGGCAGACACTGAAGTCGCATCCGCCTGAATTGCTGCCGACGCTTTAACGCTTATTTTGTACCTTGTAGCGCCTTGAAGCCGGCGCTTCGATTTCAGTCCGAAGCGCCGGCTTGTTACACACTGCCGCTCATTCCGAGCAGAAAGTTTCCTGCAGATGACGCCAAGTCACCTTGCCGTGCGCGTCGAGATCCATCACTGCCGTAGAGCGCCGCACGTTCGCGTTGCCGACGCCGTCGCGCTGATACTCGCGATATTTCACCACTGCCGCTGACGGATACTCCGCGACGATTTCCTTGTCGCGGATCGTGATTTGCGAGCCTGGACGCGCGCCGTGCAGCTTCGAGAAAATCTCGCGCACGCCGGCGTGATCCAACGCGATGCCCGATGTCATGACCAGCGTGAATTGCGGTGCGAAGCGCGCCATGATTCGCTGCAGCACGCCTTCGTCCGCGGAACCGTTGAACAGGGCTTCGATTTCGACGTGGATCTCGTCGAGTTCTTTGAAGTAGGGATTGATGTTATTCATTGTCGACCTCACCCTGCCGCGAGCCTTATTTCTTCTTCTGGATGAACTCGATCTTGTAGCCGTCCGGGTCCGTGACGAAAGCGATCACGGTCGTGCCGTGTTTCATCGGACCGGCTTCGCGCACGACCGTACCGCCTTGCGCCTTGATCTTTTCACAGGCGGCGTAGGCGTCTTCCACTTCGATGGCGAGATGGCCGAAACCCGTACCGAGGTCGTACGAAGGCGTGTCCCAGTTGTGAGTGAGTTCGAGCACAGTGCCGTCGCGTTCATCTTCGTAACCGACGAACGCCAGCGTGAATTTGCCGTCCGGATAATTTTCGCGGCGCAGCAGTTTCATGCCGAGCAATTCTGTGTAAAAGGCAATCGAACGGTCCAGGTCGCCGACCCGGAGCATGGTGTGAAGCAGGCGCATGATGCACTCCCTGTTGCGTGGTAACGAGACCGTCAATGTACCCGGAATCGCTCGGCGTTGCAGGCAGCGCCACCTGTGAATCAGTACTCAGAACTGATGTCGAATACCTGCCATCAAGCCGATCTGCGAGCTCTTCTGCGCGAGCCCGACGCCGTTGACACCCTGCAGTTGCGCGCCGATCAGGTCGCCGCGATACAGCGAATAATCGCCTTCCAGATACACGTCCGTGCGCCGGGACAGGTTGTAGTCGGCGACCAGTTGGTACTGCCACGCCGAGCCGTCCTGCGCGGCGGTCTTGCCGTCCTGCAACGTGCGCCAGACGTTCGCGGCGAAGTGCCACTTGTTGCTCACCTGTTGCGTGATGCCGCCCATGATCATGCGGCGCCGCGCGAAGTCCGTGTATTTGAGCGCCGCCAGCACGGGCGCGGTGAACGGGCCATTGGCGAAATTCGAAAAGCCCGCGTCGTTCTGATTGACGATATAGCCGGCAGAAAAACGCGTCAGATTCCACGTGTACGCGCCGCCAAATGTCCATGTCTTCGCGGCCGCGCCGTTGACCGAGTCTTTCGACACTTCGTACGCGCCGCCCACGCTCAACGGACCGCCTTCGGGTTTATAAGCTGCGGCCGCGCCGATCTGGCTGCCGTATGAATTGCCCGCATTGCCGCCGAATGCATAGCCGGCGGCGAACGTGAAGCCGTTATATCTGGCCTGATATTGCACCTGGTTGCTGGTCCAGATGCCGCCCGTCATGGTGATTTCAGGCTGAAAACTGAAGTCGTACGGGATCCACGAATTGCTGCCGTAGCCGGCCACCGTCACACCTTCGATCACCACGTTGTACTGCCGCCCGAGGATGATCTGGCCGTACGAATCCGATCGCACGCCGACCTGTGCTTCATTGAAGAACGGCAGCGTGGGATCGCTCTGGCCGGTGTTGACGTAGATGCGGTTTTCGAGTTTGAAGAAGGTAGACCAGCCGCCGCCGAGATCCTCGACGCCCTTCAGCCCCCAACGGCTCTGCGTCATGCCGCCTGTGCCGAGTCCGATCGACGAATCGCCGGCCTTGTTGGCGTGAGTCAGGTAGCGCACGCTTTCGTCGACCACGCCGTACAGCGTCACGCTGGATTGCGCCTGCGCCAACTGACATCCCAACGACGCCAATGCCGCGGGCACCGCGACCGCCGCCAACCTGCCTACGTTCTTCATCACTTCTCCTCGTACAGGCTCCGCGTCGCGCGGATGGAGTTTGTCTGCCTGGAATGTCCTGATAAAACGTTAGTGGCAGAACCTTAGCGCGAAACGCGAGCCGTGCGAAATTAGTCTGAGACAGGTGTTGTTAAGTCGGCAAAAACGCTTGCAGCCTTGCTTGCGGCGTAAAAGAAGCACGCGTAGGCAATGGGGTCATCGGTGGGCAGCGCGGACAGGTTTGCTATCGTACGAGCTATTTTCCGACTCGACATAGCCCATGAGCACTCCCGCCCTGCCCGCACGCCGCGCCCCGGATAGCTTCGCCATCCTGTTGATGGTCGGCCTGTGCGCAATCTGGGGCCTCCAGCAAGTCGCGATCAAAAGCACCAATGCGGCAGTGCCGCCGGTCTTCCAGGCGGGCCTCCGGTCGGCGATTGCATCGGTGCTGGTGTGGGTCTGGGCGCGCTCACGCGGCACGCCGCTCTTTCGCGACGACGGCACCCTGGGCGCCGGCCTGCTCGCGGGCGTGCTGTTCGCGGGCGAGTTCGTGTGCATTTTTCTTGGCCTGACGCTGACCAGCGCGTCGCGCATGGCGGTCTTTCTGTACACCGCACCGTGCTTCACGGCGCTCGGCCTGCACTGGTTCGTCGACGGCGAGCGCATGCGGCGGATTCAGTGGGCGGGTATCGTCGTCGCGTTCGCGGGCATCTCGCTCGCCTTCGCGGACGGCTTCCTGCATGGCCCCGCCACCGGCGGTTCGCTGCTCGCGGGTGTCGCGGGCGACGCGCTGGGGGTGCTGGGCGGCATCACGTGGGCCGCGACAACCGTGGTGGTGCGCGCCACGCGACTTGCTCAATCGAGCGCCAGCAAGACGCTGTTTTATCAACTGATGGTGTCGGCGGTGGTGCTGCTCGCGCTTGCGCTCGGACTCGGCCAGGCGCACGTGGAAACCGTCACGCCGCTGACCGTGGTGAGCCTCGCGTATCAGGCGGTGATCGTGGCGTTCGTCAGCTATCTGCTGTGGTTCTGGTTGCTGACGCGCTATATCGCTTCGCGACTGTCGGTATTCTCGTTTCTCACACCGCTGTTCGGCGTGACCTTCGGCGTGCTGCTGCTCGGCGAGTCGTTCAGCCTGCGCTTTCTGATGGCCGCGGTGCTGGTGCTGACCGGCATCGCGTTGGTCAACGCGCCGGCAAAACGCGTGACAGGCTAGAGGATCGCGTTATTCGAGAGCAGACGCGATGCCCCCGCCAACGCTTAGGCTTTGGCCGCCACGATCTGCGCCACGCGCACGTATTCGTCCACAGGCACGTCTTCAGCGCGCCGTTGCAGATCGAAGCCGAGCGCCTCGAAATCCACCGAATCACGATAGGCAGCCAGCGTGTTGCGCAACATCTTGCGACGCTGCGAGAACGCGGCCGTCACCACTTCGCCGAGCACGCGCTCGTCCACTGGCGCCAACTCATGCAGTTCATACGGGATCATCCGCACGATCGCCGAATCGACTTTCGGCGGCGGGTTGAATGCTTCGGGCGGCACATCGAGTTGCTTGTCGATCACATAGCGGTATTGCAGCATCACCGAGAGACGGCTGAACGCCTTGGTGCCCGGCTCCGCCACCATCCGCTCGACTACTTCGTTCTGCAGCATGAAGTGCTGATCGATGACGCGATGCGCGAACGACGTCAGATGAAACAGCAGCGGGCTCGAAATGTTGTACGGCAGATTGCCGACAATGCGCAGCGACGCTTTCTCGCCGGGCGCGGCCAGCGAGCCGAAGTCAAACGCAAGCGCGTCGCCGGCATGCAGTTCGAGCAGGCCGCCGAATTTCGTCTTCAGACGGCCGATCAGATCGCGGTCCAGTTCGACGGCGTGCAAGGGCGCTTCCGGCGTCGCGAGACGCTCGATCAGCGGTTCGGTGAGCGCGCCGAGACCCGGCCCGATCTCGACCATGCGCTCGCCGCGTTGCGGCCGGATGACATCGACGATCGAATCGATCACGCCCATGTCGACCAGAAAATTCTGACCGAAACGCTTGCGCGCGATATGACCTTGGTGCCGGCCCTGTTGCTGTCTGCTGGTGGACATCGAAGAAACGCTAAGAAAGAGAATTGCTTAAGAAAAGGAACTGGCTGAGCGGCGCGCACTTCTGGACGCGTTCGACGCGCTCGCCGAGCCCGAGCCGCTTACGCTCCTGCTAGCGGCAGGATACACGCGAGCAGCGGGCCGGCAGCGCCGATTCAGCCCGCGCGGCGGTGCTGCGCCATCGACAACGCCGTCTCGATCGCGGCGATCAGGCTGCCCGCGTCGGCGCGGCCGGTGCCGGCCAGGTCGAGCGCGGTGCCGTGATCGACCGACGTGCGGATGATCGGCAAACCGAGCGTGACATTGATGCCTTCGCCGAACGTGGCGTACTTCAATACCGGCAGGCCCTGGTCGTGGAACATGGCCAGCACGCAATCGGCCTCGTCCAGATAACGCGGCTGGAACAGCGTGTCGGCCGGATACGGACCGCGCGCGTCGATGCCTTGAGCGTCCGCGAGCTTCAGCGCCGGCGTGATGACATCGATTTCCTCGCGGCCGAGATAACCGTTTTCGCCCGCGTGCGGGTTCAGCCCCGTCACGAGGATGCGCGGCGCCGGCAAGCCGAAGTGATGCCGCAAATCGTGATCGATGATGCGCAGCGTTTCGACAATGCCTTCGATGGACAACGCGGCGGACACATCCTTGAGCGGCAGATGCGTGGTCGCCAGTGCGACGCGCAACGGGCGCTTGCCGGTGCCGGCCAGCATCATCACCACGCGCGGCGTGTGCGTGCGCTCGGCGAGATATTCGGTGTGGCCGGTGAACGGCACGCCGGCATCGTTGATGGTGCTCTTTTGCAGCGGCGCAGTGACGATCGCGTCGAACGTGCCTGCTACCGCGCCGTCGATGGCACTGTCGAGCAGGTCGAGCACGTAGCGGCCGTTGGCCGCGTTGAGCTTGCCCGCGACGGCCGGCGCTCCGAGCGGCCGGTGCTGCAGGCGCACGCGTTTGCCGTCCGCGACCAGCGCGCTCCAGTCGACGCCCACGGCCCGCGCGCGTTCGGCGAGCAGGCCGGCGTCGCCCAGCACGATGAACTGCGCGTGCGGCCAATGCGCCGCCGCGCCCGCCAGTGCCTGCACTGTCAATTCGGGACCGACGCCGGCGGGCTCGCCGGTCGTGATCGCGATCTGCAGCGGTGGGCGGGCGGACTGGGTGGCGCTAGTCATGACAGTTATTGCGTGCTCGACAAAGTGGGCTTCACTTCCACATACGCGGTGTCGCGCAGTTCACGCAGCCAGTCGGCGTAGGCCTGTTCCGCCTTGCGCTGACCGATGGCCTGGCGCGCCAGATCCATCTGCTGCGAGACCGAACCTTCGGATTCGCGGCGGCCCAGCACCTGAATCAGGTGATAGCCGTATTCGCTGCGGACCGGATCGCTGATCTGGCCGTCCTGCAGGTTGTTCATGGCGCGCTCGAATTCCGGCACCGTCTCACCCGGGCTGATCCAGCCGAGGTCGCCGCCTTGCGACGACGAACCGTCTTGCGAGTAAGTATGCGCGAATTTGGCGAAGTCGCCGCCCGCGGCGATTTCCTTCTTGATTTCGAGCAGTTTCTGACGCGCTTGCGGTTCCGACATGCCGTCGCCGACGCGCAGCAGAATGTGGCGCACGTGCGTTTGCACGAGCTTCGGCGCATCCGAGCTGGTGCCCTGACCCGCACGGCGATCGACCAGACGCACGATCTCGAAACCGTCGTTAGTGCGGATCAGATCCGGATTGACTTCGCCGGGACGCATGGTCGAGACAGCCTTGACGACTTCAGGCGGCAGCTTGGACGGCGCAACGAAACCGGTATCGCCGCCTTTCGACGCATCCGGCGCCTGCGAATTCGACTTCGCCAGCTTGTCGAAATTGGCGCCGCCCTTGGCTTCGGCAAGCAACGCCTGGGCCTTCTGCTGCGCCGCTTCGATATCCGTCTCCGGCGCGTTCAGCGGCGCCTTCAGGAAAATGTGCTGCAGATACAAGTCGCTCGTCGCGCCGGCGTTCGGGCCACGCTGACTGGCGATATAGTTCGCGACTTCGGCGTCCGACACCGTGACCTTGCTGTCCACTTCCTTCTCGCGCAGGCGCGAGAGCGTGAGTTCGGTACGCGCGTCGCTGGTGAACGTGCTCCAGGGCACGCCTTGCGCCTCGATACGCGAGCGGTACACGTCGAGCGACAGGTTGTTCGCCGCGGCCAGCCGTTCGAGCGTTTTCTGCACGGTGGCGTCGTCGATATTGATGTTGTCTTCTTTGGCCTTCTGCAACTGAATGCGTTCCAGCACCATCTGGTTGAGCACCTGCTGACGCAACTGGTCCAGCGGCGGGACCGGCGCGTTCTGCTGGTTCAGGCGACGGGTGATCAGGCTCATGCGTTCGTCGAGTTCGCGCCGCGTAATGACACCGTTGTTGACGACTGCGGCAATGGTGTCGACCGTCTGGCCGCTACTGCCGCCCAGCGCCTGCGCCTGCACCGGCGCGACCGACAGGAAAGACGCCGCGGCGGCCAGACCGGCCGCAAGCGTTGCCAAGCGAAGCTTTTTCATGATTGCCACAGATACTCCAATGATGTCGGGCGCGCCTGGCCCGTCTTTTCGCACTTTATAAATGATCGGGCGAGCGTCATTCGTAATTGGTGAAACGCGACTCCGGCGGCGGCGGTGGCGGCAACGGCGTATAGCCCGCCACGCTGGCGCGGAATGCGCTCATCAGCCCGTTGTCGACGCTCGACAAGCCCTTGAACGTCAACTGAGCGAGAAACCGCGTGCTCGACTGATTCTGCCCCGAGGTGTTCAGACCGTTCGCGTAGCGCTGAATCCCCGCCCCGAGCGTCCAGCAATCGGCGTCGTACTGCAGGCCGACCAGACCGTCGACGATCCGATGGCCGCCCAGGTCGTAATTGAAACGGCCCACGCCGAACACCCGATGCGTGAGCGGCCATTGCCCCGAGATCAGCACCTGATTGATCGGCTGGTTGTCCAGCGTGGTGTTCGCGCGGGTGTAACGGTACCCGACGTTGATCACCTTGCCGGTGGCCGGGCTGAACCCGAAGCCGATACTCGTCTTCACCAACTGGTTGTTGTCGGCATTATATTGGAACGCCGTTTCCGAAGCGAAACCGGCGCCGAGCTTGAACGACGCGCCCGCGATCAGGTCCGAATGCGTGGCCTGCGTGCTGGTCTGCGTAGGCTGCAGCGTGACGCGCTGGTCCTGGAAATAGTACTGCTGCGCGATCACGAAACGCGCCCGCTCGTCACCCGTGGCCGCGTCGATGAAGCGCGTGGTGAGAGCGGCCGTCAGGCGGTTCGCGTCGGCGATCCGGTCGTTGCCGACGAAGGTGTTCGGCGTGAAGATTTCCGCGAGGCCGAAGTCGGAGTCGGCGGTGTCGAACAGCGGCGCGGACTCCTGATTGCGATACGGCGTGTACACGTAGTACAGACGCGGTTCGAGCGTCTGGATGTAATCCTGCCCGAAGATCCGCACCGAACGGTCGAAGATCAGGCCCGTGTCGAAGGTGAACGTCGGGATCGATTCGGTGAAGTTCTTCGGCGTGCCGAGCGGCACGTCGTCGTGAATATTGCGCAGGTTATACGACGCGAAGTGCCACTGCACCTTTGGCGTCACGAAGTAACCCGGCCCGACCACCGAATACGCAAGGTACGGATTGAACATGACCCGCTGACCTTCGGTCTGGTCCGCGGTGGTGATGCTGAAATTCGTGTAATCGGCTTCCGCGCCGTAGTCGAAGCCGCCGACGTTGTACTTCGCGTACTTCACGTTCAACTGCGGCTCGCGGCCGTACGGCGCCGTTGAAGGCTCCAGCGTCTGCCAGTGCTGTTCGCGCGCGAGCACCGACCACGGTCCGTTGCTGTAGGTCAACCCGGCTTCCTGTTGATACAGGAGCTGGGTGCCATTCATGAACTGACTGACCGACGACGACAGGTCTTCCGGATACGTGTTGTCCGAAACCTTGTTGTAGTAGATGTAGCCGCCGAACCCGTTGCCGAAGTTCTGGTTGTGCTGGATGTACAGCGCGTAGCGGTTGGTCTTGGTCAGGTGATCGTCCGGCAGGAACTCGCCGGTGATCGAGCCGGAATACGTGGGCGACAGATAACGGAACGTGGACTGCAACTGCACGCCGCGCTTGGAGATCACGCGCGGCGTGACCGTCAGATCGCGATTCGGCGCGATATTGAAGTAATACGGCACCGACAGTTCGAAGCCGTTCGACGAACTCAGCGAGAACGTGGGCGGCAGAACCCCGCTGCGCCGCTGGCCCGAAAGCGGGAACGACAGCCAGGGCGAGGCGAATACCGGCACGCCCTGGAAGAACAGCACACCGTTATGGGCGACGCCTTCGTCCGCGCCGGTGTCGAAGTCGAACTCGCTGCCCTTGATGTACCACGCCGGATCGTCCGCGCATGCGCAGGCCGTGTAAGTGCCCTTCGTGAACACCGAGCGCTCGTTGTCGAGCAGGTCGACGCGCTCCGCGCTCCCCGAGCCGCCCGTCACGTTGAAGTGGTACTTCGGCGCGGTCATGAAACCTTCGCTCGAATCCACGCGCATGTGCGCTTCCGGCCCGACGAACGAATTGCCGTTGTTGACCACGTGGACCTTGCCGTACGCGTCGGCCATGTCCGTGTCCTGGTCGTAATGCAGCGCGTCGGCCTTGATCACGACCGTATTGCGGCGCACCTCGGCCGAGCCCTTGGCGGCCATGTCCTGGTCGCTGGTGCCGGTGGTCGCGTCGCCGAGCACGAACGTGGCCGGCTTCTGGCCCGTCTGCAGCGGACGGTCTTCGAGCTGCGGGGCGAGCTGCATGCCCCAGGGCGCGTCGATAGGTTGCGGCTGCGCGGCTTCCCCCACCAGCTGGGCGTGCGCAAGCGCGGGCATCAGGCCCGGAACGGCGATCAACGCCGCGACGAGCCGCCTTTTGCGCGGCACAACAGCACAAGAGGGAGTCGTTTGGGAAAGCTGTCTAGGCGGCATGTATCGTTTGGCGAATCGGCTCGTCCGTCAGCATCTGCAGTCACGGTCCACCGCCTGCACACCCCGACCGTGACAGTCGGCTGCACATCAATATTTACAATCTGTTGAACGATGCGGCGGGCGGTAAAGCGGAATACGCGAAAAGCTGGCGTGAGCCGCGTCAAAAAAGTCGTGGGGTATTATATGGCAAGACGTTGCCCCTCTGAATTTGCCGCCGGTTTTCATGACGCTGCCCCCATCCCAAGACTCCACCGATACCCGTCTCGACCTGCTCAAAGCCTGGCTGAAAGGCCATGCGGCGCGCTATTCGCTCAAGCTCGACACACTTGTCCCGGCTTCGTCCGACGCCAGTTTTCGCCGCTATTTCCGGCTCGCCGGTAAGGCGGCGGAAGGCGAAAGCAACGGCACGCTGATCGCCGTCGATGCCCCGCCGCCCGAAAAGTGCCGCGAATTCGTGCAGGTCGCGCAGTTGCTCGCGGCCGCCGACGTGCACGTGCCGCGTGTGCTGGAGGTCGACTTCGAGGCCGGCTTCATGCTCGTCACCGATCTGGGCACGGCTTCGTACCTCGGCGCGCTGACCGAAGCGCAAAACGCCGATGACCCGCGCCGCGCCCGCTCGCTGATGCGCGACGCGCTCGACGCGCTGATCCGCTGGCAACTCACCTCGCGCGAAGACGTGCTGCCGCCGTTCGACGAAGCCTTCCTGCGCCGCGAGATGGAGTTGATGCCGGAGTGGTTCCTCGGCCGGCATCTGGGCCATGGGACGGACGAACAAGCGGACGAAAAAATCCGCGGCGTGCTCGATCGCACGTTCGCGCTGCTGATCGCGAGCGCCCGCGCGCAGCCGCAAGTGTTCATGCTGCGTGACTTCATGCCGCGCAATCTGATGATCGCCGCCGAACCGAATCCCGTGAACCCCGGTGTGCTGGACTTCCAGGACGCGGTCTACGGCCCGATCACCTACGACGTCGCCTCGCTGCTGCGCGACGCGTTCCTGAGCTGGGACGAAGAGTTCGAGCTGGATTGCTTCGTGTACTACTGGGAACGGGCGAAAAAAGCCGGCCTGCCGGTCGACCCTGATTTCGGCGAGTTCTACCGCCAGATCGAATGGATGGGTTTGCAACGGCACATCAAGGTGCTGGGCCTCTTTTGCCGGATCAACTATCGCGACGGCAAGCCGCACTACATGAAGGACCTGCCGCGTTTCATCGGCTATGCGCGCAAGGTTGCCGAGCGCTATGCCCCGCTGCGTCCGTTCGCGAAGCTCCTCGACGATCTCGAAGGCCGCGCGAATGAAGTCGGCTACACCTTCTGACCGATGACGATGTCCCTGAAGAAAGCGATGATTTTCGCCGCCGGACGCGGCGAGCGCATGCGTCCGTTGACCGACACATGTCCCAAGCCTTTGCTCGACGTGGGCGGCAAGCCGCTGATCGTGTGGCAGATCGAACGGCTCGCGCAAGCGGGCTTTCGCACCATTGTGATCAATCATGCATGGCTCGGCGAGAAGATCGAAGCCGCGCTCGGCGACGGTTCGCGCTGGCAAATCCAGTTGCGCTATTCGGCGGAGCGCGAAGCGTTGGAGACGGCGGGCGGCATCGTGCAGGCGTTGCCGCTGCTCGAGGATGACGGCGCGAGCGAAGTGTTCGTCGCGGTCAGCGGCGATGTGTACGCCGATTTCGATTACGCGACGCTGAATGCGCACGCCAAAAAATTGCAGGCCTTGCCCGAGCCGGGCATGCATCTGGTGATGGTGCCGAACCCGGCGTTTCATCCGAACGGCGACTTTGGTTTGGTGGACGGCGGCGCGTTATCGCTCGATGCCCAGCCGCGATTCACGTTTGGCAACATCGGCCTGTACGACACGCGCATGTTTCGCGATCTGCCGAGCGGCACGCGACGCGCGCTCACGCCGTACTATCGCGACACGATTGCACGTGGTCTCGCGAGCGGCGAGTTGTACGAGGGCTTGTGGGAGAACGTCGGCACGCCGGCGCAGTTGGGTGAACTGGATCGGCGTTTGCGCGTGTCAGACGGCAGGATTTAGAAGTTCGGCGTTCGGCGTTCGGCGTTCGGCGTTCGGCGTTCGGCGTTCGGCGTTCGGCGTTCGGCGCAAGAGTTTCGCGCCGCATCGCGCAGGGACCACGCCAAGAATCCCCGCGCAACTTTATCGCCCGCCGTCCCCAGCGCCCACCGTTTCCACCGCCTCCGGCGCCTCTGCCGCGCGTTGCTGCTGCAACGCCCACATCTGCGCGAACAGCCCGTTCGCGCGCAGCAGTTCCGCATGAGTGCCGCGCTCGACGATCCGTCCTTTGTCCATCACGATGATCTGCTGCGCGTGCACCACCGTCGAAAGCCTATGCGCGATGATTAGCGTCGTGCGCTCGCGAGCAATCTGATCGAGCTCATGCTGAATAGCACGCTCGGAACGTGAATCGAGCGCGGAGGTCGCTTCGTCGAACAACAGGATCGGCGGATTCTTGAGAATAGTCCGCGCGATCGCCACGCGTTGCTTTTCGCCGCCGGACAGCTTCAGTCCGCGTTCGCCGACCGGCGTTTCATAGCCCTTCGGCAAGCCCTCGATGAACTCGTGAATATGCGCCGCGCGCGCCGCCGCGATCACTTCGTCGCGCGTCGCCGAAGGCCGGCCGTACGCGATGTTGTAGTAAATCGAATCGTTGAACAGCACCGTATCCTGCGGCACGATGCCGATCGACGCGCGCAGCGAATCCTGCGTGACGTCGCGAATATCCTGACCGTCGATAGTGATCGCGCCGCCCGTCGCGCGGTCCAGATCGTAGAAGCGGAACATCAGCCGCGCGAGGGTCGACTTGCCCGAACCGCTATGGCCGACCACCGCCGTCGTGGTGCCCGCCGGAATCGTGAAGCTCACGTCGTGCAGAATCTGGCGCGCCGGTTCGTACGCGAAATTCACATGCTCGAAGCGCACCTGCGCGCCGCTCACACGCAATGCGGGCGCGTCCTCGAGATCGGGCACTTCCTGTGACGCGCCGAGCAGCGTGAACATGCGGTCCATATCGGTGAGGCTTTGCTTCAACTCGCGATACACCACGCCCAGAAAATTCAGCGGAATATAAAGCTGCAGCATGAAGGTGTTGATCAGCACCAGATCGCCGAGCGTGAGACGCCCGGCCATCACGCCTTGCGTGGCGCGCCACAGAATGAACACGAGCCCCGTGCCGATGATCGCCTGCTGCCCAAAGTTCAGCGCCGACAGCGAGCGCTGGGACTTGATCGCCGCAGTCCGATAGCGCTTGAGGTTTTCGTCGTAACGGCTCGCTTCCCACTCTTCGTTGCCGAAATATTTGACCGTCTCGTAGTTCAGCAGCGAATCGATCGCGCGTGAATTCGCCTTCGAGTCGAGATCGTTCATAGTGCGGCGAAAATGCGTGCGCCACTCCGTGACCTTCACCGTGAACACGATATACACGGCCAGCGCGATGAACGTGACCACCGCGTAATACGCCTCGTATTTGACGACGAAAAAGCCGAGCACGAGCCCGACTTCGACGAGTGTCGGCAGAATGCTGTACAGCGAATACGAGATCAGTTGCGTGATGCCGCGCGTACCGCGCTCGATATCGCGCGACATGCCACCCGTCTGCCGTTCGAGGTGAAAGCGCAGCGACAGCGCATGCAGATGGCGAAACACTTTCAGCGCGAGTTGCCGCACCGCGCTTTCAGTCACCTTCGAGAACAGAATCTCGCGCAGTTCGGTAAACAGCGACGTGGACAGCCGCACCACCGCATACGCGACCACCAGCAGGCCGATGCCGCCCAACAGCACGATGCCCGGCGAATCGTGCGCGCGGCCGAGCGCGGTGAGATGCTGCACCGAGGCGAGGCCGTCGACGATCCGCTTCATCACGATCGGCACGCCGAGATTGGCGACCTTCGCGCCGATCAGGCAGCTCAGCGCGAAACCGACGCGCCATTTATAGGTGGCGAGATACGGCAGCAGCGAGAGGATCGTCTGCCAGTCGTTGCGCGGCTGGGTGGAGATCGGGGAAGGTTCGGACGAGGGCGTGCGGCGCATGGGGATCGGCTGGGGAGAGTGTGGAAATGCCGGAGTTCGCAGCGACTCGCCGACCGCGGCGTGCCTGCCCGGCACACTGCTTGTTGTCGCGCGACCTCGCTGGGCGCTTTCCCGTACAATTCCTGATCTTTCTATTGTCGCAGAAGCCGGCTGGCGCCGCTTTTCATGCGTTGACCCGCCGTGGGTGGCACGTTGGCCGCGCGGTGCGTGCCGTACCGTTGTCGTGAAATCCCCCGCCTGCCGGTCGAGCCGACCGAGCCAACACGTTTCTCAAGGGTGCCCCCGATGACCGATATGCTTCAACTCCCGCAAAAGCACTGCGCGCTGCGCGTCGTGCCGCAGCCTTCGGACGCGAACGTCCATGGCGACGTGTTCGGCGGCTGGATCATGGCGCAGGTGGACATTGCCGGCTCGATTCCGGCGAGCCGCCGCGCCAACGGGCGGGTGGCGACCATCGCGGTCAACTCGTTCGTGTTCAAGCAACCGGTGTTCGTCGGCGATCTGCTGAGTTTCTATGCGGACATCGTCAAGACGGGCAATACGTCGGTCACCGTGGCGGTCGAGGTCTACGCGCAGCGCATGAGCCTGACCGAAGATCTGGTGAAGGTTACCGAAGCCACACTGACCTACGTCGCCACCGATAGCGACCGCCGTCCGCGCGCGCTGCCGGTACTGGACTGAGCGCCCTGACTGCGCACAATGAAAAACGAGGCGCCGCGGCGCCTCGTTGTTTTAACCGTAGTACCGCGTCACTGGCTCGCTGCCTGGCCGATTCCCGCCTTCTTCTGAGCCTTCTGAATGTCGTTCGGATAGTTCGGATCGGTGCTCGACGGCTGATAGCCGTTGGCCTCCAACTTCTTCAACTCGGCGTTTTTCTTCGCCCGCGCCTGCTTGCGCGCGGCCTTGCGCTGTGCTTTGGTGGACGGCGCCGCTTTCGATGCGGCCGACGGAACCGCCGCGTCAGTATCGTTCCCCGCCGGACCGCCACCGCCGCCGCCGCTTTGCGCGAACGCCGGCGCGGCGCAAGCCACGCTCAGTACAACCGATGCCAGCAACACGGACAATTTCTTTGCAGGTGACGACGTCATTGTTCTCTCCAGTCGGATCAATCAGATTGGCGGATAGTCGACGGCGCAACGCCCATGCCCCAGTGCAAGCAGCGAAAATCGGGCGCAACGCCACGTGAATCGGTGCTTCGTGGTTCCCAGCGCGGTCTGAGATGGGAACCACGAATATAGCCGACCGAAACCCCCGCGCAAACGTTTTATGCGAACAAGTACGGGCTAACCCGCACGAAGCGCCGCCGCCGGCCCACCGCTGCCGCGCAGATAGGTGTCGACCTGCCCTTCGATCCACTGCGCGAAATGCGCCTGTGACGCATTGAGCATGTCGCGTTGCTGCCAGACCAGCCAATAGGGATAACGGTACGGCACGCGGATATCGGTGATCTGCACCAGCTCGCCGCGCGCCAGCGCGTACGCAACCAGGCTGCGCCGTTCGAGCGCGATGCCCTGGTCCTGCAGCACGGCGCCGATCACGATATTCGAGTCGTTCGCGGACAACACCACGGCGCCCTCGGCCGGCTCGGCGACCTGCGCCGCCTGACACCAGTCGTGCCACGGCGTATCGGGACTCGAAATGAGCGGACAGGCCAGCACTTCTGCCGCGTTCGAAGGCAAACGGCCATGCGTCAGAGCAAAATGCGGCGCGGCAACCACCACCATCTCGTCGTCGAACAGTTTCTGTTGCGCGACGTTCGGCCAATGCCCCTGCCCCATGCGGATGCCGATGTCGCTTGCGCCCAGGCGGAAATCCTCGACCTGCAAACTCGTCTGCAAGCGAATCCGGTAATACGGATGCGCGTCGCGAAAGCTGCCGAGACGCGGCACGAGCCAATGCTGAGCGAACGACGGCAAGGTGGTGATGACCAGTTCGCTTTCGTGCGGGCGCGCCTGCGCGCGGCGCGTCGCATGGGCGATGTCGCGCAACGCCATGCGGATGTCGAGCGCGTAAAGCCGTCCTTCCTCGGTCAGCCGCAGCCCGCGCGCCTCGCGCATGAACAGCGCGACGCCCATCGAATCTTCCAGCACCTTGATCTGCTGACTCACCGCCGAGTGCGTGACATGCAACTCCCGCGCGGCCTGCGTCACGCCGCCCAAACGGGCGACGGCCTCGAAGCAGCGCAGCGCGGTCAAAGGCGGGATCGGTTTCATGTAAGAAATTCTGACGTAAGTCGTCTTTATTTGTCGCTTTTTTTGCGCCGCGGAGATGCTTAATCTATCGGTTCGATGCGCCTCGACCCAGGCCGGAAGCGGAACCGCGCGGCCACGAAGAGCTCGGGCGCGCCATGATAGATGTTCTAACGGGAATGAGATGAAACTGATCGGAATGCTGGATTCGCCCTACGTGCGCCGGGTCGCCATCTGCCTCAAATTGCTGAAGCTCGAATTCGAGCACGAGTCGATTTCGGTGTTCAGCACCTATGAGCAGTTCGCGCGAATCAACCCCGTCGTCAAGGCGCCCACGCTGATCGCCGACAACGGCCAGACCGTGATGGACTCGACGGTGATCCTCCAGTACCTGGCCACGCTCGTCGGGCCGAACCAGCGGCTTTTCCCGACGCGTCCCGACGCCGCCTTGCGCGCCGCCCGCCTCACGGGCCTCGCGCTCGCCGCGTGCGAGAAGACCGTGCAGATCGTCTACGAACGCAATCTGCGTCCCGTGGACAAGCAACATGAGCCGTGGATCGATCGCGTGAGCACGCAGTTGTTCGCCGCGTATGCCGAACTCGAACGCGAACTCGCGGCGGCCGCGCTGCCGATCGAAGCCAACCAGTTCGACGCCGCCGGCGTCACCACGGCGGTCGCCTGGCACTTCACGCAACTGATGCTGCCGGGGCTGGTCAGCAAGACGGAGCATCCGATCCTGCGGTCGTTCTCCGAACTGGCGGAAGCTCTGCCGGTTTTCCTGAGCACGCCGGCAGAGTGAGCGCCGCGACGCGAGCGGCTCAAACCGTCGCCAGTTCGCGCCCTATGCCACCTTGCAGCAACTCGGAGATCGCGTCCGTCGATAACGGTTTCGCGAAGTAGAACCCCTGCATCTCGTCGCACGCGCGCTCTTTCAGGAAGTCGAGTTGCGCGGACGTCTCCACGCCTTCGGCGATCACCTGCAACTTCAGCGAATGCGCGAGTGCGATGATCGCCGAGGTGATCGTCTCGTCGTCGCCGGACACGCCGATGTCGGACACGAACGAGCGGTCGATCTTCAGCCGATCCACCGGGAAGCGCTTCAAATAGCTGAGACTCGAATAGCCGGTGCCGAAGTCGTCGATGGCGAGGCCGATGCCGAGCGCGTGCAGTTCGTTGAGCATCGACACCGCTTCTTCGGCGTTACGCATGATGGTGCTTTCGGTCAATTCGAGTTCGAGGTATTGCGGCTCGAGACCGGTCTCGGCCAGCACCTGCATGACCAGCTTGGCGATGTCGCGCTGCTGGAACACGCGCGCCGACAGATTCACCGACACGCGCGCCGGCGGCAAGCCTTCGTCCTGCCAGGCCTTGTTCTGGCGGCACGCCTCGCGCAGCACCCATTCCGAAAGCGGCCCGATCAGCCCGCTTTCCTCCGCGACCGGAATGAACGACGACGGCGGCACCAGTCCGACTTCCGGATCGCGCCAGCGCACCAGCGCCTCGGTGCCGACGATCTGGCCGCTTTCGATATCCACTTGCGGCTGGTAGTGCAGCAGGAACTCGTTGTCACGCAACGCGCGGCGCAGACGCCGTTCGAGATTCAGGCGCGCGCCCGCGCTCGCGTTCATCTCCGGCTGATAGAACTGGAACGTGTTGCGGCCCATGTCCTTCGCGCGATACATCGCGAGGTCGGCCTTCTTCATCAGCGTTTCGGCGTCTTCGCCGTCTTGCGGGAACAGGCTCGCGCCCATGCTGCAACCCACGTAAAGCTCGGTGCCGTCGAGCCAGACCGGCTCGGAGATGGACGCGCGCACGCGCTCCATCCACGCGATCAGCGACTGTTCGTCGACGGTGTCGGTCATCACGATCACGAACTCGTCGCCGCCGTGCCGCGCCACCGTATCGCTCGTGCGCGTGCAGCGCGCGAGGCGCTCGGCGACCACGCCGAGCAGCCGGTCGCCGACGCTGTGGCCGAGGCTGTCGTTGACGTTCTTGAAGCCGTCCAGATCCATGAACACGACCGCGACGCCCTTGTGATGCCGTTGCGCCACGATCAACGCATGCTGCAGGCGATCGCGCAGCAGATTGCGGTTCGGCAGGCGCGTGAGGCTGTCGTAGTTGGCCTGGTATTCCAGCTGCTCCTGATAGCGCATCAGATCGGTCACGTCGTTGATCACGCCGATGTGATGCGTGATCACGCCGTCCTGATTCGGCACCGGGGCGATAAAGAGCTGATTCCAGAACAGCGCGCCGTCCTTGCGATAGTTGCGCACCACCGCGCTGACTTCGCGATTCGCCGCCAGCGCCTGACGGATCAGCGCAACGCCCTCCTGCTCGCGGTCGTCGCGTTGCAGAACGCGGCAATCGTGGCCGATCACCTCGGTGGCGTCGTAACCGGTAATGCGCATGAACGCCGGGTTCACGTATTCGATCAGATTGCCGGTCGGCGACGGCGCGGTGATCAGAATCGCATTGACGCTCGCATCGAGCGCGCGGCTTTGCAGGCGCAACGCAAGATCGGCGCGCTTGCGCTCGGTAATATCCGTGTAGGAACCGAGCACGCCGATCACGCGGCCGTCGCCGTCGGTGAACGGCAGCTTGCTCGTGACGGTGGTGCGGTGCACGCCGTCGATCACCAGATCGACTTCGAAGTTCATCTTCGGCACGCCGGTGCTCACCACTTCCTTGTCGTGGTCGTTCAGCAGCGTCGAGAAGTCGCGCCACGGCATGTCGGCGTCGCTCTTGCCCACCACCTGCTCCGGATACGCGAGCCCGGCATCGCGCGCAAACGCCATGTTGCAGCCGAGATAGCGCGACTCCATGTCTTTCCAGAAAATGCGCTGCGGAATGTTGTCGATCACCGCTTCGAGCATCTGGTTTGAACGCTGTGCTTCGGCTTCGGCGTTGATCTGATCGGTGACATCGTCGGCGAGCACGAAGAATGCGGCGCGGCCCATGAAGTTCAGCGCGTGATACGAAATGTCGGCGTTGATCGTCGAGCCGTCCTTGCGCCGGTGATGCCAGATACCCGCCATGGTGCGGCCGTGCTGGCCCGCGTCGCTGCGCTGCATGTGCGATTCGAGGCGCGAGATTTCGCCGTTCGGGCGGATCGCGCGAATCGTCATGCCGAGGAATTCGCTTTCGGTGTAACCGTATTGCTGGATCGCGGCCGCGTTGACGGCGAGAAAGCGCAGCGTCTCGCGATCGAAGATATACATCGGCACCGGATGCTCGTCGAACAGGCCGCGAAAGCGTTCGTCGTGGCGGCCGAGCGCGCGCACGCTGCGCAGCTTTTCGCGCGCGCTGTTTTCGCGGGCGCCGAACGTGAAGATCAGCAGCACGCTGCCGCCCAGCATGGTCACGATCAGCAGGAACATCGCCCGCTGCGATTCGCTCGCCGACGCCGCGAGCGACGCCTGCAACGCGCGATTCTCCGCGCCGCGCAGTGAGGCGAGGCCCGCCTCGACGCGATCCAGGCCGAGCCCGAGATGGGTGTAGGTCGAGGCGGCCCACGCGCGCGAGGCGTCCGGCCCGGCAGCGTCGCTCCTGAGCAGCGCGTCGTCGATGTCGTGTTGCAACGCGTGGCTGTCCGCGCTCAGCTTCGCGAGCGCGTCGAGCATAGCGGGTTCGCCGGCCAGTTCATTGCGCAGGTCGCGCTCCAGACCCGTGAGCGTCGTCGCCATCGCAGCGGCCGCACTGGCAGGCGCCGGCTCGCCCGACGCCTCGAAGCGGCCGAGCGCGGCCAGGCCGCCGTCGAGCGCCGTGTGGTAAGCGTCGAGATGCTGGCGCACGCTCGTCGAACGCAGCATGCGCGCGTCGGCGTCGCGTTGGCCGCAGATCTGCGTATAGGCGACGAACGCGTTCGCGCCGATCGCCGCGGCGACGACCGCCAGATTGATCAGCAGCCGCTTCGATAGAAAAGGAGTCATGGGTTCCGAACGTCAATCGTTCTGCGGGCGGGAGCGCGCGGTCGCGGCCGATGCGTCGGGCCGCATCGATACGAGTCTCTTTACGCGCCAACCCATGGATAACGGCAGAGTTCGGAACAGATTGAGGGTAGTGAGTGAAAAAAACCTGGCCGTCGCGCCTGGCGGGTGATGTTGCCCAGCGCGGGCCTACCGGCGGCGCTAGCTAGTCACGTGTGCGACGGCGCCCAATCGGCCATACCTAGCCGGCCGCGCCGAACTCCTTCATGGCCGGAACGAAGTCGTGATTGGCCTCCGGCTTGCGCGACAGCTTGGCGAGCACGTAGCGCTTGAACGGCTCCAGTTCGGCCCACTGGGCGACGCCCGGCGCGGCAAGACCGGCGAGGCGCGCCTGATGCGAGATAGCCTCCGGCACACTGTCCGTGCGACGCCAGGCGGGCGCTTCCTCGGGCGTGAACCACTCCGGCTCGATGTTCGCGTGGGTGCGTAGCATTTCGAACAGGGCATGATCGAAATTCGGCTCGATTTCCGCGTCTTCCTCGACCGGGAAACGCGCCAGCAGCTTGCGGTCTTCGAGCGGCAGCGTTTGCCATTGATCGAGCGAGATGCGCAGCCCGAAGCGGTCGAGATTGAAGCGCACCGACATCGGGATGTAAGTGAAATTCTCCGAAGACTCGACCTCGAAGTTGAACAGAAGCGGTGCTTCGTTGAGTCCCATGACTATGTCCCTCTTGGATGGCGGCAACACGCAAGCCCAGCTTGGGGTATTTTAGAACCTTATTCGCGCGACGGCGGCATGGCCGGCGGCAACCCGCCGAGCCATCAACCGCTCGCGCGCGCGGCATCGCAAAGGAGTGAACTAGCTTGAACGAACTGGAAACAGCCGGGCAACCGGGCGCAGTGGAGCGCCAGGTGCACCGGCATCGCGGCGCGGCGGTCGAAACCGTCATCGACCACGTTGGTCAGGAATGGCCGGTCGCGCTCGTCTTCAACGGCATTTCGCACGCGGTGATGATGTGCACGCCGCGCGATCTGGAAGCGTTCGCGGTCGGATTCGCGATTTCGGAAGGGATCGTGGCGCGTGGCAGCGACATTCAGGACATCGAGGTCGAACTGCATGATGACGGCGAATTGCCGCATGCCGAAGTGCAGTTGCAAGTGGTGCAACAGGCCTTCGTCGCGCTGAAGGAGAAGCGCCGCGCGCTCGCCGGGCGCACCGGCTGCGGTGTGTGCGGCATCGAAAGCATCGATTTGCTGGATCTGCAGCCGGAGCGTGTAGTGGATACCGGCTTTCTGCAACGCCTCGCGCCGGACGCGATCGCGCGCGCCGCCCGCGAATTGCCCGAGCATCAGGCGTTGACGCGGCTAACCGGCGGCCTGCATGCCGCCGCGTGGTGCGACGCCGCGGGCGCGATCCGCTACGCGTTCGAGGACGTCGGCCGCCACAATGCGCTCGACAAGCTGATCGGCCAGCTGGTGCTCGACCGTGTGGATACCAAAGAGGGTTTTGTGTTTCTGTCGAGCCGCGCCAGCTATGAGCTGGTGCGCAAGGCCGCGCGCGTCGACGTGCCGATGGTCGCCACGATCTCCGCGCCGTCGTCGCTGGCGATCACGATTGCGCGCAAGGCGGGCGTGCGGCTGGTGAGCTTCTGCCGCGAGAAAAGCTACGTCGACTACGATACTTTGCAGCCGACGCAGCCTTGAGCCGCCAACGCGCCTGAACGTTCAAGCAGGCGAACGTCCTGACGCGCTGAAGCTTGAAGTGGCGAGCGGTGGGTTTCCCTTCAACGCTAGAGCGCCCGCAATCCGGAAGTACTTGGAGCCGCCACGCCGCTCAATCGAATTGCCGGAAGTCCGGCTTGCGCTTCTCGAAAAATGCCTTGAACGCCTCACGCGCTTCGGGCGCGAGCAGCATCTTGCCGAAATGCACGGCTTCTTCGGACATCTGCGTTTGCAATTCCTGGTGACTCGCGCGCTTCATCAGACTCTTCGTCACGCGCAACGACGAAGCCGGCAACGCAGCCAGCTTCGCGGCTTGCGAAGCAGCGAACGCATCGACTTCGGCGGCGGGCAGCACGCGATTCACGAAACCCATGCGCTGCGCCTCGGCGGCGTCGAACGCTTCGCCGAGCAGCAGTTTCTCCGCAGCCGCCTGATAGCCGGCCGCGCGCTGCAACAGCAAGCTCGACGCCGCTTCCGGACACAAACCGAGTTGCGTGAACGGCAGCGAGAAGCTCGCGGTATCGGCCGCGTAAACCAGGTCGCAATGCAACAGCAAGGTCGTGCCGATTCCGACCGCCGCGCCCGCCACCGACGCCACCACTGGCTTCTCCGCCGAGCTGATCGCGCGCAGGAACTGGAACACCGGCGCGTGTTCGCCCATCGGCGGCGTCTTCATGAAGTCTTCGAGATCGTTACCGGCGCTGAAAATGCCGGCGCTGCCACGAATCAGGATCGCGCGCACGGCGGCGTCGCCTTGCGCTTCGACCAGCGCGTCGGCCATCGTCTGATACATGGCGGCCGTAATCGCGTTTTTCTTGTCGGGCCGGTTGAAGGCAATCGTTAGCACGCCGTCGGCGCGCTCGACCAGAATATCCATCGTCATCTCCTCGTACTCCTGCTCAGAATGTAAAAACGGTTCGCAAACCGGATGGCCTGCGAACCGTTCCGCGGTCCTCAACGCACAAGCGCGAGGACCGAAGCGAACCTTGGGGTGATCCAGGTCACAGGCGCTCGATGATGCCCGCCGCGCCCATGCCCGTGCCGACGCACATCGTCACCATGCCGTACTTGTAGTTACGGCGGCGCAAGCCATGCACCACGGTCGACGCACGAATCGCGCCCGTCGCGCCCAGCGGATGGCCGAGGGCGATCGCGCCGCCGAGCGGGTTGATCTTCGCCGGATCGAGGCCGAGGTCCTGAATCACGGCCAGCGATTGCGCGGCAAACGCTTCGTTCAGCTCAATCCAGTCGAGGTCGTCGATCTTCAGGCCGGCGGCCTTCAGCGCGGCCGGAATCGCTTCCTTCGGACCGATGCCCATGATTTCCGGCGGCACGCCGCGCACGGCGAAGCTGACGAAACGCGCGAGCGGCGTGAGGTTGAATTCCTTCAACATTTTCTCCGACACCACGATCAGCGCGCCCGCGCCGTCCGACGTCTGCGAGCTATTGCCCGCGGTCACCGAACCCTTGTTCGCGAACACCGCGCGCAGCTTGGCGAGACCTTCGAGCGAGGTTTCCGCGCGCGGACCTTCGTCGAGCGACACTTCGCGGGTCTTCACACGGACTTCGCCGGTGGCGAGATCGGGGAAGCGCTCGGTGATTGTGTACGCGGCGATTTCGTCGTTGAACTCGCCGGCTTGCTGCGCGGCGATGGCGCGGCGGTGCGATTCCACCGAGAACGCGTCCTGCGCTTCGCGGCTGATCTTCCAGCGCTCGGCGACTTTCTCCGCCGTCAGGCCCATGCCGTAGGCGATGCCGATGTCTTCATTGCGATCGAAGATATGCGGCGACATGGACGGCTTGTTGCCCATCATCGGCACCATGCTCATCGATTCACAGCCGCCCGCGATCATCGCCTCCGACTCGCCGACGCGGATGCGGTCGGCAGCCATGGCGAGCGCGGTCAGGCCGGACGCGCAGAAGCGGTTCACCGTCACGCCGCCGACGCTATTCGGCAGGCCGGCCAGCAGCGCGCCCATACGCGCGACGTTCAGCCCTTGTTCCGCTTCCGGAATCGCACAGCCGATGATCGCGTCTTCGATCACCTTGGTGTCGAGGCCGGGCACTTGCGCCACGGCCGACTTGATCGCGTGCACCAGCAGTTCGTCGGGGCGCGTGTTCTTGAACATCCCGCGCGGCGCCTTGCCGATCGGCGTACGGCTCGCGGCGACGATGTATGCGTCTTGCAATTGCTTTGCCATTTGAAGCTCCTTTGTCGACCAGAGTTAGCGCTTTAGCGCTTACTCTGGTCCCATGCAGTCTCATCGCGGTTCGACCAGAGTCAGCGCTTCAACGCTTACTCTCGTCCCATGCAGTCCTATCGCGGTCGATCAGAGTTGGCGCTTCAACGCTTACTCCGATCCCATGCACGAAGTGCGGTCCGCCCGTCGCTTAGTTGCGCACCGGCTTGCCGGTTTGCAGCATGCCCATGATCCGTTCCTGCGTCTTTTGCGTGCCGAGCAGATCGACGAACGCGCGACGCTCGAGTTGCAGCAGCCATTCCTCATCGACCAGACTGCCCGCTTCCACGTCACCGCCGCACACCGCTTCCGCGATACGGCTCGCGATCAGGAAATCGTGCTCGCTGATGAAACGGCCGTCGCGCATGTTGACGAGCGACGCCTTGATAGTTGCGATCGCCGAACGCCCGGCCACCGGCACTTGCGTAACACGCAGCGGCGGACGATAACCCGCCGACGAGAGAGCGCGCGCTTCCTTCTTCGCAACGTCGAGCAGTTCGAACACGTTGAAGACGATCGTGTCCGACGGTTTGAGGTAACCCATCGCGCGAGCATCGAGCGCGGAGGCCGAGACCTTCGCCATCGCCGCGTTTTCGAACGACTTTTGCACGAACTTCAGCAGGTCGTTGGTCGCGCCTACTTGCGTCGCCGCTTCCGCCGCGCGCAGTGCCGCTTCCTTCAGGCCGCCGCCCGCGGGCACGAGACCCACGCCGACTTCCACCAGACCGAAATAGCTTTCGATATGCGCGACGCGCTTGGCACTATGCAACGCCAGCTCGCAGCCACCGCCGAGCGCGATGCCCGACACGGCCGAGATGACCGGCACGCTCGCGTACTTCACGCGCAGCATGCCTTGCTGGAATTTCTTCACGAACGGCTCGATGCCCTTCGCACCGCCCATCATGAACGCCGGCATCGCTTCTTCGAGGTTGGCGCCCGCGGAGAACGGACCGCCCGGCGTGCCGAGCTTCAACGACGTCGGCTGCCACACCACCAGACCCTTGTAGTCCTTTTCGGCCAGTTCGATCGCCTGCGTCAAGCCGTCGATCACCGACGGTCCGATCGTGTTCATCTTGCTCTTGAACGACACGATCAGGACGTCGTTCTCACCGGCGCGATCGTCGACCCATGCGCGCACGGCGTCGGTTTCGAACAGCGTCTTGCCGTAGGTCTTCGGATCAGCCTTGGTTTCGCCGACCAGCGGCGCACGGAACACCTGCTTGTCGTAGACCGACAGCGACGAGCGCGGCACGAACGTCTTCGAAGCCGGCGACCACGAACCTTCGTTCGTATGCACGCCGCCCTGCTCGGCCACCGGCCCTTCGAGCACCCATGACGGCAGCGGCACGTTCGAGAGCGCCTTGCCCGCCGCGATATCTTCCTGCACCCATTCGGCGACCTGTTTCCAGCCGGCCATCTGCCAGCCTTCGAACGGACCTTCGTTCCAGCCGAAACCCCAACGGATCGCCAGATCGACGTCGCGCGCGTTGTCGGCGATCGATTCCAGATGCACGCCGATGTAGTGATACACGTCGCGGAAAATCGCCCACAGGAATTGCGCCTGCGGATGCTGCGATTCGCGCAGCAGCTTCAGACGCTCAGCGGGCGGCCGCTTCAAAATGCGGCCAACCAGTTCGTCGGCTTTCGCGCCACCATCGACGTACTCGCCCGTCTTCGGGTCGAGCACCTTGATCGCCTTGCCTTCCTTCTTGTAGAACCCGCCGCCGGTCTTCTGACCCAGCGCGCCCTTCTTCACGAGTTCAGCGAGCACGGCCGGCGTTTCGTAGACCGGGAAAAACGGATCGTCCTTCAGCGTGTCCTGCATCGTCTTGATGACGTGCGCCATCGTGTCGAGACCAACCACGTCGGCGGTACGGAACGTGGCTGACTTCGCACGGCCCAAACGCGCACCGGTCAGGTCGTCTACTTCGTCGAAACGCAGACCGAATTTCGCGGCTTCGGTCACGACGGCGAGAATCGAGAAAATCCCCACGCGATTGGCGATGAAGTTCGGCGTGTCTTTCGCACGCACGACGCCCTTGCCGACTACGCTCGTCAGGAACGACTCGAGTTGATCGAGGATTTCCGGACGCGTGGTCGCGGTCGGGATCAGCTCGACCAAATGCATGTAGCGCGGCGGGTTGAAGAAGTGCACGCCGCAGAAGCGCGCCTTCAGTTCGTCCGAGAAACCCTCCGACAGCGCCGTGATCGAAAGACCCGACGTGTTGGTCGCGAAAATCGCGTTCGGCGCGAGATGCGGCGCGACCTTCTTGTACAGGTCGTGCTTCCAGTCCATGCGTTCCGCAATGGCTTCGATCACGAGGTCGCATTCGGCGAGCTTCTCGATGTCGTCGTCGTAATTCGCGGGCTGGATGTATTGCGCGTCGTCCTTCACGCCGAACGGCGCCGGCGACAGCTTCTTCAGGTTCTCGATCGCCTTCAGCGCGATCGCGTTCTTCGGGCCTTCCTTGGCGGGCAAGTCGAACAGCAGCACGGGCACCTTGGCGTTGATCAGGTGCGCGGCGATCTGCGCGCCCATCACGCCGGCGCCGAGCACGGCTACCTTGCGAATGATCAGATTGCTCACGTCGTTCCTCCGGGGAGTTATGCGATGCCGCGAAGCCTCATGGGACGCTTCGCGATGTGTGGCTGACGGCAGGCGCCGCGGGTTTCGACACGCGTGACGCCTGCGTTGATGTTTGCCTGACGTCTGGGCTTAGAACAGCGCTTCTTCGACGTCCATCAGCGACTTCGAACCCGCGCGTGCCTGACGGATCGTCATGGCCGTTTCCGGCAGCAGCTTGGCGAAGTAGAAGCGCGCCGTCGCGAGCTTGGCCTTGTAGAACGGATCGCCCGACGCTTCCTTATCCAACGCGACGCGTGCCATGCGGGCCCAGAAGTACGAGAACACCAGGTGGCCGACGGTGCGCAGATACGGCACGGCGGCGGCGCCGACTTCGTCCGGGTTCTGCATGGCCTTCATGCCGATTTCCATCGTCAACTTCTGCACCTTTTCGCCGATGTCGGCGAGCGGGTTGATGAACTCCTGCATTTCCGGCTTCACGCCTTCGGCTTCGACGAAATCGGACACCAGCTTGCCGAACTTCTTCATCTTCGCGCCCATGTCGCCGAGAATCTTGCGGCCGAGCAGATCGAGCGCCTGAATCGCGTTGGTGCCTTCGTAGATCATGTTGATGCGCGCATCGCGCACGTACTGCTCCATACCCCACTCGGCGATGAAACCGTGGCCGCCGTAGATCTGCATGGCGTGGTTGGTGCTCTCGAACGCGTTGTCGGACAGGAACGCCTTCAGGATCGGCGTGAGCAGCGCGACGAGGTCGGCGGCTTCCTTGCGCACCGATTCGTCGGCGTGCGACAGTTCCTTGTCGATATGCAGCGCGGACCAGTACGAGAAGGCGCGCGCGGCTTCGGCGTAGGCCTTCTGCGTGAGCAGCATGCGGCGCACGTCCGGATGCACGATGATCGGATCAGCTGCCTTTTCAGGCGCTTTCGGGCCGGTCAGCGAACGCATCTGCAGACGCTCTTTCGCGTACGTCAGCGAGTTCTGGTAACCGATTTCGGTCAGGCCCAGGCTCTGCATGCCGACACCCAGACGCGCGGCGTTCATCATCACGAACATGGCGTTCAAGCCTTTGTTCGGCTCGCCGACGAGCCAACCCTTGGCGTTGTCGAGATTGATCACGCAGGTCGCGTTGCCGTGAATGCCCATCTTGTGTTCGATGGAACCGCACTTCACGCCGTTGCGCTCGCCCGGTTCGCCCGCTTCGTTCGGTACGAACTTCGGCACGATGAAGAGCGAAATGCCCTTGGTGCCGTTCGGTGCGCCCGGCAGACGCGCGAGCACCAGGTGAACGATGTTCTCCGCGAGATCGTGTTCGCCGCTGGAAATGAAAATCTTCGTGCCGCTGATCGCGTACGAGCCGTCGCTGTTCGGTTCGGCCTTGGTGCGCAGAATACCGAGGTCGGTGCCGCAATGCGGCTCGGTCAGGCACATCGTGCCGGTCCAGACGCCGGCGACCAGCTTCGGCAGATAGCGCTGTTGCAACTCCGGGGTGCCGTGCGCGTGCAGACATTCGTACGCGCCGTGCGAGAGGCCTGGGTACATGGTCCACGCCTGATTCGCCGAGTTCAGCATTTCATACAGCGCGTTGTTGACGAACGCGGGCAGGCCCTGGCCGCCGTATTCCGGATCGCAGCCCAAAGCGGGCCAGCCGGCTTCGACGTATTGCGCGTAGGCTTCCTTGAAGCCCTTCGGCGTGGTCACGACGCCGTCGCCGACATACGTGCAGCCTTCCTGATCGCCGCTGTGGTTGAGCGGGAACAATACTTCGGAGCAGAACTTGCCGGCTTCTTCGAGCACCGCATTGATCGTGTCGGCATCGAGATCCGCGTGCTTCGGCATCTGCTTGATTTCGGCTTCGACGTTAAGCAGTTCGTGCAACACGAATTGCATGTCGCGCAGCGGCGCGGCGTACTGTCCCATGACTCTCTCCCAAGTTTGACAAGAAGCCAGGCCGCTAGCTGAGTCCGTGGATCGGAACTTTCTGCGCCGCTGAATCCGCCTGATTGGCGGCGACGCTGCTAACGGCTTTCGCTTTGATACGAAACAATCAATTTTTCCAGCGCGGCCCACGTGAGACGCACCGCATCCGGCAAGTGCAGGAAGCGCGCGTCGTGATGCAGACCGAGCGTGAAGCTGTACAGTTCGAACAGCATCAGTTGCGGATCGGTGTCGGCACGCAGATGCCCTTCTTCCATTGCCTGCGAAATCGCGCGCGTGAGCGCGGCACGCCAGACCGTCACGCTCGACACCAGTTGCTCACGCACCGGGTTATCCGCGCGATCGTCGTATTCGACGGCGCCGCTGATGTAGATGCAGCCGGTGGTGACTTCCTGAATGCGTTTCTCGATCCAGCGGGAAATCATCGCGCGCAAGCGCGGCAATCCACGAGGCTCGCGCAAACTCGGGAAAAACACCTCGTCTTCGAAACGACGGTGATATTCGCGCACGACTTCGACCTGCAAATCCTCGCGCGACCCGAAATGCGCGAACACCCCGCTTTTGCTCATTTGCATGCGCTCGGCCAGCAGCCCGATGGTCAGACCTTCCAGTCCGTCGCGGCTTGCCAGGTCAAGTGCTGCTTCGAGAATTGCGGCTCGCGTCTGTTCGCCTTTTCGCATAGCTTTTTACCGTTCTAATGTGACCGAAAGAAAATCGAACGGCCGTACTATTATTGAGTGCTGCCGTCCGCGAAACAAGGACTTTATTAGAAACCGGTTTCTAACCAGGTTTCAATTCTGCGGCATTCGTCAATCGGAGGAAGGAGATTTTTTAGAGGCGTTTGCCTGAAGTTTGCCTTGGGAGAGGGCCGCTCGTCTAAGTGCACGGTTTCTCTGATTCACGTAGCCGGCCGACATGATGCAGCAAGTCGGTCGGAATGCAGAAGCGTTAGGCGTATCGCGGGTATTCCGATCCACGTTCACAAGGGCGCGCATTGCCGGTCGGAACTTGTGCCGAACGTTCTTCGAAATGCAGACGTGCCACGGCGCTGCGGCCCGTGGTGGCGGACCGCTCAGGCTTGCTCGGTCGGAACAGGCCGGAAGAAAGAAGTCCCCGCCGGGCGCGTTCTCGTGTGCCGGAAAAGCTTGCGTAAGCGTCGCGGCACGGTGCGCCGGCACGTCGCTATGGTCGGCACATCGCGACGGGAGGGAAAGACGCAATCCGGAATATCACGGGCTGTCGTCACGGCCACACACTTGGCGCCGGCATCCCGGGCAACGGTCGAGTGTCAGGCCCGGTTGCTCATTGCCGTCGCAAGACGCGGTGTCGAAGTAGCGACGGAAATCACCTGACCGGGGTTGTCGATCAATGCCGTGGTAGCCGCCAAGTCGGTGATTTTGTCTGTCCAATCGATTGGTCCGTACCGGGGTGGCGGCGTCCAAAGCACAGTGGCCCAGACATTTGGCTTGAGCCGCTTCCTGGCTCACCGGCATTGTTCAAAACACATCGCCGCGAGTCAGTCGTACCCGCCCACCGTCAGCAACTTCATCACGGCCCGATAAGTCGTGTAGGCGAGCCAGTTGAGCGCACGCTCACCGGCCGGCCGGGCGTCGTAACGCGCCTCGTCGATGCGACGCGCATCCTTGAAGGCGACGAGAATTGCCTCGCGCAATGCGTCGATCGACGGGTCGTTCACCAGCACGACATTGGCTTCGTTGTTTAGCATCAGGCTCAGCGCGTCGAGATTCGACGAGCCGACCGTCGCCCACTTCGAATCCACCACCGCGACCTTGCCATGCAGCAGCGTTTTCTCGTACTCGGCGATCTGCACGCCGGCTCTGAGCAACGCGCGATACAGAAACGGCACCGCGTAATCAAGCGCCCTGAACTCCTTGCGCCCGATAATCAGCTTCACCACGACGCCGCGCCGCGCCGCGAACACCAGCGCGCGCCGCAGTTTGCGCCCCGGCATGAAATACGGATTGGCGAGCAGCACTTCGTTGCGCGCCTGGCCGATCGCAGCCAGATACGCCTTCTCGATAGCACGCCGGTTGATCAGGTTGTCGCGCGCGACGAACGCCACGCACGGCTGGCCGCCCGCCCACAATTCCTCGTTACGGCGCCTGCGGCGACGGCGCAGACTCCCGAGCGAGGCCGCGGTCTTCGGCCCGAGATCCGGCTGCATCGACTCGATCGGTCGATGCCCGAGCCGGATCCGCCTCCACTGCACCTCGAACGCCTGTCGGATATCGGCAACCACCGGTCCATGCAATTCGACCGCGAAGTCCCAGCGCCGGTACGGCAGCTTCTCGCCGTTGTTCTCGTAGTCGTCGACGATGTTGATACCGCCGCAGTACGCGAACTGATCGTCGATCACCGCCAGTTTGCGGTGCGTGCGCGAAAAGCCAAAGCGGCCGAACAGATGCGGGTTGTAGATGCGATGGTCGATGCCGGCGGCGGGCCACTCGTTGAACAGCGGCAGACGCGCGGTGCCGATACCGTCGGTAATCACCCGCACCCTCACGCCGCGCGCGGCGGCGCGCAACAGCGCGGCGCTCACCGCCTTCCCGGCGTTGTCATGGCAGAAGATATAAGTTTCGAGCGCCACGTCGCTCTGCGCGGCATCGACACGCGCGATCAGGGCGCTGAAGAACTCGTCGCCGGAACGCAGCAGCTTGACGTCGTTGCCGCTGGTGAAGCGGTAACGCTGCCAGTAGCGGCGGCCGAGCAGCGATTGCCGAAGTCGCGCGAAACGGCGCGCGCCGCCGACGCTCACCGGCCACGCTCCGTGGGATGCCCAATGTCGGCACGCCCACTGAGCCGCTTATGCAACCTTGTCGGCAACTGCAGGATCGCATCGGCATTGGACGACGAAAAGCAGCGCGACGCCGCCTCGTCATACGGCAGCCACAGAAACGCGGTGTGTTCGCGCGGCGCCAGCGTGACCTCGACTTGCTCGGGCACCTGCAAGCTGAACCAATGCTCGGTGTTATGGATCACGCCTTCGGCATAGCGATAGCGGAACTCCGGGTAGATCTCGTATTCGATCGAATATTGCCAGTCGAACAACGCGCTGTGCGGCACTTGCGCGCCGCCCACCACAATGCCGGTCTCTTCGGCGACTTCGCGCGCCGCCGTCTCGACGAGCGGCTCATCGAGCCGGTCTTTGGAGCCCGTGACCGATTGCCAGAAACCAGCGTGATCGGCGCGCTCGATCAGCAGCACGTCGAGCGCGGGCGTATGGATGACAACGAGTACGGATTGCGGAATCTTCGGCGGTTTCGGCATGGCGTGAAAACTGGGCGCAACGCTTGCGCGGTACATGTCGGAGATGAGTCCAATGAGCGGTCGAAGCCGTTGCATCGACTGTAACGCAAAAAACGAAAAAGGCGCATCACACGAAGTGATCACGCCTTTTTCGGTTGCTCATGCTGTCGTTTTTCAGACAGCACTGACTGGACTCAAGCCATTACGCCTTCGGTTCCGGCTGACGCAGACGGATATGCAATTCGCGCAACTGGCGCTCGTCCACTTCGCTCGGCGCCTGCGTGAGCAGACACTGCGCGCGCTGGGTCTTCGGGAACGCGATCACGTCGCGGATCGAGTCGGCGCCGGCCATCATCGTGACGATGCGGTCCAGACCGAACGCGATACCGCCGTGCGGCGGCGCGCCGTATTGCAGCGCGTCGAGCAGGAAGCCGAACTTGGCTTGCGCTTCTTCCGCGTTGATCTTCAGCGCGCGGAACACCTTGCTCTGCACCTCTTCACGGTGAATACGTACCGAACCGCCGCCGATTTCCCAGCCGTTCAGCACCATGTCGTAGGCCTTCGCGAGGCAACGCGCCGGATCCGTTTCCAGATACTCGAGGTGCTCGTCCTTCGGGCTCGTGAACGGATGATGCGCGGCGACGTAGCGGTTGTCTTCCTCGTCGTATTCGAACATCGGGAAGTCGACCACCCACAGCGGCTTCCAACCGGTCTCGACGAGACCATTGGCCTTGCCGAATTCCGAATGACCGATCTTCAGACGCAGTGCGCCGAGGCTGTCGTTCACCACCTTCGCGCGATCCGCCGCGAAGAAAATGATGTCGCCGTCTTGCGCGCCGGTGCGCTCGATGATCGCCTTGACCGCTTCGTCGTGCAGGTTCTTGACGATCGGGCTTTGCAGACCGTCACGGCCCTTCGCGACTTCGTTGACCTTGATCCACGCGAGGCCCTTCGCGCCGTAGATGCGCACGAATTCCGTGTAGCTGTCGATGTCGCCACGCGAGAGCTCGCCGCCCTTCGGCACGCGAATGGCCGCGACACGGCCGTCTTTCGTGTTGGCCGGCGTGCTGAACACCTTGAAGTCGACGTCGCGGACCGCGTCCGTGAGGTCGGTGAATTCGAGCTTCACGCGCAGGTCCGGCTTGTCCGAACCAAAACGCCGCATGGCTTCCGAATACAGCATGACCGGGAATTTTTCGTCCAGCGTGACGCCGATCGTTTCCTTGAAGACGTGACGGATCATGTCTTCGAACAGGTCACGAATTTCCTGTTCCGACAGGAACGAAGTCTCGCAGTCGATCTGCGTGAATTCCGGCTGACGGTCTGCGCGCAGGTCTTCGTCGCGGAAGCACTTGACGATCTGGTAGTAGCGATCGAAGTTCGCCACCATCAGCAGCTGCTTGAATAGTTGCGGCGATTGCGGCAGCGCGAAGAACTGGCCCGGGTTCGTACGCGACGGCACGAGGTAGTCGCGCGCGCCTTCCGGCGTGCTCTTGGTGAGCATCGGCGTTTCGATGTCGATGAAGCCCAGCGAGTCGAGATACTTGCGTGCCTCGATCGCGACGCGGTAACGCAGACGCAGGTTGTGTTGCATCTGCGGACGGCGCAGGTCCAGCACGCGATGCGTGAGACGCGTGGTTTCCGACAGGTTGTCGTCGTCGAGCTGGAACGGCGGCGTGATCGACGGGTTCAGCACGATCAGTTCATGGCACAGCACTTCGATCTTGCCGCTCTTGAGCGCGGCGTTCGTGGTGCCTTCCGGACGGCCGCGAACCACACCCTTGATCTGCAGGCAGAACTCGTTGCGCACGCCTTCGGCGGCTTTGAACATCTCCGCGCGGTCCGGGTCGCAGACGACCTGGACGAGCCCTTCGCGATCGCGCAGGTCGATGAAGATGACGCCGCCATGGTCGCGGCGGCGACTCACCCAGCCGCACAGCGAGACGGATTGGCCCAGCAGTTCTTCGGTCACCAGACCGCAGTATTGAGATCTCATCGACATGATGTTTGTCTTTCGTTTTGCATTGGTTGAACGGCGCGTGGCTTGGAAACGCTACGTGCCGCGTTACAGCGGAGGCTCGACTGTCGTGCGGCGCACCGGCGCCGGCGGCGCGGACGGCGCCACGACGCCCATCGAGACGATGTACTTGAGCGCGGCGTCGACCGTCATGTCGAGCTCGATCACTTCGCTCTTGGGCACCATCAGGAAGAAGCCGGAGGTTGGATTCGGCGTAGTCGGCACATACACGCTGACGTGATCTTCTTTCAGGTGGTTGATGACGTCGCCGCCCGGAATGCCGGTCAGAAACGCAATCGTATAGGAGCCGCGGCGCGGGTACTCGATCAGGAGCGCCTTGCGAAACGCGTTGCCGCTGCTCGACAGCAGGGTATCGGACACCTGCTTGACGCTGGTGTAGATCGGGCCGACCACCGGAATGTGAGCGACCACGACTTCCCACCACTTCACGAGCTTCTGCCCAATGAAGTTCTGCGTCAACAGTCCAACGACAAAGATGAAGGCGAGCGTGAGCACTGCGCCGAGGCCGGGCAGGCGAAAGCCGAACAGGCGCTCCGGCTGCCACGCGCGCGGCAGCAGAAGCAGCGTCTGGTCCATCGTGCCGATGATCAGACCGAGCACCCACAGTGTGATGGCCAGAGGCACCAGCACCAGCAGGCCAGTCAGGAACACCGATTTGAGCGTCGTTTTTTTCGTCGTCATGTGTACCGCCAGAAAGCCGCGCGGACCGAAGCCCAAGGCGCGGCGTGTGCGCCGCCCGGGAGGGCGGCAGTCCTACTAGGTGCTGCCGGAACCGCTCGAACTCGCCGAAGCGGCTGGTGTGGCAGCAGGCGCGGACGGCGTCGCAGCCGTGCTGCTGGCCGGCGCCGCGTCGGATTGCGTGGCGCCGTTATTGGCGCTCGCGTTCTCGCCGGAGGCGCCATTCGAGGCGCCGTTGGCGTCGGGCTTGGCCGGCGCGCTGGCGCCGCCGTTGCCGCCGCGAAAGTCGGTCACGTACCAGCCGGAGCCCTTTAACTGGAAGCCGGCGGCCGTGACCTGCTTGCGAAATGTGTCTTTCCCGCACTCAGGACACTGCGTCAATTGCGGGTCGCTGATCTTCTGAAGCACGTCCTTCCCGAAGCCGCATGATTCGCAACGATAAGCGTAGATCGGCATGATCTTTTTCCCTACTGAAATCTAGTAAACGCTTGCAAAGCCTTGAATTATAGCCGCAAACGATATCCCGCCCCCGGATTTCGGGGACAAGCGCCCGACGCAGCCGCCGTCGCGTTAAGTGGGGGCGGCGGTAGTCGAATCAAGTGCGGCGGGCGTCGCCGTCAAGCGCTGCAGTCGCGCGGTCAAACGCGGCGACGCCAGGTTAGCCAGCGCTCACGTCCCGCGAAGACGGCAATCGAGTCGTGCACGGCTTCGTCTTCGATCAGCTCGAAGTACGGCTTGAGCAGCCCGTCGAGTTCCGCGCGCTCGATGCCGAACGGCGGCCCTTTCGGCGTCGCGCCGATAAAAAAGAAGCCTGCGAGCAACGCGCCGCCGGGCAGCAGGTCGGCCATTCGTCGCGCATAGTCAGCACGGCGCGCGCGCGGCAGCGCGCAAAGGAACGCGCGCTCGTAAATCCAGGCGGGTGTAAAAGGCGGTTCGTATGTGAAGAAATCCGCCTGCTCCACCAGATCCGCATGCTGTGCGCCCAGTTGCTCATGCGCCGCCGCAACTGCAGCCGGCGAAAAGTCGATCGCGCGGACCGGGTAGCCGTGCCCGGCCAGCCAGACCGCTTCGTACGCACTGCCGCAACCTGGAATCAGCACGGCGGCGCCGGCGTGGCGCGCGGCGAACGACTCAAACGCGGACGGCACGCCCGCCTGATCCCACGGCATGAAGCCGCGCTCGAAACGCTCGTCCCAGAACTCGGGCGAGTTGGGATCGCGGCTCTCAAACTCAGGCGCGGAAGGTTGGGTCGGGTCGCTCATCAGTTACCTCGCAGGGATCGCAATCAACCGCCGTAAGCGAGCGCCAGAAACGCCCGCGCCAGCACCGCGCCGACGCCGACCGCCACACCGAACAGCAGCAAGCCTTGCAACAGCCGGTTGGTGCGCTTCTGCTCGAGCAGAATCTGGCGAATCATGTCGTCGTTCGCGCCGCGTTTGTTGTCGTGACGCTCGGCCAGCGCATGATGAATCAGGCGCGGCAACTGCGGCAGTGTCTTGCTCCACTGCGGCGCCTCGATCTTCAGACGCTCGTACCAGCCGCGCAGGCCGATCTGTTCGTTCATCCAGCGCTCGAGGTAAGGCTTGGCCGTCTTCCACAGATCCAGTTCAGGATCGAGCGAGCGGCCGAGCCCTTCCACGTTCAACATGGTCTTTTGCAGCAGCACCAGTTGCGGCTGAATCTCGACATTGAAACGGCGCGAGGTCGAGAACAGGCGCATCAGAACCTGGCCGAGCGAAATATCCTTCAGCGCGCGGTCGAAGTACGGCTCGCAGACCGCACGAATGGCGCTCTCGAGTTCCTCGACGCGGGTGGTCGGCGGCACCCAGCCCGACTCCAGATGCAGCGTGGCGACGCGATGGTAGTCGCGCTTGAAGAACGCGAGGAAGTTCTGCGCGAGGTAGTTCTTATCGAAGTCCGACAGCGCGCCGATAATGCCGAAGTCGAGCGCGATATAGCGGCCGAAGTGCGCCGGATCGAGACTCACCTGAATGTTGCCCGGGTGCATGTCGGCGTGGAAAAAGCCGTCGCGGAACACCTGGGTGAAGAAGATTTCGACGCCTTCGCGCGCAAGCTTCGGAATATCCACACCCGCGGCGCGCAGCGTCTCCACCTGGCTGATCGGCACGCCGACCATGCGCTCCATGACGAGCACCGTGGGCGTGCAGAACTCCCAGTACATCTCCGGCACCAGCAGCAGATCGAGCCCGGCGAAGTTGCGCCGCAACTGGCTGCCGTTGGCCGCCTCGCGCATCAGGTCGAGTTCGTCGTGCAGGTATTTGTCGAATTCGGCGACCACCTCGCGCGGCTTCAGACGCTTGCCGTCGGCCCACAGGCGCTCGGCCCACACGGCGATATCGCGCAGCAACGCGAGGTCGGAATCGATCACGGGCAGCATGTTCGGGCGCAGCACCTTCACGGCCACCGCCTTGCCGGCGTGCTGCCCTGCCTTCACCGTAGCGAAGTGCACCTGCGCGATCGACGCGCTCGCCACCGGCACCCGCTCGAAGTCGTCGAACAGCACGTCGACCGGTGCGCCGAGCGCATTTTCCACCAGCCTGATCGCCACCGCCGATTCGAACGGCGGCACCTGATCCTGGAGCTTGGCGAGTTCGTCGGCGATATCGACTGGCAGCAGATCGCGCCGCGTCGACAAAACCTGCCCGAACTTGACGAAGATCGGTCCGAGGCTTTCCAGCGCGAGCCGCAGACGCACGCCCGGCGGCGCGTCGAACTTGCGGCCGATCGTGGTGATACGCAGCAGCAGACGCACGCGCCGGTCGTTGACGCGGCTAAGCATCATCTCATCGAGACCGAAGCGGATGACCGTAAAGAAAATCTTGAGGAAACGCAGAAAACGCATAGTTGTGCCCGGTGACTAGCGCGTGCCGCGCGACGTGGCGGCGCCGCCCGGCGCATGAGCGCCGCGGGCTTCGACCTTCTGTTCAAGACGCTCAAGGCGCTTTTCCACGCGCGCCAATGCGTCGCGCGCGCGGGCCAGTTCGACGTTGAAGTCTTCCAGCGCGGCACGGCGCACCAGTTGCGGATTCTCGTCGAGCAGATATTCGGCGGCGGTGTCGAGCAGATTGCGGCCGGTCCGCTGCACATGTTCGCCAACCGTGCGTACGACCGACGCCACCCTATAGGCCGGGCCGTCGCCGATGAATTTGGCGAGGTCTTCTTCCGGCTCCCAGCGCAGATGTTCGGCGAGCTTGGCGATCACGGTGGCGAATTCGGCGTCGCCTTCGATCTTCACATGCTTCATCACCGCCGCCTGGCCGCCTTGTACGAAGGCGGGCAGCGCGTCGGACGGCACGGAAATGGTCACGTCGAACTGCTGCGCCTCGGTGGCGGCGACCGCGCTCAGATAGCCGTCCGGTTGCACCAGCAGCATCAGCACGACCGGCGGACAGGACAGTCTCGCGGTCTTGCCCGCGTAGGGGGCGAGGCGCTCACGAGCCCACGATTCGCGGGCGAGCAGATGATTGACAGCAGCAGCGAAGGGCTTGGCGGCGAGGGTCATTGAAAGTGGCAAGAAAAAACCCGCGCGAGCGAGGTGCCCGCGCGGGTTCCTATTGTAACGTCCGTTCGCTTCGCGGCCTGCTATGCCGAACGGCCAACGTGCGGTGCGAAGCCAGAAGGCGCTGTTGCGTCGCGCAGCCCCTGTCGCACCGCCCGCCTCAGTGCTGCGCCACCTGCTGGATGCCGGCCAGCAGCCAGCCTTCGCCGGGACGGTTCGCCTTGGACAGGTTCCAGACTTCGACGAACGGCTCCGCCGCCGCGCCCGGCGCCTCGCGAATCAGGCCCGAGAAGCGGACGCTGGCGAAATATTCGTTGGCGCGCTCTTCCACGCCCAGCAGTTCGGCGTTCAGTTGCACCACGTCCGTCTGATTCGTCTCGGCGCCGCGCGAGGACAGATCGACCTTCACCTCGGCGAACATCTCCGGCGTGGTGAATTCGCGGATGTCTTCGGTGTTGCCGACGTCCCATGCGGCCTGCAGACGCACGAAGTAGACCTTGGCGTTGCGCAGGAAGGCTTCCGAGTCGAAGCCGGCCGGCACCACGGGCGCGGCGTTGATGGTCGGCGTGTTGAGCGGGTTGCCTTGCGGTTCGAGATACGAGCCGGTGGGCGGCGCGCTATAACGCGGTTCCTGCGAGTAGCCCGTGCCGCCCGAGTTCAGCGACGGCGAACTGCCCGCATACGCCGGTTGCGCCGAGTCACGCTTGCGACCCATGAAGCGCCGAATAAGCCAGATGCCGATCATGGCGATGATCGCAATCACGATGATATTGGCCATGGCGCCGGCGAACGCGCCGCCCAGGCCAAAGTGCGACAGCAACGCGGCGATGCCGAGACCGGCCGCCAGACCGGCGATCGGCCCGAGCCAGCGCGACCGGTTAGGCTGCGCGGCGGGCGTCGGCGCGGGCGCCGGAGCCGGTTGCGCGCGCTGCTGCATGGCCTGATTGCTTTGGGAAGGTTGCGACGGTGCGGACTGCTGCGTCACGCTATTCGACTGACGGCCGATGCTGCGGCCACCGCCCATGCGGCGAGCTTCCGCATCGAGCGAAGCGAGGGAGCCGGCCATGATCAGACCGACCACCGCGATCAGTCCGATTCTTCTCACCAGCGACCGCCCAACCTTACGGGGAGATAACACACCTGAATCGGACATTTTCGTACTTTCCTTTAAAAATCGATGGGTTAGGGACCCTAGTATTTGGTCCCCACATGTAAAGCTACCACGCCAGCTGACAAATTGTAATATTTGACGCCGTCCAGGCCCGCTTGTTCCATCATTGTTTTCAAAGTTTCTTGGTCCGGATGCATCCGGATCGATTCCGCGAGGTATTGATAGCTCTCGGCATCTTTCGCAAAGCGTTCGCCCAACCACGGCAACACCTTAAAAGAATAGACGTCGTAGACCTTTTTGAGCGGATCCCACACCTTCGAAAATTCCAGCACCAGCAGACGCCCCGCCGGTTTCAGCACGCGCCGCATTTCCGCCAGCGCCACATCTTTATGCGTCATATTGCGCAAGCCGAATGCCACCGTGACCACGTCGAAGTAATTGTCCGGAAAGGGGATTTTCTCGGCGTCGCAAAGCAGCGCCGGCGTGATGACGCCCTTGTCCAGCAGACGGTCGCGGCCCACGCGCAGCATCGATTCATTGATGTCGGTGTGCCAGACTTCACCGGTGTCGCCCGCCTGCTTCGCGAACGCCTTCGACAGATCGCCCGTGCCGCCCGCGATATCGAGGACCTTGTAGCCCGGCCGCACGTTGGCCTGGGCGATCGTGAACATCTTCCACGCGCGGTGCAACCCGCCCGACATCAGGTCGTTCATCAGGTCGTAGTTGGCGGCAACCGAGTGGAACACGCCCGCCACCTTCTGCGCCTTGTCCTGTTCGTCGACCGATTGAAAGCCGAAGTGGGTTTTGCTCATCGCGCTCGTCCTTTCGCGTATTCTGAAATGTTGCGCCGCATCAGCGCGGCGTTCGGGGCGAATCGTATCAGTGACAGTGCCCGTGCGCAGCGCCGGCTTGAACCGTCGGCGTATCGCGGTCGACCCCGGCCGCCTGAAGTTTGGCGAGATAGTCGCGCCAGAGTTCATCCTGGCGCACGGCCATGTCGTGCAGCAGGTCCCACGAATAGATGCCGGTGGCGTGCCCATCCGAGAAAGTCGGCTGCAGCGCGTAGTTGCCGACGCCTTCGATCATCGTGATCGTTACTTCGCGTTTGCCGGTCTGCAACGTTTCCTGACCGGGGCCGTGGCCCATCACTTCCGCCGATGGCGAATACACGCGCAGCAGTTCGAACGGCAGTCGATAAGATTCGCCGTTTGCGTACTGCAATTCGAGCACACGCGATTTGGAATGCACGACCACGCCGGTCGGCACCGGAGTATCGGGAGTCAGTCCACTCATATTGACCTCATAAAGAACGCCGCCTCAATTCTTCTTGCCTATCGCGGGCCTGGCGCGGATGCGACAGGTTCGCGAGATTCAAGCTCAAGCCAGCGCCAGTTCGATTTCCTGCCGCACCGCTTCGCGCAGCAACGTAGCTTGCGCGCGGCGCGACGACAGCATGGCTTCGGACACCGTGCGCTGGCGCGGCGCCCAGATGGGCAAGGGGAAATGAGCGTCGTTCGAAAAACGCGGAATCACATGCCAGTGCACGTGCGGCACCTGGTTGCCGAGGCTCGCCAGGTTGACCTTGGCCGGAACAAGGATGCGCCGGATCGCGCGCTCCACCGCGTACACGGCCTTCATCACGCGATCGCGGTCGTGTCCGTCGAGGTCGGAAAACTCGGCCACATGCTCGTTCCAGATGACCCGGCAGAAACCCGGGTAATCGTGTTCATCGGCGAGGACGACACGCAAGGTGTCGTCGTGCCACAGCACATCGCCGCCATCTTCACGGCAAAAAACGCAATCCATCGTCGTCCTCAGGCAAAAATCGTCAGTCGTGCCATTAAACCAGCACGCGCTCGATTCCGCCATTGTTCGCACGCTGCACGTAGTCGACCATCCAGTCTTCACCGAGCACGTGACGTGCCATCTCGACGACGATGTAGTCCGCCTCGATGCCCGCGTCTTCGTTGTAACGTGACAGACCTTGCAGGCAGGACGGGCAGCTCGTGAGGATCTTCACGTCGGTGGCGCCCTTCGGCTGCGGGCCGTCGCCGGCCTTGAGCACCGACCCTTCAGGCGCACCGGCCGAGCCGGCCGATGCATTCGCCGGGTTGATGCCGTTCGCGCCCGCTTCGGCCACCAAAGGAATGCCGCGCAGCTTCGCCGCGCCCTTGCGAATCTCCTCTTCCTTGCGGAAGCGAACCTGTGTCGAAATGTCAGGACGGGTGACCGCGAGTGTGCCGGATTCGCCACAGCAGCGATCGTTCTTCTCGATCTTGTAGCCGTCCTTCTCCGAACCCATCAACTGGTTGACGAGCTTGACCGGATCCATGGTCTTGATCGGCGTGTGGCACGGGTCGTGGTACATGTAGCGCACGCCGTTCACGCCGTCGAGCTTCATGCCTTTCTCCAGCAGAAACTCGTGGATATCGATGATCCGGCAGCCCGGGAAGATCTTCTCGAATTCGTAGCCGGCGAGCTGGTCGTAGCACGTGCCGCACGACACCACCACGGTTTTGATGTCGAGGTAGTTCAGCGTATTGGCGACGCGGTGGAACAGCACGCGGTTATCCGTGACGATCTGCTCGGCTTTGTCGAACTGGCCCGAACCGCGCTGCGGATAGCCGCAGCACAGATAGCCCGGCGGCAGTACGGTTTGCACACCCGCTTCCCACAGCATGGCCTGCGTGGCAAGGCCGACCTGCGAGAACAGGCGCTCGGATCCGCAGCCCGGGAAGTAGAACACCGCTTCCGTGTCGGCGGTGGTCGTCTTCGGATTGCGGATGATCGGGACGATCTTGTTGTCCTCGATATCGAGCAACGCGCGCGCGGTCTTCTTCGGCAGATTGCCCGGCATCTTCTTGTTCATGAAGTGGATCACCTGCTGCGTGACCGGCGGCTTGCCGACGGTTGCCGGCGGGTGCGCCGTCTGCTTCTTCGTGAACTTCTTCAGCACTTCGTTGCCGAGACGCTGCGCCTTGTAGCCGACGCCCATCATCGCGGTGCGCGCGAGGTTGATGGTCTGCGGATTAGTGGCGTTGAGGAAGAACATGCCGGCCGCATTGCCCGGGTTGAACTTCTTCTTGCCCATCTTGCGCAACAGGTTACGCATGTTCATGGTCACGTCGCCGAAGTCGATCTTCACCGGGCACGGCGTCACGCATTTGTGACACACGGTGCAGTGATCCGCGACGTCGTTGAACTCGTCCCAGTGCTTGATCGACACGCCGCGGCGCGTCTGCTCTTCGTACAGGAACGCCTCGACCAGCAGCGAGGTGGCGAGAATCTTGTTACGCGGGCTGTACAGCAGGTTCGCGCGCGGCACGTGGGTCGCGCACACCGGCTTGCATTTGCCGCACCGCAGGCAGTCCTTGATCGACTCGGAAATCGCGCCGATGTCGCTCTGCTGCATGATCAGCGATTCATAACCCATCAGGCCGAAAGACGGCGTGTAGGCGTTGCGCAGGTCGGCGCCCTCGAGCAGCTTGCCCGCGTTGAAGCGGCCATGCGGATCGACGCGCTGCTTGTACTGGCGGAATTCGCTGATCTCGTCGTCCGTCAGGAATTCGAGCTTGGTGATGCCGATGCCGTGCTCGCCGGAAATCACGCCGTCGAGCGAACGGGCCAGCTTCATGATGCGCGCGACCGCCGTGTGGGCGTCCTGCAGCATCTCGTAGTTGTCGGAGTTGACCGGCAGGTTCGTGTGCACGTTGCCGTCGCCCGCGTGCATGTGCAGCGCGACGAACACGCGGCCACGCAGCACCTGCTTGTGGATCGCCTGGGCTTCGTCGAGGATCGGCTTGAACTCGCCGCCGTTGAAAATCTGGCGCAGTTCCGCACGGATTTCCTGCTTCCACGACACACGGATCGTGCGGTCCTGCGTGACGTGAAATACGTTGGCGTCCGGCTGCGCGTCCACGCGGTCGGCGAATTTTTCCGCCATCGCTTCGTAACCGAGGCCGACCAGATAGTGCTGCGCTTCACGCAACGAAAGATCGAGCTTGTCGCGCAGGAACTCCCAGCGCGTGCGCACGCGCTTGAGCAGGTCGAGCGCCTGTTGCACGCGGTCTTCGAGCAGTTCGGCGCTGGGGATTTCGTTGGCGTCGTCACTCTTGCCGAGCGGCAGCTTGCCGCCCTTGAAGAACGCTTCGAGTGCGTCGACCAGTTGCAGCTTGTTCTTGATCGACAGTTCGATGTTGATGCGCTCGATGCCGTCCGTGTACTCGCCCATGCGGTCGAGCGGAATCACCACGTCTTCGTTGATCTTGAACGCGTTGGTGTGTTTGGCGATCGCCGCCGTGCGGCTGCGGTCGAGCCAGAAACGCTTGCGCGCCTCGGCATTCACCGCGACGAAGCCCTCGCCGCTCTTGCCGTTGGCCATGCGCACCACTTCCGAGGTGGCTTGCGCGACCGCGTCCGCGTCATCGCCGACGATGTCGCCGATCAACACCATCTTCGGAAACGCGTTGCGCTTGCTCTTGGTCGCATAGCCGACCGCGCGCAGATAGCGCTCGTCCAGATGCTCCAGACCCGCGAGAATCGCGCCGCCCTGCTTCGACGTTTCGAACAGGTAATCCTTGATTTCGACGATGCTCGGAATTGCGTCGCGCGCCTGGCCGAAGAATTCGAGGCAGACGGTGCGCGTATGCGCCGGCATCTTGTGCAGCACCCAGCGCGCGGACGTGATCAGCCCGTCGCAGCCTTCTTTCTGCACGCCCGGCAGACCGGCAAGGAATTTGTCCGTGACGTCCTTGCCGAGACCTTCCTTGCGGAACACGCGACCCTTGATGTCGAGCGCTTCCGTGCGCATGAGCTTTTCGCCCGGCGCGTAGTTGCCGTCGAACCAGTCGAGCCGGAAACGCGCGACTTCGATGTCGTGAATCTTGCCCATGTTGTGGTCGAGACGCGTGACTTCGAGCCAGTTCCCTTCCGGGTCGACCATGCGCCACCAGGCGAGATTGTCGAGCGCCGTACCCCACAACACCGCCTTCTTGCCGCCCGCGTTCATCGCGACGTTGCCGCCCACACAGGAAGCGTCGAGCGAGGTCGGATCGACGGCGAACACGAAACCGGCCTGCTCGGCCGCTTCGGTCACGCGACGTGTGACCACGCCCGCGCCCGAGAAAATGGTCGCGACTTTACAATCGACGCCCGGCAGTTCGGTCATTTCAACCGCGCCGAGCTGTTCGAGCTTTTCCGTGTTGATCACGGCCGAGAACGGCGTGAGCGGCACCGCGCCGCCCGTGTAGCCCGTGCCGCCTCCGCGCGGAATCACGGTCAGACCGAGCTCGAAACATGCCTTGATCATGCCGGCGATTTCGGCTTCGGTATCCGGCGTGAGCACCACGAACGGATATTCGACGCGCCAGTCGGTCGCGTCGGTCACGTGCGAGACGCGGGACAAACCGTCGAACTTGATGTTGTCCTTTTCCGTGACCTTGCCCAGCACCTTGGTCGCGCGCTTGCGCAGATCGTAGGTTTTCTGGAACTCGCTGGCGAATTCGTCGACGGCGCGGCGCGCGGCCTGCACCAGCGTTTCGACACGCGCGGCGCGGTCGACGCCCGCTTCATCGCCGTGTTCGGTCAGATCGGCGCGACGGCGCTTCTCGATCTCGCTCAAACGGTGATGCAGCGCCTCGATCAGCATCGCGCGGCGCTTCGGGTTGTCGAGCAGGTCGTCCTGCAGATACGGATTGCGGCGCACCACCCAGATGTCACCGAGCACTTCGTACAGCATCCGCGCCGAGCGGCCGGTCCGGCGTTCCGCGCGCAACTCGGCCAGCACGGCCCAAGCTTCGTCGCCGAGCAGGCGGATGACGATTTCGCGATCGGAAAACGACGTGTAGTTGTAGGGAATTTCGCGCAAACGCGCTTCTGGATCGGCAGCCACCGTAGCGGCGGCTCCGTGCGGATCGAAAACTTGAGGTGCGTTCATGTTTGGACGACTCGGTAGGTCAACCGGGCGCGCTCGTCGATGAGGCGTCGGCTGACGGCGCGCGTGGCGCGCAATGCTGGAAATCTTCTAGGGGAGCGAAGCTCGACCGACGGCCAAACCCACACCGGTCGCTTCGCGGCGCTCAGATATAGCTACACGATCGTGCGTGGCGGACGTGACGCTCTGCCGCGGGACAACACGCACGCGGGGCGGGCATCAAGTGGGCGATCCGAGGCTGCCAGTGCATCTTCCGATCCTTATTCCAAAACGGAATTCTACCGCATGATTCCGCCACGCGTTGACGGCTGAAGTCGAAGCAGCGGCGGGGATTTGGGCACTTTCGTGGGGAATCGTAAGGAGGCGCCTTTGCGCCGGAATGACCAACCGAACGGTCGGGCGGCGCTGTGCGACCCTGCTTCAGTGTATATGCCGACAGCCTGAGCCTCCAGCGTTGGCGCTATCATTGACCCTTTCCCGTCTCACCAAGCGCTCCGCGCCACCCGCATGGCCTCCCACGACTACCTGAAAAAAACCCTGACCGCACGCGTCTACGACGTGGCCCGCGAGACCGAACTCGAACGCGCACCGAATCTGTCGGCACGTCTGCGCAATCCGGTGTATCTGAAGCGCGAGGACAACCAGCCGGTGTTCTCGTTCAAGGTGCGCGGCGCGTACAACAAGATGGCGCATATTCCCGCTGAAGCGTTGGAACGTGGGGTGATTACTGCGTCGGCGGGTAATCATGCGCAGGGCGTGGCTTTGTCGGCGGCGCGCATGGGCGTGAAAGCGATCATCGTGGTGCCGGTCACGACTCCGCAGGTCAAGGTCGACGCAGTGCGCGCGCACGGCGGCCCGACCGTCGAAGTGGTGCAGTTCGGCGAATCGTATAGCGACGCGTATGAGCACGCAGTAAAGCTGCAAAAAGAGCGCGATCTGACCTTCGTGCATCCGTTCGACGATCCGTATGTGATCGCCGGCCAAGGCACCGTTGCGATGGAGATTCTTAGTCAGCATCAGGGACCGATTCACGCGATCTTCGTGCCGATCGGCGGCGGTGGACTGGCGGCGGGTGTGGCTGCATACGTGAAATCGGTGCGGCCCGAGATCAAGGTGATCGGCGTGCAGACCGATGATTCGTGTGCAATGGCAGCATCGCTGAAAGCCGGTGAGCGGGTCACGTTGAATGAGGTCGGTCTGTTCTCGGACGGCACGGCGGTCAAGCTCGTCGGCGAAGAAACATTTCGTCTGTGCAGCGAATATCTCGACGACGTGCTGCTCGTGAACACCGACGCACTCTGCGCCGCGATCAAGGACGTCTTCCAGGACACCCGCAGTGTGCTGGAGCCCGCGGGCTCTCTGGCCGTGGCCGGCGCCAAGCAGTATGCGGAGCGCGAAGGCATCGAGAACCAGACGCTGATCGCGATCACGTCGGGCGCGAACATGAACTTCGACCGCATGCGCTTCGTGGCCGAGCGCGCCGAAGTCGGCGAAGCGC
>Ga0209759_1000349_pt1 | contig 60115 bp, 50 predicted proteins | sample AraplaCL_Col_mMS_FD_184261 | JGI IMG/M metagenome (GOLD analysis project Ga0209759, IMG submission 184261) | Arabidopsis root microbial communities from the University of North Carolina, USA - plate scrape CL_Col_mMS (SPAdes) (version 2) | ecosystem: Host-associated > Plants > Roots >...
AACCCGCTTCCCGCGGACGCTTCTCAGGGCGCGCGCTACGAAGCGGGCTATTCATCGGCGTACGCAGGTGCTGCGCGCTTACGCTAATGAATGCGGTAAGGCGCGCCGTGCCAAAAGGCACCGCGCGCCAGATCTGTTCGGCGTGAAAGCTCAACGCCGGCAATTGCTTGATCGAGCCGCCGGCAACGACGCCAGCGGCTTTTTCCGGGGGGAAGTTTGCCCATCCCACTGAAGGGTTCGCAAAGTGCCTGTCATAGTTGTGGGCCGCGAAGGCACGCGGCGCACCGGGCATGCTTTGCATCAGGCGATTCTGCTCCTAGCCAAAATTGCCGCGGCCCAAGCCGACGGCATCCCCATCGATGAATGCATCTGCGGTACGAACCCGGATCACTCCCAGGTCAGCGCGCCGCCAGTCTGATATTCGATCACACGCGTCTCGAAGAAGTTGCGTTCCTTCTTCAGGTCGATCATCTCGCTCATCCACGGGAACGGGTTTTCCTCGTTCGGGTACAGCGGATCGAGACCGATCTGCTGGCAACGGCGGTTGCAGATGAAGCGCAGATAGCTCTTGAACATCGACGCGTTGAGGCCGAGCACCCCGCGCGGCATCGTGTCTTCTGCGTAACGATATTCAAGTTCGACCGCTTGCTGGAAGATCTCGCGGATTTCCGCGCGGAACTCAGCCGTCCAGAGTTGCGGGTTTTCGAGTTTGATCTGGTTGATCAGGTCGATGCCGAAGTTGCAGTGCATCGACTCGTCGCGCAGGATGTACTGGTACTGTTCCGCCGCGCCGGTCATCTTGTTCTGGCGACCCAGCGCCAGGATTTGCGTAAAGCCGACGTAGAAGAACAGCCCTTCCATCACACAGGCGAACACGATCAGCGAGCGCAGCAGCGTCTGGTCTGCCTCGAGCGTGCCGGTCTTGAAGGCCGGATCGGTCAGCACGTGGATGTACGGAATCAGGAATTCGTCTTTCGCGCGGATCGAGGAAACCTCGTGATACGCGTTGAAGATTTCGCCTTCGTCGAGACCCAGGGACTCGACGATGTACTGGTAGGCGTGCGTGTGGATCGCCTCTTCGAACGCCTGGCGCAGCAGGAACTGCCGGCATTCGGGCGCCGTGATGTGGCGGTAGGTGCCCAGCACGATATTGTTGGCGGCGAGGGAGTCGGCCGTCACGAAGAAGCCCAGGTTGCGCTTGACGATGCGGCGCTCGTCTTCGGTCAGACCGTTCGGGTCTTTCCAGAGGGCGATGTCGCGCGACATGTTCACTTCTTGCGGCATCCAGTGGTTGGCACAACCAGCCAAATACTTTTCCCAAGCCCACTTGTATTTGAACGGCACCAACTGATTGACGTCGGTCTGGCCGTTGATGATGCGCTTGTCGGCGACGTTGACTCGCGCTTCCGAAACGGCAGCCGTTTCGGCAGCAGCATGGGTCACATGAGCGACGGGAGCGACAGCCATGTCGTTCGCGAAGACGTCTTGAGCCGAGGGAGCATGAGGAGCGGAACGCGTTCCGACTTGCGAACCGACAGCCGATCCCGCAGCGTTGCGCAACACATTCTGTTGCGTAGCGCTCGAGGGAGTTACGGCAGTGATCTCGTCATCCCAGTTGAGCATAAATGTCACCATCAATTTAGAACGGTTTGTACCATCTTTTCACGAGCGATAAAAGAGTTCGCTGATGAAAAATCCTGTTTTCGATTCGCGTTGCTACGTTCATACAACACTTTGTTCAACGGAGTGTGTGCATCACCTCATGTGAAGCGTGTTGAACGCGTGTCGTCGAGGTGCTTCGCGAGCTCGAGAGCAACGTGTCGATGCGACGTTTCGCTGCTCTATCTATCTGTATTGCGGAGCGTGCTTGTAGCGTCGTGCGACTGCTGACTGCTCACTCGCGTTGCTCGTCGCGGTGGTCCGCGCTTGCTTCGCATTTGCCTCGCGCTTGTCAGTTCGTCAGTGCCGGCGAGGTGAAGTTCAATGCCGTGTCGAGCGATGCATCGGGCCGACTGCGTTGATCGACCCATCGATCGAAGCGTTTGCTGAGCGCACTGTGTCGCGCGCTTCGTCTGGTGCTGCCGACTGCTGACTGCTGATTGACCGGGTCACGATGACCGGGTCACGATGACCTTGTCACGACGACCGCATCACGAAGTCAGTGACCTGCTCTGCTTCACTACGTCGCGTCGCTTCGCTGCGTTGCGATGAACAGCGCTTCGAATTTCACTCGCCGCGCCGCTCATCGACTTCACTTCTGCTTCACTTCCTTCAGCTTCGCTGCTCGCTGCATGCGGGTCATTACCTACAAGCAGTCAGCAAGCAGCGATCCTGCTACCTGCGTGCTTCTTATTGGCAAGCTTCGCACTCGTCGAAGCCAGGGTCGCCCGGACGCATCATGCACACCGGACCATCCGCTTCCGGCGCTGCTTCAACCGCGACTGCTGGCGTGGCCGCTGCAGCCTGAAAGCCACCCGCGGCACCACCAGCCGCGCCGTTGTTCGCACCGAAGCCACCGGCCGCGCCACCCGCAGCACCGCCCGAACCTTCGCCGCCGCCCGAGCTCACCGCGTTCAGCGCGCCGTGCGCCACCGTCGATTTCTCGACGTGGGTCGCCGCCATCGTGCGGAGGTAGTACGTGGTCTTCAAGCCGCGCACCCAGGCGAGCTTGTAGATCTCGTCGAGCTTCTTACCCGACGCGCCGCCCATGTAAATGTTCAGCGACTGCGCCTGATCGATCCACTTCTGACGACGCGAAGCCGCTTCGACCAGCCACTTCGGATCGACTTCGAACGCGGTCGCGTAGATCGCGCGCAGGTCGGCCGGAATGCGGTCGATGCGCGAGAGCGTGCCGTCGAAGTACTTCAGGTCGGCGACCATCACTTCGTCCCACAGGCCGCGTGCCTTCAGGTCGCGCACCAGGTAGTCGTTGACCACCGTGAATTCGCCCGACAGATTCGACTTCACATACAGGTTCTGGAAGGTCGGTTCGATGCAAGCCGACACACCGATGATGTTCGAGATCGTCGCCGTCGGCGCGATCGCGACGCAGTTCGAGTTGCGCATGCCGTACTGGGCGATACGCGAACGCAGTTCGGTCCAGTCCATCGACTCGCTCGAATCGACTTCGACGTAACCGCCGCGTGCGTCGGCCAGCAGCTTCACCGAATCTTGCGGGAGGATGCCGCGATCCCACAGCGAGCCGCGGTAGCTGGAGTAACGGCCGCGCTCCTGCGCCAGTTCCGTCGACGCGTAGTAAGCGTAGTAGCAAACCGCTTCCATCGACGTATCGGCGAACTTGACCGCCTCTTCCGACGCGTACGGCGTGCGCAGCAGATGCAGACAGTCCTGGAAGCCCATGATGCCCATGCCGACCGGACGGTGCTTCAGGTTCGAGTTACGCGCCTTGGCGACCGCGTAGTAGTTGATGTCGATCACGTTGTCGAGCATGCGCATGGCCACGCTGACCGTGCGCTTGAGCTTGTCGTGGTCGAGCACGAGCGTGCCGTCGGCCTGTTCCTTCAGGTGAGCGACGAGGTTCACCGAGCCCAGATTGCAGACGGCGATTTCGGCGTCGCTGGTGTTCAGCGTGATTTCCGTGCACAGGTTCGACGAGTGGACGACGCCGACGTGCTGTTGCGGCGAGCGCACATTGCACGGATCCTTGAACGTGATCCACGGGTGGCCGGTTTCGAACAGCATGCCCAGCATCTTGCGCCACAGTTGCGCCGCCGGGATCTTCTTGAACAGCTTGATCTCGCCGCGCGCGACCTTGTCTTCGTAAGCCGTGTAAGCCTTTTCGAAATCGGCGCCGAACAGGTCGTGCAGATCCGGGCAGGTGGACGGCGAGAACAGCGTCCAGTCGCCGCCTTCCATCACGCGCTTCATGAACAGGTCGGGAATCCAGTTCGCCGTGTTCATGTCGTGCGTGCGACGACGGTCGTCGCCGGTGTTCTTACGCAGTTCGAGGAATTCTTCGATGTCCAGGTGCCACGATTCCAGGTACGCGCAGACCGCGCCCTTGCGCTTGCCGCCCTGGTTCACGGCGACTGCCGTGTCGTTGACGACCTTCAGGAACGGCACGACGCCTTGCGACTTGCCGTTGGTGCCCTTGATGTGGGAGCCCAAAGCACGCACGCGCGTCCAGTCGTTGCCGAGACCGCCGGCGAACTTCGACAGCAGCGCGTTTTCCTTCAGCGCTTCATAGATGCCGTCGAGGTCGTCGTCCACCGTGGTCAGGTAGCACGACGACAGTTGCGAACGGCGCGTGCCCGAATTGAACAGCGTCGGCGTGGACGACATGAAGTCGAAGCTCGACAGCACGTTATAAAACTCGATCGCGCGTGCTTCACGGTCGATCTCGTTCAGCGACAGGCCCATCGCGACACGCATAAAGAATGCCTGCGGCATTTCGATGCGCACGCCGTCGTGATGCAGGAAGTAGCGGTCGTACAGCGTCTGCAGACCAAGGTAGCCGAATTGAAGATCGCGGTTGTTGTCGAGTGCGGCACCGAGGCGCTTCAGGTCGAACTGCAGCAGCTTGTCGTCGAGCAGCTCGGCTTGCACGCCGCGCTTGATGAACTGCGGGAAGTATTCGGCGTAACGCTCGCCCATTTCCGTTTGCGTGACTTCCTCTTCGAGGATCTCGCGGCGGATCGTGTGCAGCAGGATGCGCGCGGTGACCTGGCTGTACGCCGGGTCCTTTTCGATCATGGTGCGGGCAGCCAGAATCGCCGAGTCGTAGACCTGGCTCATCGGCACGCCGTCGTACAGATTCTTGACCGTTTCCGCGATGATCGGATCGGCGCTCACAGCGTCGCCCAGATTCGAGCAAGCCAGTTCGATGATGCCGCGCAGCGCAGCCATGTCCAGCGGACGCGTGACGCCGTTGTCCGTGACGTTCAGACCCGGCGTGTTCGCCACGATCTGGTCGTCATGACCGCGCGCCTGCGTGCGCTTCTCGCGGTACAGCACGTAGGCACGCGCGACGTTGTGCTCGCCGCCGCGCATCAGCGCGAGTTCGACCTGATCCTGAATGTCTTCGATATGGAACGTGCCGCCGTTCGGCCGGCTGCGCACGAGTGCGCGCACCACGTTCTGCGTGAGTTGCTCGACCAGTTCGCGCACACGCGCGGAGGCGGCGCCTTGACCACCGTTCACGGCCAGAAATGCCTTCGTCACGGCGATGGCGATTTTCGACGGTTCGAACGACACGACGCTGCCGTTACGGCGGATCACCTTGTAGTCGGCGAAGGTCGCTTGCGGCGCGAGCGCTTGTGCGCCTTGTGCCTGGCCGAAGGCCTGGCCAGTCGGTGAGCCCTCGTACCGGGTCGTCACGTTGTCGGTGGTTTGCATGTGCAAAGCTCCTGGTCCTGGAAATGTTGCGGGAAGATCCGCGGATTAAAACGAACGCTGCGCCGCCGCGTGCGCATGCGATGGGGTGCAGGAAAGGGACCGGCTGAGCCGGTTGGCGGGATGCGAATGCGATGAAGCCTGGTTCGAATTGATAACGGTCTTCATCGTGTATGTCGCGATCACTTGCTAAGCCCCTTTCCTGAATGCTTCTGGATGCCGCCGGTGGTCTCTCCGGCCACGCCACAGGAATATTTTTTCGCTGCCTGAAATGCTTGCGGCGCCGTGCTCGGAGAGCGGACGCCGCTGACTTGTTCACCAGTTGTGCACGCGCTTATCACACGGTTATGCACATGGTTATGCACAGAGCAACACAAGATATAGTGCACAACTGGATTTGTGGCACCAAGTATAGTGGAGATTCGAGACAGGTCAAATCGTTTTATTTGCTCTGAAAGTCTTGACTTTTGCTTAGCGCGGCGCGAACACGACTCCCCGGAGAACAAGGCAGCGCCTTGCTCTCCTCGCATCACGCGAAGTCGCGCGAAGGGCCGTTACGGCGTTTTGGAAAACTTGAGATAGGGGAAATACTGAGCGTCGAGCGAGGTGTCGCGCTGCAGACGCTGCCACTCGAAATGCGGCCCTGGATCGGTCTTGCGACCGGGGGCGATGTCCGAGTGACCAGCGAGCGCTTCGACCGGATAGCGAGCCTTGAGCGCGCTCACCAGGGCGCTGAGCGTGCGGTATTGAGCCGCTTCGAAAGGCATGGTGTCGCTGCCCTCCAACTCGATGCCGATCGAGAAGTCATTGCAGCGTTCGCGGCCGAAAAAATTCGACGGCCCGGCGTGCCACGCGCGCTCGTTGCACGAGACGAACTGTTCGAGCGCGCCGTCGCGATGGATCACGAAATGCGCCGACACTCGCACGCCGCGCAGATGGGTGTCGTAGTACGGGTGAGCGTCGCAATCGAGCGTGTTGAGGAACAGTTCGGCAATTGCGGTGCCGCCGAATTCGTTGGGCGGCAGGCTGATGTTGTGAATCACGATCAGCGTCGGCACGGCCGCTTCGGGCCGCGCTTCGAAATTCGGCGATGGCAGTTTGCGTGCGGCGGCGACCCAACCGTCTGCGTCGACGGTGAACTCGACGCTCATCGAGCGTCGCGGCCCGTAGGTCGCGCGCCGTGACGCTGCGCGTGCGCGGCGCTGCAGAACGGCTGCCCGGCTACCACCACGGAATCGCTCTTCGGCGCGTGCACGCCGCATTCGACGCAACGGATCATCGGCTCGGGGAGTTGCGCCGGCGCGGCAGCGCGCGCACCGCCATTCGCGCCTTTGGCACTCGCGTCGCCGTTCGCGCCACTGCGTTGAGACGCCTGCGCGTCATGACGACGCAGCGCCTTCACCAACCACTGGCCGACGATGAACAACAGGATCAGCAGAAATATTTGTCGCATGGGACACGCTCACACTACAGCTCGGTGCAACAGCACCTCGAAAACAAAACGGCTGCCGACGTACGCCAGCAACAGCGCGACGAACGACGCCAGCACCCAGCGCAATGCCGCACGGCCGCGCCAGCCGGAAACTTTGCGCGCGGTGAGCAGCGCGCCGAACATCACCCAGGAAAGAATCGCGAACACGGTCTTGTGATCGAGCCGCAATGCGCGATCGACCAGTTGCTCGCTGAACAGAATGCCCGACACTAGCGTCAACGTCAGCAGGACGAAACCCGCGCCGATCAAACGGAACAGCAGCTTCTCCAGCGTGAGGAGCGGCGGCAGCGTATCGAGCCAGCTCGACAGCCAGCCGTTGCCCGCCGCGGCCGCGTGCCGCTGGGCCATGCCGCCGCGCATGGCATGCAGACGCCGCTCGACGAGCAGCATCAGAATGGCGTGCAGCGCCGCGATCGCAAACAAACCGTAGGCGATGTTGGCGATCAGAAAGTGCAGCTTGAACATCGGCGCGGCCGAATACGGCAGCACGCGCACACCGTTGAATGCGAGCGGCAGCAACGAGGCGACGCAGGCGAGCGGCAGGACCAGCAGACGCAGGCCGTCGAGCGGAAAGAAAAAGCTCTCGATCCAGTAGATGCCGGCGCCGAGCCAGAACATGGCCGACAGCGCGAACGCGAAACCGAACACCATCGCGTTCTGCGGAAAGATGGTGGTATGCAGCAGCACGCCGTGAGCGAGCAGCGCCACGAACAGAAGCGCGCGGCCCGAGCCGCTCATGCCCGAAGCAGCCGACGGAGCCGACACGGGCGCCGCTGCGGCAGGCACCGGCGGCACGCTTTCGAGCATGGGACGCAACGCGGCGTGCCGGTGCGAGCGCCAGCCGGCCACGGCTAAACCGCCGTAGAGGAGCGCAGTGAGGGCATACAGTACAATATCCATATTCGAAGTTTACACTAGGCCCCTGCTCCGCGACGTCTCCTGCATCGCGCCCCGCTCCGGCCGCACTGTTCATCGCTCCCCATGCTCGACAATCTGACTCAACGGATGGCGCGCGTCGTCAAGACGCTGCGCGGCGAAGCCCGGCTCACCGAGGCGAACACCCAGGAAATGCTGCGCGAGGTGCGTCTCGCGCTACTCGAGGCCGACGTGGCGCTGCCCGTCGTGCGCGAGTTCATTGCCAAGGTGAAGGAAAAGGCGCTCGGCGAAGAAGTCATCAGCAGCCTCTCGCCGGGCCAGGCGCTCGTCGGCGTGGTGCAGCGCGAGCTGACCGCGATCATCGGCGGCGACTATGAGGGCAAGGCGGTCGAACTCAACCTCGCCGTCACGCCGCCGGCCGTGATCCTGATGGCGGGTCTGCAGGGCGCGGGTAAGACGACCACCGTCGGCAAGCTCGCCAAACTGCTGCGCGAGAAGTACAAGAAAAAAGTACTGACTGTGTCGTGCGACGTTTACCGGCCTGCCGCTATCGCGCAGTTGAAGACGGTGACCGAGCAGGTCGGCGCGGACTTCTTCCCATCGGAACCGGACCAGAAACCGGTCGACATCGCGCGCGCCGCCGTGGATTGGGCGAAGCGCCACTATCACGACGTGCTGCTGGTCGACACGGCCGGCCGTCTCGGTATCGACGAAGCGATGATGCAGGAAATCACCGCGCTCCATAACACGCTGAAGCCGGCGGAAACGCTGTTCGTGGTCGACGCGATGCTCGGTCAGGACGCGGTCAACACCGCCAAGGCGTTTAGCGACGCGCTGCCGCTCACCGGCGTGGTCCTCACCAAGCTCGACGGCGACTCGCGCGGTGGCGCGGCGCTCTCCGTGCGTCACGTCACCGGCAAGCCGATCAAGTTCGTCGGCGTCGCGGAAAAGCTCGACGGCCTCGAAGTCTTCTACCCGGATCGCATGGCGAACCGGATTCTCGGCATGGGCGACATTCTCGCCCTCGTCGAAGAAGCGCAACGCGGCGTGGACGTGCAGGCCGCGCAGAAGCTCGCCGACAAGGTCAAGAAGGGCGGCGACTTCGATCTGAACGATTTCCGCGCACAGCTCACGCAAATGAAGGGCATGGGCGGCCTGTCGTCGCTGATGGACAAGCTGCCCGCGCAGTTCCAGCAAGCCGCCGCGGGCGCCAACATGGGCCAGGCCGAGAAGCAGATGCGCCGCATGGAAGGCATCATCAACTCCATGACGCCGCAGGAGCGCGCCAAGCCGGATCTGATCAAGGCCACGCGCAAGCGCCGTATTGCCGCTGGCGCGGGCGTGCAGGTGCAGGAAGTCAACCGCATGCTGAACCAGTACGACCAGATGCGCACCATGATGAAAAAGCTCAAAGGCGGCAATCTGCAAAAGATGATGCGCGGCATGAAGGGCATGTTGCCCGGCATGCGCTAAGCTTTAGCAAGACGGCGACGCGCGTTCCGCGCATGAACCACGGAACGCGCCCCTGACTCCGCTGGGCCGACTCCCGCTTTGTGCGGGTTTATTCTGTACCGCGCGCCGCCGTCCTCACTCACACTATGTATACAGTCACCGCCCGTCAGACGTCATGAACCGCGAAGAAGCTCTCCACATTTTTAGCCACTCCGAAGAAATCGTTTCGGCCGACGACGTCAACGCGTCGATCAGCGGCATGGCGGCCGCCATCCGCAACGAGATGAGCGAGGACTTCCCGCTCGTGCTGTCGGTCATGGGCGGCGCGGCGGTGTTCACCGGCATGCTGTTGCCGCACCTCGATTTTCCGCTCGAGTTCGACTACATCCACCTGACCCGTTATCGCAACACCACCAAGGGCGGCAATGAGATGCAGTGGCGCGTGGCGCCGGCGGAGTCGGTGAAGGATCGCGTCGTGCTGGTGCTCGACGACATTCTCGACGAAGGCGAGACGATGGCCGCAATCCGCGACCGCATTCTCGCGATGGGCGCGAAGCGCTTCCTGAGCGCGGTGCTGTGCGAGAAGATCATTCCGAAGGCCAAGCCGTTGCGCCCGGATTATTGTGGCTTCGAAGTGCCGGACCGCTATGTGTTCGGCTGCGGCATGGATGCGAAGGGTTACTGGCGTAACCTGCCCACGATTCGTGCGCTGACTGAAGGGGCGTAATCGCCTGTTTTTCTCGCTGCCGCGTGCTGTTTTGCGGCGTGTCGAAGAGACGAAAAAGCGGCCCTCACGGCGCCGCTTTTTTTATGTGAAATTGCTGGGCTTTGCGCTGTGCTGTCCGCGTTGCGTCGCGCTGTATCGCGCTAAGCGCTGCAAGTCGCGGATTACCTGCCGCGGCGGCGAGCGTCTTTCAAAGTTGATGCACGAACGACCGAATCCCGCCGAGCATCATCTCCACCGAAATCGCCACCAGCACCAGACCCATCAGCCGTTCGAACGCCATCATCGCGCGCTCGCCGAGCCATGCCTGAATGCGCTCCGCCAGCATCAGCACGATCGCGCAGACCACCATCGTGACGGTCAGCGCACCGATCCACTCGAACATCTTGCCGGGCGCCTGCGACGTCAGCAGCATCACGGTGGCCAGCGCCGACGGACCTGCCAGTGCCGGAATGGCGAGCGGGACGATGAGCGGCTCGCCGCCGCGCGTGTCGCCGCCGAATGGACCGTCCGGATGCGGAAACACCATTCTGAGCGCAATCAGAAACAACACGATCCCGCCGCCGATACGCAATGACTGGTCGGTCAGGCTCATCATGCGCAGAAAACGGTCGCCGACCACCATGAAGATCAGCAGGATCGCAAACGCGATCGCCACCTCGCGGAGGATGACGATCGTGCGCCGCTTCGGAGACACACTGCGCAGACAACTGACGAAGAGCGGAATGTTGCCGAGCGGATCGGTGATCAGAATCAGCAGGACGGTCGCGGACAGGAAGGTGTACTCCACCGTCCGCTCCGCTTAACGCGCCAACGCTGCGCGAACTTTCCCGATCACCGTTTGCGCGGCGTCTTCGACCGGCAGCAGCGTCGCTTCAGCGTCGCGGCGGCCCTGGTATTCGAGCTTGCCTTCCTTCAGACCGCGGTCGCCGATCACGAGACGATGCGGCACGCCGATCAGTTCCCAGTCGGCGAACATCACGCCCGGGCGCTCGCCGCGGTCGTCGAGGATCACGTCGATACCCGCTTCGACCAGCGCCGCGTAAAGCTTGTCGGCTTCCGCGCGCACGGCTTCGCTGCGGTCGTAGCCCATCGGGCACAGCACGACTTCGAACGGCGCGATCGATTCCGGCCAGATGATGCCTTTGTCGTCGAAATTCTGTTCGATCGCGGCGCCTAGGATACGCGTCACGCCGATCCCGTAGCAGCCCATTTCCATCGGACGCGGCTTACCGGTTTCGTCGAGGCAGGTCGCGCCCATGGCTTCGGAATACTTGGTGCCGAGCTGGAACACGTGGCCCACTTCGATACCGCGGCAGATATCGAGCACGCCCTTGCCGTCCGGCGACGGATCGCCCTTCTTCACGTTGCGAATGTCGGCGACGACAGGCTCCGGCAGATCGCGGCCCCAGTTCACGCCCGTGGTGTGGTAATCCACTTCGTTCGAGCCGACCACGAAGTCGCTCATGTTCGCGACCGTGCGATCCGCGACGACCTTGATCGGCTTCTTCGTGCCGATCGGGCCGAGGTAACCCGGCGGCGTACCGAAGGTTTCGATGATTTCAGCCTCGGTCGCCATGCGGAACTCGGCCAGACCCGGCAGCTTCCTCGCCTTGATCTCGTTCAGATCGTGGTCGCCGCGCAGCATCAGCAACCAGATGGTCGGCTCGGCGCCTTCATTTTCGGTGGCGAGGATGATCGACTTGATCGTGCGCTCGAGCGGAATGTTCAGCAGCTCGGCCACCGCTTCGCACTTCGCCTTGCCCGGCGTGGGAGTCTTCTTCATTTCTTCGGTGGGCGCCGCGCGTTCCGCGTAGAGCGGCAGCGCTTCGGCCGCTTCGACGTTCGCCGCGAAATCCGAGGTCGGGCAGTAGGCGATCGCATCTTCACCGGTCTCGGCGATCACGTGGAATTCGTGCGAACCGCTGCCGCCGATCGAACCGTTGTCCGCCGCCACCGCGCGGAAGTCCAGACCGAGGCGCGTGAAAATGCGCACGTACGCGTCGTACATCTTGCGATACGACTCGCGCAGACCGTCCATGTCCTTGTCGAACGAGTACGCGTCTTTCATGATGAATTCGCGGCCGCGCATCACGCCGAAACGCGGACGGATTTCGTCGCGGAACTTGGTCTGAATCTGGTAGAAGTTCACCGGCAGCTGGCGATAGCTCTTGATCTGATTGCGCGCGATATCGGTGACCACTTCTTCGTGGGTCGGTCCGATCACGAAATCGGACTGCCTGCGATCCTTGAAGCGCAGCAGTTCGGGACCGTACTTTTCCCAACGGCCCGATTCCTGCCACAACTCGGCCGGCTGCACTGCCGGCATCAGCAATTCAATACCGCCTGCCCGGTTCATTTCTTCGCGCACGATGGCTTCCACCTTGCGGATCGAGCGCAGGCCGACCGGCAGGTAGTTATAGATACCGCCGGCAACGCGGCGGATCATGCCGGCGCGCACCATGAGCTTGTGGCTGACGATCTCTGCGTCGGCGGGAGCTTCTTTGAGGGTACCGATAAAGAAACGGGAAGCTTTCATTCAGATTATCCAAAAGCGGCGGCTCCGGAGGGACCGCCCGAAAGGTGAAAACGGTGGGGAAATCGACACAGATCCGGCGCTGAGCCAGCAAGGCTCACCTGACAATACACTGACACCGGTGCAGCGCAATCCGACCGCGGCGCCGAAGCCGCCGCGCAAAGCTTTTGCACAAGGGATAAGGCGCGGAAAGACTGACAGGCTACCGCAAACGCGGGCCTTTGGCGGCGAATCGTTCCAATCTGGTGCGAATCGGTGCGTCAGACCCGTTATCTGTTTATAATCAAAGCAATTTTAAAGGATTCGAAGGTGGTTGTATGCTGGATCGTGAAGGCTTTCGCCCGAACGTCGGCATCATCCTCTTGAACGCGCACAACGAGGTGTTTTGGGGCAAACGGCTCCGTGAACATTCCTGGCAGTTTCCGCAAGGGGGCATCAAGTACGGAGAGACCCCCGTGCAAGCGATGTATCGGGAGTTACACGAAGAAACCGGGCTGCTTCCTGAGCACGTCAAGGTGATCGGTCGCACGCGCGACTGGTTGCGTTACGAGGTGCCTGACAAGTTCATCAAGCGCGAAGTACGCGGTCATTACCGCGGCCAGAAACAAATCTGGTTTTTGCTCCGGATGGTTGGACGCGACTGCGACATCTGCTTGCGCGCCACCGACCACCCTGAGTTCGATGCGTGGCGCTGGAACGAGTACTGGGTGCCGCTCGACTGTGTGATCGAGTTCAAGCGGGATGTATATCAGTTGGCGCTGACGGAGCTATCCCGTTTCATGCGCCGGGCTGCGCCGCGTGCGGAAAAACCTGGCGGGCACCATGGGCCGCGTTATCCCCGGATAGCGTCGTCAATGGAAAGTCCGCCGGATTCCACGGTAATGACGGTGACTTCTGTGACCACCGTCAGCATCGAAACATCGGTTCACGTAACGATCGCGTCCGATTGCGGTCCGGGGTCCGGGTCAACGGCAGAAGTCGATGCCGCGCCAGATCACGAAGACGAATCGGCAGGCGAAACGGCCGGCTCGCTGTTCCGCCCGGGCGTGCGCAATTAACAACTCTGAGCGGCTGTCCACGCCGCCTCTCTCTGACGCGGCTCGACGAGCCGCGTCAGTGTTTCGAGGAAACCATATTGAAAGCACTTGCTCTCGTCGTGGCGTGCGTCGCCACCGGCGCCCTGCTGGCTGGTTGTTCGAGCGCCGGCAAACCTACTAATAAAGACGACAGCGCGTTTACCTATTTGCTGGATCGTCAGGGCAACTGGGTTGAGAACAAAGTGGACGCTCTGCCGCCGCTGCCGCAAGAGTCGAATCTGCTGCCTTTCGAAGTCTCCGGCAACACGCCGCTGCAATTCGCGGTCGACCGGAAGTCGCTAAGTGTCGGTACGGACGGAGTGGTTCGCTTTACCGTCGTCGTGGCAAGCCCGAGCGGCGCTCGCAACGTGATCTATGAAGGGATTCGTTGCGACACGTACGAATGGCGCCAGTATGCGGGCCTGAATTCGGATCACGACGGCTGGGACACGACGGTTGCGAACGATTTCACGCGCATCGAGAATGGCGCGCTCAACGCTTATCAGGCTGCGCTGTATCAGGACTATCTGTGCGCGAACAAGATGCCCATGGGGAACGCGGCCTCGATTCTGGAAAACATCCGCTATAAGCGCACAGCGAGTTCGTTGATCCACTGAGCTTTCGACCCTAGCGGATTGTGGGCGTGAAAAAAGCCGTTCCAGCTTTCGCTGGCACGGCTTTTTGTTTGCCGTATGCGCACTCCCGCGCATGGGACTATCGGTGCCTTAGACCAGCACCAGGTTGTCACGGTGAATCAGCTCCGGCTCCAGCATATAGCCGAGCACCGATTCAATCTCGCCACTTGGGCGCCGCTGAATCAGCTTGGTTTCCGCGCTGCTGTAGTTCGTCAGACCGCGCGCCACTTCGCGCCCAGCGGCGCTCAGACAAGCGATCACTTCACCGCGCGCAAAGGCGCCCTGAACGCCGACAATGCCGATAGGCAGCAGGCTCTTGCCCCCTTCGGTCAGCTTTTCGACGGCGCCGTCGTCGATCACCACATGGCCGCGCACCTGAAGATGATCCGCCATCCATTGCTTGCGCGCCGCCATGCGCGCCGTGCGCGCGATCAACTGCGTGCCGATCGCCTCGCCCGAGGCCAACCGCGAGAGCACATCTGCTTCACGCCCGCTTGCGATCACCGTATTGGCGCCGCTGTGCGCCGCGCGCTTGGCGGCGAGAATCTTGGTCAGCATGCCGCCACGACCGAGACTCGAACCCGCGCCGCCCGCCATGGCTTCGAGCTCCAGCGCGCCGGCATCGGCTTGCTGAACCAGCGTGGCGGTCAGATCCTTACGCGGATCGGCGGTGAAAAGTCCTTGCTGATCTGTGAGGATGACAAGTGCGTCGCCTTCGATCAGGTTTGCGACGAGCGCGCCCAGCGTGTCGTTGTCGCCGAATTTGATTTCGTCGGTGACGACCGTGTCGTTCTCGTTGATGATCGGCACCACGCCCAAGCGTAGAAGCGTGAGCAACGTGGAGCGCGCATTCAGATAGCGTTCGCGATCGGCCAGATCGGCGTGCGTCAGCAGAATCTGGGCGGTCTGAATGGAATGTTCGGCAAAGCGGCTTTCGTACACCTGCGCGAGACCCATCTGGCCGACGGCCGCGGCCGCTTGCAGTTCGTCGATCTCGCGTGGTCGCTTGGTCCAACCGAGCCGTTGCATTCCTTCGGCAATAGCGCCCGAGCTGACGAGCACCACTTCCTTGCCCTGCGCGCGCAGCGCGGCAATCTGTGCGGCCCAGCGACCGATAGCAGCATGATCGAGGCCCCGCCCGTCATTCGTGACGAGGCTCGAACCGACTTTCACTACCAATCGCCGTGAATCTGCGATGACGGAACGCATTGTGCGCGGTCTCCCAAGATGACGCGTGATGCATGCCGGCAGCCCGCTCGGGCGCCGGCGCTCGATCTTTTTATACCTGCGGGTCGGTGCCGGCGTCGTCTGCGGCAGCAGGGGCTTGCGGCTTCTCGCGGAAGCGCACGTCCGCAGCGAGATCTTCGGCTTCCGCCGCACGCTGCGCGTCAGAATGCGCGGAGATGTGGTCGAACACCGCGTAGCAAAGGTTTTCGCAGCCTTGGCCAGTCAGCGCCGAGATTTCGAACACCGGACCATCCCAGCCGAAGCCTTCGAGGAACGCCGAGACACGCGCTTCGCGCTCGTCTTCGGGCACCATGTCCAGCTTGTTCAGCACCAGCCAGCGCGGCTTTTCATACAGCAGCTCGTCGTACTTGCGCAGTTCGTTGACGATCGCCTTGGCTTCCGCGACCGGATCGACCGCGTCGTCGAACGGTGCGAGGTCGACGATATGCAACAACAAGCCCGTGCGCTGCAAGTGACGCAGGAACTGGTGGCCGAGGCCCGCGCCTTCCGCCGCGCCTTCAATCAAGCCAGGAATGTCGGCGATCACGAAGCTGCGGCTCGGCCCGACACGCACCACACCGAGATTCGGCGCGAGCGTCGTGAACGGGTAGTCTGCGATCTTCGGTTTCGCGTTCGACACCGACGCGATGAAAGTCGACTTGCCGGCGTTCGGCATGCCGAGCAGGCCGACGTCCGCCAGCACCTTCAGCTCAAGGCGCACCATGCGGCGTTCGCCCGGCTTGCCGTCCGTTTTCTGACGGGGCGCGCGATTCGTACTGGATTTGAAATGCAGGTTACCGAGACCGCCCGCGCCACCCTGAGCGATCTGCACGCTCTGGTTGTGCTCGGTCAGATCGGCGATCAGTTCGCCGGTCTCCATGTCGGTGATCGTGGTGCCGACCGGCATGCGCAACGTAATGTCGTCGCCGCCTTTGCCGTAGCAGTCCGCGCCGCGGCCGTTTTCGCCGTTGCGCGCAAGGTGTTTCTTCGCGTAGCGGTAGTCGATCAGCGTATTGATGTTGCGGTCCGCGACCGCGATCACGCTGCCGCCCCGGCCGCCGTCGCCGCCATCCGGGCCGCCGAACGGAACGAACTTCTCGCGGCGCATCGACGCGCTGCCATCCCCTCCGTCGCCGGCGATGACTTCAATCCTCGCTTCGTCAATGAACTTCATGCGTAACTCCGTCCCGTGGTGTGCTGCCAGATGGTGCTGCTAAATTTGATGCTGCTTTTGGTGCTGCTAGATGCTGCTATTTTGCCGCGCCCGCCATGCGCCGATCAATCGGCCGAACGGCATAGGACATTTCGGCATGAAAGGCGTTCTTGCCCATTCATCCGGCGAAGCCTGCCGGAATAAAAAAAGCCCCGCTAACTTCGCGGGGCCTTTTCCGGTCCTGAAGCCCGTGCCTGAGTAAACTCAGACTGCTGCCGGGACGACGTTGACCATGTGCTTCTTCGCTGCGCCCTTCGTCGAGAAATTGACGTGGCCGTCCGTCAGCGCGAACAAGGTGTGATCCTTGCCGATGCCAACGTTTTCGCCCGGGTGCATACGCGTGCCACGTTGACGAACGATGATGCCGCCAGCGTTGATAGCCTGACCGCCGTAAACCTTCACGCCAAGGCGTTTCGATTCGGAGTCGCGGCCGTTGCGGGATGATCCGCCTGCCTTTTTGTGTGCCATTTGATTTGCTCCTTAACCGGTGCGCTTACGCGTTGATCGCGTCGATGCGCAGTTCGGTATAGTTCTGGCGGTGGCCGCCATGCTTCTGGTAGTGCTTCCGGCGACGCATCTTGAAGATGGTCACTTTCGCGTGACGACCTTGCGACACGACGGTAGCCTTGACGGAAGCCCCACTGACCAGCGGCGTACCGAACTTAATCGATTCGCCTTCGCCCACTGCGAGAACCTGGTCGAGCGTGATTTCAGCGTCAATGTCTGCCGGTATCTGTTCTACTTTAAGTTTTTCGCCGACGGCAACTTTATACTGCTTGCCACCGGTTTTTATGACCGCGTACATTGAGAACCTCACTCTGTGTTCATTTTTCCCACGCACCGCGCGCGGAAACCCGTGATTATACATAGAGTTAGCTGCTCGGTCAAAACTCATTGAGAGGCGCCGCGCGTCTTGCCGCACGGCCCCGCCGCGCGGTTCTGCCGCCGCCCGGAACGCGCCGCGCCGCAGCCTGCGACCCGGAACTGTCGCGATTCGCCTTATAATTCGCGGCACTACCCAATTCAGCCATCATGTCGTCGACTGCCACCCCCTCCTCCAACGCCGCCAGCCTGCTCGCTCCGATCGCCGAAGACATGCAGCAGGTCAATCGCGTCATACGGCACCGTCTCGCGTCCGACGTGATGCTGATCAACCAGATTTCCGAGTACATCATCAGCGCCGGCGGCAAACGGCTGCGGCCCGCGCTGCTGCTGCTGGTGGCGGGCGCGCTGGGCGAAACCACGGGGCACCGGCACGAGCTGGCCGCGGTCGTCGAGTTCATCCATACGGCCACCCTGCTGCACGACGACGTGGTCGACGAATCCGACCTGCGGCGCGGCCGTCAGACCGCCAACGCGCTGTTCGGCAACGCCGCGAGCGTGCTGGTGGGCGACTTCCTGTACTCGCGCTCGTTCCAGATGATGGTCGGTGTGGGCAAAATGCGGGTGATGGAGATTCTGTCGGAAGCGACCAACATCATCTCCGAGGGAGAGGTGCTGCAGCTCCTGAACATGCACGACGCCGACGTGGACGAAGCCCGCTACATGCAGGTGATCCGCTACAAAACCGCCAAGCTGTTCGAAGCAGCCGCCCAACTGGGCGCGGTGCTGGCCGGATCGGACGCGAAAACGGAAGCCGCCGCGGCAGAATTCGGCCGGCGCATCGGCACCGCGTTCCAGATCATGGACGACTGGCTCGACTACACCGGCACGGCTGAATCGATGGGCAAGAACGCCGGCGACGACCTTCGCGAGGGCAAACCCACACTGCCGCTGATCTATCTGATCGAACGCGGCACGCCGGAGCAATCGGCGCTTGCGCGTGAAGTTATCGAGCAAGGCGGAACGGACCGTTTCGACACTATTTTCGAAGCGATCACGCGCTCCGGCGCGTTGGACCACACGCTCGAATGCGCGAAAAAGGAAGCTCAGGCCGCGGCAGCAGCAATTTCTTCATTTCCGGATTCCATTTTTAAAGAGAGCCTGCTAGAATTATGTTCTTACTCGACGGCAAGACAGTCTTGAACGAGACTGAAACGCTGAGATAGTCTGAATCGAGTCTGCAGTACACATCGGGGTGTAGCTTAGCCTGGTAGAGCGCTACGTTCGGGACGTAGAGGCCGGAGGTTCGAATCCTCTCACCCCGACCAGATTCGCCTTGTTAGTTCAAGGCTCAAAAAACCGCCCAGCTTGCTCGGCGGTTTTTTGTTTTTTCGGCCACGTGCGATGCGTTATTTCCCTCACGCACCGCTCGCCGCCTTGTCTTTTGCCGCCAGCCCAGACGGCGCGCGCAAGCCCCTCTGCTATATTCTCTTCATCCTTTCCCCTATCCTTCACGACGCGTGGAACAACTTCCCTTATGGGCGCAGATTGGCGCCGTCTTTCTGCTGCTTATCTGCTCGAGCTTCTTTTCGATTTCCGAAACGGCGATGATGGCGATCAATCGCCATCGCCTGAAACATCTGGCCAATCAGAACGCGCTCGGCGCAAAGACCACTCAAGGTCTCCTCGCGCAGACGGATCAGCTTTTGAGCGTCGTGCTGATCGGCAACAATCTGTTCAACACCATCATTCCGGTGCTCACCACCTCGATCGCGCTGCACACGTTCGGCCGCAACAACCTGGTGCTGTCGATCGCGACCGGTATTGTCGCGTTTCTGATCATCGTGTTCGCGGAAATAACGCCGAAGATCGTTGGCGCGACGTTCCCTGAGAAAGTCGCGCTGCCGGCCAGCTTGCTGATTGCGCCGATGATGCGCGTCGCCAGACCGCTGGTGTGGTTCGTCAATCTTTTCGCAAACGGCATTCTGCGCGTGCTGCACATCAATACGAAAGGCGCACACGACCAGCGACTCTCGACCGAAGAGCTGCGCACCATCGTGCTCGAGTCGGGCAGCTTCATGCCGACCAAGCACCGCAGCATTCTGCTGAACCTGTTCGACCTGGAAAACATCTCCGTCGACGACGTGATGATCCCGCGCCGCCGCATTGAGGCGCTGGATTTCGACGCGCCGTTCGAACAGATCCTGCACCAACTCGAAACCTGCTATCACAACAAGCTGATCGTCTATCAAGGCGACATCGATCGGGTGCTCGGTGTGCTGCATGTCCGCAAGACACTGGCGGCGCTGCACAACCAGGAACTCGAGCGCGAGACGCTTCGCGAACTGCTGGCCGAGCCGTACTTCGTACCGAGTGGCACGCCGGTTTTCCAGCAACTGCAATTCTTCCAGGAGAGCCGTCACCGCACGGCGCTGGTCGTCAACGAATACGGCGAGTTGCAAGGCCTCGTCACGCCGGAAGACATCATCGAGGAACTGATCGGCGAGTTCACTACCTCGATTCCGCGCGGCGCCAATTCGCGCGGCGGCTGGAACGAGAAAGGCGAATGCATCGTGGCCGGCAGCATGCCGCTGCGCGAGCTGAACCGCTGGCTGCATCTCACGCTGCCCACCGACGGGCCGAAAACGCTCAACGGCCTGATCCTCGAAATTCTCGAAGATATTCCCGACGGCGACGTGTGTGTGCAGATCGGCGACGTCAAACTCGAAGTGATGCGCAGCGACGATCAGGCCATTCGTACGGTCAAGCTGTTCAGACCACCTGCGCGTGCGAAAGTCGGCAAGGTATTGCGCGGCTAGGCAAGCAGACTAACTGCGCAAGTTTGCAATGCGGCGCGCGACAGCCTGGCACGCTAGGCAACAGCGCGAAACGGGCGGGCGCCACAGCCAAAGAAGGCAGGCAGCAGGATACGCGCAGAGCACAGCGTCCAAACTTGTAGCAGCATCGCACACAGACACAGCGCCCGCCATTAGCCGAATGGCCGAATAGCGGCGCCCGCCGTCTTGCCGGAAGATGAACCCGTCGTGTTCTACAGGCGGTTCATCACCGGTCTCTCATGCAAGCATCTTTCCAACCCGCGGCAGCGTCGCCGCGTCCCATCGCAAGCGCCCACGAAAGCGCCGTCAGAGCGAAGCTGAAACCATTCGCACCCGACCTCAGCGCAGCAAATCCCGCCGACACCGACAACGCTCCCGCCGTGCGTCTCCTGACCGACACATTGCAGGAAGCAACTCGCCGGAACGCGTCGGACCTTCACATCGAACCAGCGGAACACGGCTGGCGCGTGCGCTTGCGAATCGACGGCGTGCTGCACGAAATCCCGCCGCCGCCCGCGCATCTGCGCGACGCATTCATTACTCGGGTGAAGGTGCTGGCTCGTATGGATATCGCCGAGCGTCGCGTACCGCAAGACGGCCGGCTGCGCATTTCCACTTCGCCGGGACGCGTTGAAGACTACCGCGTGAACTCGCTGCCCACGCTATTCGGAGAAAAGCTCGTGCTGCGCAGACTCGACGCGCTGCCCGCCGATCTTTCACTCGACTCGCTCGGCCTCGATCCGCAACAGCGCCAAACAGTGGACGCCGCGATTCGCGCGCCGCACGGCCTCATGCTTGTCACCGGCCCGACCGGGAGCGGCAAAACATTGTCGCTGTACTGCTTTCTGAATTTGCTCAACGGCGAGGCCCGCAATCTCTGTTCGGTGGAAGATCCCGCGGAAATCCAGTTGGCGGGCATCAATCAGGTCAGCGTACGCGAAAAAGCCGGGCTTACTTTCGCCGTGGCGCTGCGTGCGTTTCTTCGTCAGGATCCCGACGTAATCATGGTCGGCGAAATTCGCGACGAAGAGACCGCCGACGTCGCCGTGAAAGCCGCGCAAACGGGCCACCTCGTGTTGTCGACCCTGCATACGAACGACGCGCCGGCAGCCGTTGCGCGTCTGATCGACATCGGCGTCGAGCCATATAACCTCGCGGCCGCGTTGCGGATGGTCACCGCGCAACGGCTGGTACGGCGGCTCTGCGCCGCGTGCCGCGTGCCGGCGCCGCAGTCGGTCGCGGCGCTCCGAGCGGCGGGTTTCAGCGAGCATCAACTCGATGGCTGGCAGCCTTACGCCGCCGCCGGATGTGCAGCATGTCACGGCATCGGCTATCGCGGCCGCGTCGGCGTTCATCAGGTGATGCCCGTCTCCGATGCGATGCGCGAGTTGATCGTCGCGAGCGCCGGCACGCATGAACTCGCGCGGCTAGCGCAAACCGAACAGGTGGGCACCTTGCGCGACGCGGCGTTGACGCGTGTGCGCGACGGCACCACCAGCCTTGCCGAAGCGCTCGCCGCCACCGAGGTCGCATGAACACGGCGACGATCCAAAGACCACCAGCCTCCGACACGCGTTTCAAGTGGCGCGGTGTCGATGCCGACGGCGTGAGGAAAAATGGCGCACTCATCGCGCCGGATGCAGCCGTCGCGCGCTCGGTACTCAAGCGCGACAATCTGTTCATCCTCGAACTGACCGCGCACGGACCGGCGCCGCGTCCCACCACGCGCGCCGCGGACATCACACTATTTACGCGGCAACTCGCCAGCCTGCTGCGCGCAGGTCTGCCACTCGCGCCCGCGCTGGACCTGCTCGCGCAAGCCGAGACTTCGCGGCGTCAAGGTATGGCGCGGATCGTCGGCGCTCTCGCGCGCGACATCACCGGCGGCCTGCGTTTTTCCGCTGCATTGCAACGGCATCCCGCGCAATTCAATGCGTTGTACTGCCAGCTCGTCGAAGTCGGCGAGGCGGCCGGCGCACTAGCAGCCGTCCTCGCCCGCATCGCCGATGACCGCGAACGCGCCGCCGCGCAGCGCGCCAAAGTGCGCGCGGCACTCACCTATCCCGTCGCGATCCTCGTGCTGGCGATGGCCATCACTGCGGCATTGCTCGTGTGGGTGGTGCCGACCTTCAAACAGATCTTCGACGGCTTCGGCGCCAGGCTGCCCGCACCCACGCAGTTCGTGCTGGCATTGTCGTCCGTTGTGGCGCGATGGAGCATACCGGCATTCGCCATGATCTTCGCAACGGGATCAGCAGCGACGTTTCTACTGCGACATTCTGAAGCCGCGCGCATCCGCTTTGCGCGCGTATCGCTGACAATACTGGTCGCCGGTCCGCTGCTGCGCACGTTATGCGCAGCGCGCTGGAGCCGCGCGCTCGGCACTTTGTTGTCAGCCGGCACGCCGTTGGCCGACGCGTTCGACTCGCTGACCCACGCCACCGGCAACGCCTTCTTCGACCGCGCCACCGTGGAAATCGCCGCGCGGCTGCGGCGCGGCGAGCGGCTCGCCGCCGCAATGCGCGCGGCACGCTGCTTTCCACCGGAGGTCGTGCAGCCGATCGCGGTTGCCGAGGAGTCCGGAGCACTCGACGCCATGCTCATCGACGTGGCGTCGCTGGCCGATCGTCAGGTAGACGAAAAGATCGGCACGCTGTCGAGCCTATGCGAGCCGCTCGTCATCGTCGTGCTCGGCGCGCTGGTCGGCGGCCTCGTGATCGCGATGTATCTTCCCATTATTCAACTCGGCAACGTGGTGTAGGATCGCAGCCGAATCCATCGTTAATCTATGCGGGCTACTCTTCCACTCGTGCCAGACACCTCTTCCAGCCTGCTCTCGGGCTTGCTGCCCGATCATTTCGCGGCCGGCCTCGGCCAGGCGTTCGGCAGCTTGCCCGCAGCACTACAGATGACGTTCGCCATTGTGTTCGGCCTCGTGATCGGCAGCTTCCTGAACGTGGTCGTGCATCGGCTGCCGATCATGCTCGACCGCGCCTGGCGCGCTGAAGTCAGCGAGGCCGCAGATCAACCACAGGAAGAAGACGGCTTGCCGGCACGCTACAACCTGTGGGTGCCGCGCAGTGCGTGTCCTCATTGCGGCCACGTGTTGAGCGCATGGGAGAGCCTGCCGGTACTGAGCTATCTATTGCTGCGCGGCCGCTGCTCCGCGTGCAAGGCGCGTGTGAGCCTGCGCTATCCGCTGCTCGAAATCGCCAGCGCAGCGTTCGCGGCCGGCGCACTCGCGGTGTTCGGCCCGACCTTCACGGCACTCGCCGCCTTTGGTCTGTGCGCTACGCTGCTCGCCATGAGCGCGATCGACATCGACACGCATCTGCTTCCCGACTCCATGACGCTGCCGTTGCTGTGGGCGGGCATCATCGTCAACTTCAACGGTATGTTTACGAACTTGCATGATGCGGTGCTCGGCGCGATCTTCGGCTATCTGGTGCTGTGGGTCGTGCATTGGGTATTTCTGCTCATACGCGGCGTCGAAGGCATGGGTCATGGTGATTTCAAACTGCTGGCGGCGCTCGGCGCGTGGCTCGGCTGGGCCGCGCTGCCGCAGATCGTTGTGGTCGCCGCGGTGACCGGCGCGGTCGTCGGCCTGCTGGCAACATGGCGCGGCCGTATGCGCTTCGAAGAGCCGCTGCCTTTCGGGCCGTTTCTTGCCGCGGGCGGCGCACTGACGCTGTTTCTCGGCACACCGCTCTATCTGGCTCTGGGAGGCTGAAGCATGTTTGCTGTGGGATTGACCGGCGGCATCGGCAGCGGCAAATCGACTGTCGCCGACCTGTTCGCGGCGCACGGTGTGCCGCTCGTCGACACGGACCTGATCGCGCACCGCATCACCGCCCCGCACGGCATCGCCATGCCGCCAATCGCAGCCGAGTTCGGCGAGGCATTCGTCGCCCCTGACGGCTCACTCGAGCGCGCCCGCATGCGCACACTCGTATTCAGCGACGACAGCGCGCGCAAACGCCTCGAAGGCATCACGCATCCATTGATTCGCGCGGAAACCGAACGCGAGCAACGCGAGGCTCAAGGGCCTTACGTGATCGTCGTGGTGCCGCTGCTGGTCGAATCCGGCACATGGAAGACGCGCGTGAATCGCGTGCTGACGGTGGATTGCAGCGTCGAAACGCAGATCTCGCGCGTGATGAGCCGCAACAATTTCAGCCGCGAACAGGTGCTGGCGATCATCGCCCGTCAGGCCACGCGTGAAGCGCGCCTCGCCGCGGCCGACGACGTGATCGACAACGACAACGCGCCGCTAGACGCACTAACAGCGCAAGTCGACGCGCTGCATCGCGTGTATCTGTCGCTCGCCGGCGCATGACGCCGACGTGACACCTCGGGAAATCCCGGTTGAACTTCGCAGCGATGCGCATGCCAAAAGTGCGTTGAAAACCGCCCGAAACACGTGGAAAAAGTTGCAAATGCGCGCTGAAAAAGTGCGTGATTGCTAGGGTAGTCTCACGGCATTAGAATGTTCTGCATTCCCGTCACCGACCACGCCCGAGGCGAGCCCGCTTGATCCTTTACGAGTATCCCTTCAACGAGCGAATCCGGACGCTATTGCGCCTCGAAGATCTGTTCGAGCGCTTCACGTTCTTTCTGACTCAGGAAGACGCCAGGGAACATCACGTCGCACTGACAACGTTGTTCGAAATTTCAGAGGTTGCGGGCCGCGCGGATCTGAAGTCGGATCTGATGAAAGAACTCGAACGCCAACGGCAAACACTGGCGCCGTTTCGCGGCAATCCGGGAATCGAACAGAGTGCGCTCGAGGCCGTACTCGGCGAGATCGAGCAAACGCTCGCGGGGCTTTCGCAGATGCAGGGCAAGACCGGCCAGCATCTTGCCGACAACGAGTGGCTCGCCAGTATCCGCAGCCGCGCGATCATTCCAGGCGGCACCTGCAAGTTCGATTTGCCCTCGTATTACGCCTGGCAGCAGATTCATCCCGATCAGCGCCGCCAAGACATCGCCAAGTGGGTGACACCGCTGCTGCCGCTACGCGACGCGGCCATCATCGTCTTGCGGCTCGCGCGCGAGTCCGGCCAGGCATCCAAGGTCATGGCCATGCAGGGCAGCTATCAGCAGATGCTGTCCGGCCGTTCGTATCAATTGATGCAAGTGCGGGTGGCACCGGAATTGCGCGTGATCCCAGAGGCCAGTGCGAACAAGTACATGCTGTGGGTGCGCTTCACGGTGCAGGACGGCGATTTGCGTCCGCGTGCGGTCGATGTCGACGTACCTTTCCAGCTCACGCTTTGCAGCCTGTAAAACACGCTCACAAGCCTGCCACGTTCACCGGGTAAATCAGAAAAGAAGGGGCGCGCCTTTAAAGCGGCGAAAAATGCCCCTATATTCGTTACTTATTCCGTTTGCGATTGATTGCCTGACCGTATGCCTACTGTCGTCAAATGCCCCACTTGCGGAAAGGACGTCCGCTGGACACCTGAAAACCGCTTCCGCCCCTTCTGCTCCGATCGCTGCAAGCAGATCGACCTTGGCGCCTGGGCCGCTGAGAAGTACAAGATAGGCGGGGCCGAGCAGGAAGCGTCGTCGGACGAGACGCCCGGCGGGGATTACACCCCGCATTGAGCAGCGGCCCGCTGGGCGGGCCATGTCGATCGGCGCTGCGGTGAAGCAGCGCCCGGTGTTGCGCGTCCTGCTCTTTCCGCTTCAGTTCTTTTCGGCTGCTAGCCATTCCAGCACGGGAATGGTCGCCGGCAACAGCGGCTCGACATCCGCAGGCAGCGTCTGCCAGACAAAAGCCTGACCTTCGCGGCCGTGCGGCTCGCCGGACCACTGCGTCACTTTGCAGAAAAAGAGCCGCACATACGCGTGCGGGTAATCGTGTTCGAGCGTATGCCAGAGATGGCTTGCTTCGACGTCGATACCCAGCTCCTCGTGCAACTCACGTGCGAGCGCGGCTTCGACCGATTCGCCCGCTTCCAGCTTGCCGCCCGGAAACTCCCAGTAGCCCTCGTACGGCTTGCCCGCCGGGCGCTGCGCCAGCAGATAACGCCCGTCGGGCTGGACCAGCACGCCGACGGCGACTTGCGTCACCTTGCGGCCGGCGGCGTTCTTCTCGACATTGTCGTTCATACCGACGCTCACGCTGAGGTTTTGCGGCCGGACCAGTCGCGCGCGAATTGCCACGCGACACGTCCTGAACGCGACCCACGCTCGAGCGCCCACACCAGCGCATCGCCGCGCGCCGCTTCAACTTCGGCGTCATCGCAGCCGAAATGGCGCAGCCAGTGACCGATGATCGACAGGTAGTCGTCCTGTTTGAACGGATAGAAGCTGACCCACAGCCCGAAGCGCTCGGACAGGGAGATCTTTTCTTCGACCAGTTCGCCAGGGTGAATCTCGCCGTCGGACGTGTGCTTGTACGTCTCGTTGTCGCTCATGTATTCGGGCAACAGATGGCGGCGGTTCGACGTCGCGTAGATCAGCACGTTGTCCGATTGCGCGGCGATCGAGCCGTCGAGCGCAACCTTCAGCGCCTTGTAGCCCGACTCGCCGTCTTCGAACGAGAGGTCGTCGCAGAACACCACGAAGCGCTCCGGCCGCTGCGCGATCAGGTCGACGATATCGCCGAGGTCGTGCAGATCGTCCTTATCCACTTCGATCAGACGCAGGCCGTCTTTGGCATACGCGTTCAGACACGCCTTGATCAGCGACGACTTGCCGGTGCCGCGCGCGCCCGTCAGCAAGACGTTATTGGCCGGCTGCTTGTGCACGAATTGACGCGTGTTCTGCTCGATCAGGCCTTTCTGGCGATCGATGTTCTGCAGGTCGTCGAGCGTGATCGCCGAGATGGCCGGCACCGGCTGCAGGTAGCCACGCCCCTGGCGTTTGCGCCAGCGGAAGGCCACTGCCGCCGACCAGTCGATATCAGGCGCAGCGGGCGGAAGCATCGCTTCGAGGCGAACGAGCACGGCTTCGGCCCGGGTCAGAAACTGTTCGAGTTTATCCATGGCTGGAAAGTAAGCGGCCATGAGGCCGCGTTAAACCCCTGTGAGGAACCTGGTTACGAACGATAGTCGGCGTTGATGCTCACGTAGTCGTGCGACAGATCGCAAGTCCAGATCGTGGCTTGCGCATCGCCGCGGCCGAGTACGACACGAATGCCGATCTCGCTCTTTTTCATGACGCGCTGGCCGTCTTCTTCACGGTAGGCCGGATTGCGGCCGCCGGCAGTCGCGACCAGCACGTCGTCCAGATACAGATCGATCTTGCCGACGTCGAGATCGTCCACGCCGGCATAGCCGATGGCCGCGAGAATGCGGCCGAGATTCGGATCCGATGCATAGAAGGCCGTTTTCACGAGCGGCGAGTGGCCGATCGCATACGCGATCTGGCGGCATTCGCCGACGCTCGAGCCGCCTTCCACTTGCACGGTCATGAATTTGGTCGCGCCTTCGCCGTCGCGCACGATCAGTTGCGCGAGGGTCTGGGCGACTTCGGTCACCGCGTCGCGCAGCGCTGCATAAGCGGGCGAGTCGGTGGACGTGATCGCCGGCAGGCTCGATTTGCCCGACGCGATCAGAATGAATGAATCGTTGGTCGACGTATCGCCATCGATCGTGATGCAGTTGAACGAGCGGTCCGCCACATGCTTGACAAGCGCGTCGAGCACCGGCTGGGCGACGGCGGCGTCGAACGCGAGGAAGCCGAGCATGGTCGCCATGTTCGGCTTGATCATGCCCGCGCCCTTGCTGATGCCGGTCAGCGTGACCGTGTGGCCCTCGATCGTGACCTGGCGCGACGTGGCCTTGGGCAGCGTGTCCGTGGTCATGATCGCCTGCGCGGCGTCGTACCAGTTTGCTTCCTTGCGGTTCGCCAGCGCGGCCGGCAAACCCGCTTTCAAACGATCGACCGGCAACGGCTCCAGAATCACGCCCGTCGAAAACGGCAGCACCTGTTCCGGCGTAATGTCCGCGAGACGCGCGAGCTCGGCGCAGGTTTCGCGCGCCGCCACGAGGCCCGGCTCACCCGTGCCCGCATTCGCGTTGCCGGTGTTGATCACCAGTGCGCGAATCGGCTTGCCGCCGGCGCGCACGCGATCCAGATTCTCACGGCACACGGTGACGGGCGCCGCGCAAAAACGGTTCTGCGTGAACACGCCGCCCACCGTGGCGCCATCGCCCACGGAAATGACGAGCACGTCCTTGCGGTTCGGCTTGCGGATATTCGCCTCCGCCCAGCCGAGCGAGACGCCAGCGACGGGATGGAGTTGAGCGGGATCGATCGAGGGGAAATTGACAGCCATGGTCGCGACCTGTCGAAGAAAATGCCGGCAGGCGCCGGCATCGGGGAAACGGAACTGATGGCCCGGGCGTGCTGCCGGACCACCGCGAAATCAAGGCAAGCAAACGTGTAAAACGACGCGGCGCGCCTTTCAGCGCGCCGCATTCGGCATTAGACGATCTTGCCGTGGCACTGCTTGTACTTCTTGCCGCTGCCGCATGGGCACGGGTCGTTGCGGCCGACCTTCGGCACGTTGTCCGCGCTCAGGTTCGCTGCTGCCGTATGCGACGAGCCGTGGCTCATTGCATCGCCGATCATGGCGGCGGTGGCTGCTTCCGCGGCAACAGGCGCTGCGGCGGCTGCTTCGGCGAATTCGGCGTGGCGGAACTCGACGTTTTCGAGGTGGCCGCCCTGCTCTTCGAGCTGTTCGGCAGCCTGTTCCAACTGTTCCGGCGACTGGATCTGCACGTTCATCACCACGCGGGTGACTTCGAGCTTCACGGCGTCGAGCATGGCGGCGAACAGTTCGAACGCCTCGCGCTTGTATTCCTGCTTCGGATTCTTCTGCGCATAGCCGCGCAGATGGATGCCCTGACGCAAGTGATCGAGCGCGGCCAGATGTTCGCGCCAGCTACGGTCCAGCGTTTGCAGCATGATCGAGCGTTCGAACGCGCTGAACGATTCGCGGCCGACCAGTTCGACCTTCGCTTCGTAGGCCTCGTCCGCGGCGGCCTCGACCGCCTCGAGAATCTCGTCCGCGCTGATCGAGTTCGACTCGTTGATCATTTCCTGGATCGCGAGATCGAGCTGCCATTCGTTGCGCAGCACTTCTTCCAGTTCGGGCACGTCCCACTGCTCTTCAATGCTGCCCACCGGCACGAACTGTTGAACGATTTCGCCGATCACGCTCTGGCGCATCGCGCCGATCGTTTCGGTGATGTCGTTCGCTTCGAGCAATTCGTTGCGCTGCTGGTAGATCACCTTGCGTTGATCGTTCGACACATCGTCGTATTCGAGCAATTGCTTGCGAACGTCGAAGTTGCGCGCTTCCACTTTGCGCTGCGCCGATTCGATCGAGCGCGACACGATGCCCGCCTCGATCGCTTCGCCTTCCGGCATCTTCAGGCGGTCCATGATCGCGCGCACGCGATCGCCCGCGAAAATGCGCAGCAGCGGATCTTCCAGCGACAGATAGAAGCGCGACGAACCCGGGTCACCCTGACGGCCGGCACGGCCGCGCAACTGGTTGTCGATCCGGCGCGATTCGTGGCGCTCGGTGCCGATGATGTGCAGACCGCCCGCGGCCTTCACCTGATCGTGCAGCGCTTGCCATTCGTCGTGCAGCTTCTGGATGCGGCGTTGTTTCTCTTCTTCGGAAAGCGTTTCGTCCTTTTCGATGAAGGACGCTTGCTTTTCGGCATTGCCACCGAGCACGATGTCGGTACCGCGACCGGCCATGTTGGTGGCGATAGTGACACGCTTCGGACGGCCGGCTTCAGCGACGATCTCGGCTTCACGCGCATGCTGCTTGGCATTCAGCACTTCGTGCGGCAAACCGGCCTGCTTCAGCAGATGCGACAGCAACTCGGAATTTTCGATCGACGTCGTGCCGACCAGCACCGGCTGACCGCGCTCGTAGCAATCGCGGATGTCGCGGATCACCGCGTCGTAACGTTCCTTGGCGGTCTTATAGATCTGATCCTGCTTGTCGATCCGCTTGGGCGGACGGTTGGTCGGGATCACGACCGTTTCGAGACCATAGATCTCGTTGAATTCGAACGCTTCCGTATCCGCCGTGCCGGTCATGCCGGACAGCTTCGCGTACATGCGGAAGTAGTTCTGGAACGTGATCGACGCGAGCGTCTGGTTCTCGCTCTGGATCTTGACGTGTTCCTTCGCCTCGACAGCCTGGTGCAGACCGTCCGACCAGCGGCGGCCCGACATCAGACGGCCGGTGAACTCGTCGACGATCACCACTTCGCCGTTCTGCACCACGTAATGCTGGTCTTTGAAGAACAGCGTGTGTGCGCGCAGCGCGGCGTACACGTGGTGCATCAACGTGATGTTCTGCGGCGCGTACAGGCTTTCGCCCTCGCCGATCAGGCCCCACTCGGCGAGCAGGCGCTCGGCCTTTTCATGGCCCGATTCCGTCAGGAACACCTGGCGGCCTTTTTCGTCCAGCGTGTAGTCGCCCGGCTTCTCGACGCCGGTGCCGTCCGCTTTCTCTTCACCGATCTGGCGTTCGAGCAGCGGCGGCAGCGCGTTCATGCGCACGTACAGGTCGGTGTGATCTTCGGCCTGGCCGGAGATGATCAGCGGCGTACGGGCTTCGTCGATCAGGATCGAGTCGACCTCGTCGACCACCGCGAAGTTCAGGGCTCGCTGCACACGCGCGTCGGTCTCGTAGACCATGTTGTCGCGCAGGTAGTCGAAGCCGAATTCGTTGTTGGTGCCGTACGTGATGTCCGCCGCGTAGGCTTCCTGCTTCGCGCCGTGATCCATCTGCGACAGGTTGATGCCGACCGACAGCCCGAGGAAGTTGTACAGGCGCGCCATCCATTCGGCGTCGCGCTGGGCGAGGTAGTCGTTGACCGTGACCACGTGCACGCCGCGGCCCGACAGCGCGTTCAGGTACACCGGCAGCGTAGCGACGAGCGTCTTGCCCTCACCGGTGCGCATTTCGCCGATCTTGCCGTAGTGCAGAACCATGCCGCCGATCAGCTGCACGTCGAAGTGGCGCATTTTAAGCACCCGCTTGCTGGCCTCGCGGCACACCGCGAAGGCTTCCGGCAGGAGCTTGTCGAGCGACTCGCCGCTCGCGACGCGCTGGCGGAATTCACCCGTTTTGGCGCGCAGTTGATCGTCCGTCAATTGCTCGATCTGCGGCTCGAGCGCATTGATCGCCGTGACGGTCTTTTGATATTGCTTGACTAGCCGCTGGTTGCGGCTGCCAAAAATCTTCTGTAGAAAACCGGTGGTCATCGGATCGGTGTCTGCGTCGCGGCTTCGGCTGGGTTGCGGCGTGCAGTTCATGCACGTGCGCTCCGGGGTCGGAAGGGCCTCGGCGGCTTAGTCCAAGAGTGAATTCGAATCGCGCATTTTAGCACGCGCCCCCGCCCACGCTTATGTCAGCAACGAGACGGCGGCGGGGCATCGGAAGCCCGCCGTAGCGAGCTCTGGGAGTCCGTATTGAGGCGGGCCCGCGTGCATCCTGCGCGGTACAATCGCGGCGTGAACGCGCATAGTGTGCGGGCACGCCATTACCCATCGAACATGAGCCGTTTTCCTTCCTTTTCAAGGCCGCCGCCCCAGCAGTTCAAGGCGCGCCGCCCGCAGCCGGTCGCCGAGGTGCTCAATCGCACGGACGCGTTCGCGGCCCTGCGCGCGGGCGTCGAGCAGATTGCGGCGCTGGAGAAGGATCTGCGCGCGCTGCTGCCCGACTATCTGGCGACGAGTGTCGAACCCAGCTTTATCAAGGAAGGCGTGCTAGCCCTGTTCGCCGGCCATAACGCACTGGCGGCGCGGCTGCGGCATCTGGAGCCGCGGCTGCTGGTGGATCTTCAGCAGCGCGGCTGGCCCGTGAATTCCCTGCGGATTCGCGTGCGGCCGCAGGCGGTCAAGGAACCGCCGCCGGTCAAACAGGCGCGCATGACGCCGGCTGGCGCCGATGCGCTCCACGCGCTGAGCGAATCGCTGGCGCCCTCGCCTTTACAGGAAGCGCTGGCGAAAATGGCGGCCCGGCATCGGAAAAATCGCTAGGCAAAAGAAAAACGGCCCGACTGGGCCGCTTACTTTTCATGCGCTTGCTTCGGAAATTTCACCCAAGGCGTTAGGCAAAAGCCGTCTGCGTCTCGTAGGCAAAACCGCGCGGCGCCTTCTGCGTGTCGTCGAACGTGACAATTTCGTACGAATCTTCGTGCGCCAGCAGTTCGCGCAGCAGCGCGTTGTTCAGGCCGTGGCCCGACTTGTACGCGTCGTACGCTGCCAGCAACGGATGGCCGATCACATACAGGTCGCCGATCGCGTCGAGCATCTTGTGCTTCACGAACTCGTCGTCGTAGCGCAGGCCGTCGTTGTTCAGAATGCGGTACTCGTCCAGCACGATTGCGTTGTCCATGCTGCCGCCGCGCGCCAGACCGAGTTCGCGCATCATTTCCACCTCATGCGCAAAACCGAAGGTGCGGGCGCGCGCGATCTCGCGCACGTACGACGTATTGGCAAAATCCACTTCCAGCGCCTGACCGGTTTTATCCACAGCCGGGTGACGGAAATCGATCGTAAATTTGAGCTTGAAACCAAAATACGGGTCGAGGCGCGCGAATTTATCGCCGTCACGGATTTCGACCGGCTTGGTAACCTTGATGAATTTCTTTGCCGCGTTCTGCTCTTCAATACCGGCAGACTGAATCAGAAATACGAATGAGCCGGCGCTGCCGTCCATGATCGGAATTTCTTCGGCGGTGACGTCGATATAAAGATTGTCGATGCCGAGACCGGCGCAGGCGGACATCAGATGCTCGATGGTCGAGACGCGCGCGCCGTCCTTCTGCAACACGGAAGCCATACGCGTATCGCCAATCGCCATCGCCGACGCGGGAATGTCCACCGGCGTGGCCAGATCCACGCGCGAAAACACGATGCCCGTGTCCGGCGCGGCCGGACGGAGCGTCAGTTCGACTTTGCGGCCCGAGTGCAGGCCGATGCCGACCGTCTTGACGATTTGTTTGATAGTGCGCTGCTTCAGCATGGTGATCTTCTATTCGATTGAAAATCCCAATCGGGACTTTTTATTCCATAGCGCGAATTATACTCCAATACCCTAAGGAGCGTCTTTTCACGGAACGTATCAATCTGTTTCGCTGCATTACCCTTGGGCGCCCGTCAGGGAAAGCGTGACGGGCCGATGCCCCGGAACGGAGGCGTTTCCGGTCATCGGCCCGCGTAACGGCCTGTCACAAAAGCGTCTTAACGACCGTTGCCCTGGCACAACGCGCCAACCGCGTGTGCCTGTGGCGAAGGCCACGACGCCAGCGTGCCTAGCTCAACGTAGCGAGAATACTCCCTGCATCGCTGACTTCGAATTTGCCGGCAGCCTCGACGTTCAACGTCTTGACCACGCCGTCGTCGACCACCATCGCGTAGCGCTGGGAACGGATTCCCATGCCGCGCGCCGACAAATCCTGCTCGAGACCGAGCGCTCGCGTGAAAGCCGCACTGCCGTCCGCCATCATGCGCACCTTGCCCGAGGCGTGCTGATCGCGTCCCCACGCGCCCATTACGAACGCGTCGTTGACGGACACGCACCAGATCTCGTCGATGCCAAGAGCGCGCAACTGCTCGGCGTGCTCGACATAACCCGGTACATGTTTGGCCGAACAGGTGGGCGTGAACGCGCCGGGCAATCCGAAGATCACCACACGCTTGCCCGCCGTCTGCTCGCGCACGTCGAAGCTGTTAGGCCCGATCGTGCAGCCCGCCCGCTCGTCTTCGATCAACTCGAAGAGCGTCGCGTCGGGCAGCTTGTCACCTGCCTGAATCATGCTCAGTCCTTTGCATCGATGCGAAGCACGCTCGCACGTCGTCGTGTCGCAGTGAAAAATCCGGCGTGGACACCAACCACTGCATGCTCCGCCGTCCGGCGACAGTCGCCCACTCCGCTTCGCGAATCCGAAGAGGGCACTTGTCCTTGTCGCGAATCCTCAACGATACGCGACTTGTTCGCCGTTCACCCGCCACGCTCGTGCATTCGTCCGCCAGCGCCAGAATCGGCGCCGCAACGAAAGCCTGCCCGTGCGCTCAGTCCGCCTGCTTGCGCAGGAATGCCGGAATGTCGTACGTGTCGACGCCCTTTTCCTGCAGCGCCTGCACATGCGAAGCGGCCGTATCGCGCGACGTGCGCCACACTGCCGGCGTATCCAGCGCGCCGTAATCGGCGGTGCTGGCGTGCGACGACTGCGGTGCGTACGCAGCGTGTGCGCTGATCGGCTGATTGTCGGTGCCGGTGCGCAGCAGCGTCATCGGTGCCGATTGCTGCTTCTTCGCCGCGCGGCCCAGACCCGTTGCCACGACCGTCACGCGCAGCGCGTCGCCCATTGCATCGTCGTACACTGCGCCGAAAATCACGGTTGCGTCTTCCGCGGCGTAGCTCTTGATCGTGTTCATCACTTCGCGCGTTTCCGACAGACGCAGCGAACGGCTCGACGTGATGTTCACCAGCACGCCACGCGCACCCGACAGATCCACACCTTCCAGCAGCGGGCTGGCCACAGCCTGCTCGGCGGCCAGACGCGCGCGATCGACGCCGGCAACCGTCGCCGTGCCCATCATCGCCTTGCCCTGCTCGCCCATCACCGTCTTCACGTCTTCGAAGTCGACGTTCACCAGACCGTCGACGTTGATGATTTCCGCGATGCCGGCAACTGCGTTGTTCAGAACGTCGTCTGCGCACTGGAAGCACTTGTCCATCTCGGCGTCATCGCCCATCACCTCGAACAGCTTGTCGTTCAGAACGACGATCAGCGAGTCGACGTGATCCTCCAGTTGCTGCGAACCGGCTTCTGCCACGCGCATCCGCTTGCCGCCTTCGAATTCGAACGGCTTGCTGACGACGCCAACGGTCAAGATACCCATTTCCTTGGCGATCTGCGCGACCACGGGTGCTGCGCCCGTGCCCGTGCCGCCGCCCATGCCGGCCGTGATGAAGACCATGTGCGCGCCACGCAGTGCGTCGGCGATGCGCTCACGTGCTTCTTCCGCTGCGGCGCGGCCCATTTCCGGCTTGGCGCCGGCGCCCAGACCCGTGTTGCCGAGCTGGATCACCGCGGTGGCGCGCGAACGCGACAAAGCTTGCGCGTCCGTGTTCATCACGATGAAGTCGACGCCTTGCACGCCTTTGTTGATCATGTGCTGAACAGCATTGCCGCCAGCGCCACCTACTCCGACCACCTTGATGATGGTGCCGTTCGTTTCGGTTTCCAGCATTTGGAAATCCATGATGCCTCCGTCAAGATAAAAATTTACAGCCACTTCGGCCGTTATTCGGCAGGAGATCGGGCAACCCCCTGTCGCGCGCCGGCCGCCGGCACCAGCGCGTATTTTGAAAACCCGTTCGACAACCCGTTCTGTGCAGCGGTGCTACGAATGCTTTAGAAATTGCCGAGGAACCAGTCCTTCATGCGCGTGAACACCTGCCCCATCGAGCCCGACTGCACCGCGACCTTGCGGCCGCGCATGCGCTGCGAGCGTCCTTCGACGAGCAGGCCCATCGCCGTCGAGTAGCGCGGATTGCGCACTACATCAGCAAGACCGCCCGCGTATTCCGGCACGCCGATACGCACCGGCTTCAGGAAAATGTCTTCACCCAGTTCAACCATGCCGAGCATCATCGACGCGCCGCCGGTCAGCACCACGCCGGAGCTCAGCAGTTCTTCGTAACCCGACTCGCGCACTACCTGCTGCACGAGCGAAAACAGTTCTTCGACACGCGGCTCGACCACCGCCGCCAGCGCCTGGCGCGACAACGTGCGCGGGCCGCGCTCGCCGAGACCCGGCACTTCGATCATTTCGTCCGGGTCGGCGAGCGCCTGCTTGGCGATGCCGTAATCCACCTTGATGTCTTCCGCGTCCGGCGTGGGCGTGCGCAGCGCCATCGCGATGTCACTCGTGATCTGGTCGCCGGCGATCGGAATCACCGCCGTATGACGGATCGCGCCTTCGCTGAAAATCGCGATGTCCGTCGTGCCGCCGCCGATATCGACCAGCACCACGCCGAGTTCTTTTTCGTCTTCCGTCAGCACCGCCAGCGACGACGCCAGCGGCTGCAAAATCAGATCGTTCACTTCGAGCCCGCAACGGCGCACGCACTTCACGATGTTCTGCGCCGCGCTCACCGCGCCGGTGACGATATGCACCTTCACTTCGAGACGAATGCCGCTCATGCCGATCGGCTCGCGCACATCTTCCTGACCGTCGATGATGAATTCCTGCGTCAGGATATGCAGCACCTGCTGGTCGGTCGGGATGTTGATCGCCTTGGCCGTTTCGATCACGCGCGCCACGTCCGCCTGCGTGACTTCCTTCTCCTTGATCGCCACCATGCCGCTCGAATTGAAGCTGCGGATATGGCTGCCGGCAATCCCGGTAAATACGTTGGTGATCTTGCAGTCGGCCATCAGTTCGGCTTCTTCGAGCGCGCGCTGAATGGACTGCACGGTGGCCTCGATATTCACCACCACGCCTTTCTTGAGCCCCTTTGATTCGCTCTGGCCGAGGCCGATCACCTCGTAGTGACCTTCGCCCTTCAACTCGGCGACGATGGCCACGACCTTCGACGTCCCAATGTCGAGGGCGACCAGCAGATCTTTATAGTCTTTACTCATAGCGTGCTCATTGCGTGTGATGTCCGTTTACTTCTTGCCCTTGTCGGGTTCGGTGATAAAGCGCATCCCTGCCGCGCGAATCGCGAAACCGTTCGGATAGCGCAAGTCCGCATACTCGATATCCTTTCCCCAACGTTGCGTCACCGCGCTCCACGCCGCGCTCAGACGTTTGCTCCGATCGAGCAGCGTGTCCTGATTGCGTTCGCGCCCAAGTTCCACCTGCGTGCCGTTCGAGAGCTTCACCGTCCACGCGTAGCGCGGCGACAGCGTCACTTCTTCAGGCGTCGCGCCCAACGGCGCAAACCATTTCTGGAAGTCGTGATACCGCGCGACCACCTCTTTTGCCGTACCGTCCGGACCGTCGAACGCGGGCAGGTCTTCTTCGAGCTCGCCCTGGTTCGCGGTGAACAGTTCGCCGTCGACGCTCACGAGCTGATCGCTGCCCCACGTCCCCAGCGGTTTGTACTCTTCCAGCGTGACAGCCAATGCATTCGGCCAGACGCGCCGCACACTCGCATGACGCACCCACGGCATCTGCTCGAATGCCTGGCGTGCCACGTCGAGATCCACCGTAAAAAAATTGCCCTTCAAGCGCCCAACCACACCTGCACGCACCGTCGGCGAATTGATGTGCTCGGTATCGCCGTCGATCTGAATCTCGCGCAGCGCGAAATTCGGGCGCTGGATCAGCCAGTAACCGCCAGCCGCCAGCAGCACGAGCACCAGCAACACATGCAATGCGTTGGCGGCGAAATTGAGCTGGCGAACGTTGTTCCACATGGTGTTGCTTTCGGGTCGCCCCGGTTAGTGCTGCAATTAGTGCCGCAATTAGTCCTGCAACGTCAGCGCCAACACGCCAACAACCAGTTCCTGATAGCTGATGCCCACCGCGCGCGCCGCTTTCGGCGGCAGCGAGTGATCGGTCATGCCAGGCGCCGTGTTCACTTCGAGGAAATACGGGTTACCGTCGGCGTCGAGCATGAAATCCGCGCGGCCCCAGTCGGTGCAGCCGAGCACGTCGAACGCACGGCGCGCAAGCACTTTCAGGCGAGCTTCCTCGTCCGCCGCCAGGCCGCACGGAATCAGGTACTGCGTGTCGTTCGCGATGTACTTCGCGTGGTAGTCGTAAAACTCGCCGGCCGGCACGATGCGGATCACCGGCAAATCCAGATTGCCTGCGATGCACGCGGTGTATTCGCCGCCGCCTTCAACGCTCTTTTCCACCACCACGATCTTGTCGTACTTGACCGCTTCGATCAGCGCGGCCGGCAATGCGTCGGCGCTCTTCACCTTGATCACCGCGACGCTCGAACCCTCGCTCGCCGGCTTCACGAAGAGCGGCAAGCCGAGCTTCGCGACGATCTCTTTCGAGCGCGCTTCGTAGTCGTCGCCACGCAGCACGGCTTCGAACGGCGGCGTCGGAATGCCGAGTTGCTGCCACACGAGCTTGGTGCGGAATTTATCCAGACCGAGCGCCGAGCCGAGCACGCCGCTACCCGTGTACTTGATGCCGTAAAAGTCGAGCGCACCCTGAATCTGGCCGTTCTCGCCGTAGCCGCCATGCAGCGCGTTGAACGCGCGCACGAAGCCTTCTTCCTTCAACGCGGCGAGCGGACGCTCGGCCGGATCGAACGGATGCGCGTCGACGCCGGCGTCGCGCAGACCTTGAAGTACCAGGCGGCCGGAGTTGAGCGATACCTCGCGCTCGGCGGAATTGCCGCCGAGGAGCACTGCCACTTTGCCGAATTGTTTCGGGTCAATACTGCTCATCTCACACCTTGTTTTCCTGCGCGAGGCGACCCGGCACACCGCCGATCGAACCCGCGCCCATCGTGATCACCACATCGCCGTCGCGCACCACTGCTGAAAGCGCGTCTGGCACTTCATCCACCGTATCGACAAATACCGGCTCGACCTTGCCCGCCACCCGCAGCGCGCGCGCCAACGCGCGACCGTCCGCGGCGACGATCGGCGACTCGCCGGCCGCATAGACTTCGGTCAGCACGAGCGCGTCGACAGTCGACAGCACTTTCACAAAATCCTCGAAGCAATCACGCGTACGCGTGAAGCGGTGCGGCTGGAATGCCAGCACCAGACGACGCCCCGGAAATGCGCCGCGCGCCGCCGCGACCGTGGCCGCCATTTCGACCGGATGATGACCGTAGTCGTCCACCAGCGTGTAGGCGCCGCTCGCTTTGCCTTCGCTTGGGACAGGCACTTCGCCGTAGCGCTGGAAGCGTCGGCCCACGCCGTTGAAATCCGCCAGCGCTCGCTGGATATCGGCATCTTTCACTTCAAGTTCAGTCGCAATTGCAATCGCGGCCAAAGCGTTCTGCACGTTGTGCTCGCCCGGCAGGTTCAAGACGATGTCGATCGGCGCCGCGTCTTCGCGCATGGCCGTGAAATGCATCTTGCCGTCGTGCGCTTTTACGTTGACCGCGCGCACCTGCGCATCCGGCGCGAAACCGTAGCGAATGATCGGCTTCGACACGAACGGCAGAATTTCCTTCACGTTCGGATCGTCCACGCACAGCACCGCGATACCGTAGAACGGCAGACGGTGCGTGAATTCGATGAACGCCTGCTTGAGCCGCGCGAAGTCGTGGCCGTAGGTGTCCATGTGATCGGCGTCGATGTTCGTGATGACTTCGATCACCGGGAACAGATTCAGGAACGACGCATCGGACTCGTCGGCTTCCGCGACGATGAAGTCGCCCGTGCCGAGCCGCGCATTCGCGCCTGCGCTAATCAGCCGGCCGCCGATCACGAAAGTCGGATCCAGCCCGCCCGCCGCCAGCACGCTCGCCACCAGCGAGGTAGTCGTGGTCTTGCCGTGCGTGCCGGCAATCGCGATGCCTTGCTTCAGGCGCATCAGTTCCGCGAGCATTACCGCGCGCGGCACGATCGGAATGCGGCGATGACGCGCGGCCAGCACTTCCGGATTGTCGCTACGCACTGCCGTGGAAACGACCACCGCATTCGCGCCTTCGATGTTCTCCGCCGCGTGACCGATCGCGATCCGCGCGCCGAGTGCGGCGAGGCGATCGGTGATCGCGTTGCTCGTGAGATCCGAGCCGCTCACCTGATAGCCGAGATTGACCAGCACCTCCGCGATGCCGCTCATGCCGACACCGCCGATGCCGACAAAGTGAATGTGTTTGACGATGTGTTTCATTGCTTTCCTTCTGGGCTCGCGCCCGAAATCGAACCCGCCACGGTCGCGCAAATCTGCGCGACCTGTTCAGTGGCGTCGGGTTTCGCGAGCGAGCGCGAACGCTCCGCCATCTCCGCGAGGGTTTCTCGCGTCTGGCTGCGCAACCAGTCAGCGAGGGTTTCCGCCGACAGATCGCGTTGCTGCACGACCAGCGCCGCGCCGTTGTCGGCGAGGAACGCTGCATTAGTGGTTTGGTGATCGTCTACTGCATACGGGAACGGCACGAAGAAAGCCGCCACGCCTACTGCTGAAATCTCTGAAACTGTCATTGCGCCCGAGCGGCAAATCACGAGGTCCGCGTTCGCGTAGGCACTCGTCATGTCGTCGATGAACGGCACGAGTTCAACGTCGGCGCCTGCTTGCAAACCGGCTGCCGCGTAGTTCTCGCGCAGCGCTTCGATATGCTTCGCGCCCGCCTGATGCACGATGCGCGGGCGCTCATTCGGCGCGAGCAAAGCCACCGCACGCGGCACGACTTCATTCAATGCCGCCGCTCCGAGACTGCCGCCCACGACCAGCACATTCAACGGACCGCTGCGTTGCGCGTAGCGTGCTTTGGGTGCGATTGCGCGCGCAAGTTCCTCACGAATCGGATTTCCCGTCCATTCGCCGTGCGGCAATGCATTCGGGAACGCAACCAGTACGCGTTTGGCGACTTTCGCGAGCACCTTGTTCGCGAGACCCGCAATCGAATTCTGTTCATGCAACACCAGCGGCCGCCCGCTCAACGCGGTCATCAAGCCGGCCGGAAACGTGATGTAGCCGCCCATGCCGAGCACGACGTCGGGTTTCACGCGACGCAGTACGGAGAGACTTTGCGTGCAGGCGCGCAAGAGATTGACCGGCAGCATCAGCTTGGTTTTCATTCCCTTGCCGCGCAGGCCGCCGAAGCGCACGTATTCCATCGGGATGCCGTGCTTCGGCACCAACGTGGCTTCCATGCCCGCGGGATTGCCGAGCCATACGACCTTCCAGCCCCACGCCTGCATCAGATGAGCGACCGCGAGCCCCGGGAACACGTGCCCCCCGGTGCCACCGGCCATCACCATCAGCGTGCGTTGCGGCAGAGCGGTCATACTTTCCCTCCGCGCATGAGCACCCGGTTCTCGTAATCGACCCGCATCAACACAGCAACAGCAACGCAATTCAGCACAATGCCCGAGCCGCCATAACTGACGAGCGGCAACGTAAGACCCTTGGTCGGCAGCAAGCCAAGGTTCACGCCCATGTTGATGAAGGTCTGCGCGCCGAACCAGATGCCGATGCCCTTGGCGACAAGACCCGCGAACGTGCGATCGAGCGCGAGCGCCTGACGGCCGATCTCGAACGAGCGGCGCACGATCCAGTAGAACATCAGGATCACGACCAGCACGCCGACAAAACCGAGTTCCTCGCCGATCACCGCGAGGATGAAGTCGGTATGCGCTTCCGGCAGATAGTTGAGTTTCTCGACGCTGCCGCCAAGGCCCACGCCGAACCACTCGCCGCGCCCGAACGCGATCAGCGAGTGCGTCAATTGATAAGCCTTGCCCTGCGCGTAACGGTCGTCCCACGGATCGAGGTACGCGAAAATCCGTTCGCGACGCCACGGCGACGCCCACACCAGCAAACTGAACGTGCCGACCGCAGTGGCCACCAGGCCGCCGAACAGCTTGCCGTTCACGCCGCCGAGAAACAGCACGCCCATCGCGATCGCCGCGATCACCATGAACGCGCCCATGTCAGGCTCGAGCAGCAGCAACGCGCCGACGAGACCCACCGCCACCGCCATCGGCAAAAAGCCTTTGGCGAAGCTGTGCATGTATTCCTGCTTGCGCACCGTGTAGTTCGCCGCGTAGATCGTCACCGCGAGCTTCATGATTTCCGACGGCTGCATGTTCGTGATGCCGAGCGGAATCCAGCGACGCGCGCCGTTCACGCCCTTGCCGACGTGCGGGATCAGCACGATCACCAGCGCGACCAGCGAAATCAGAAACAGCTTCGGCGCGTACTTGTCCCATGTCGCGATCGGAATGCGGAACGACACGATGCCGATCACCGAACCCATCACCACGAAGATGATCTGGCGCACGAGGAACGCGTAGTCACGGTACGACGCGTACTTCGGCGAATCGGGCATGGCGATCGACGCCGAATACACCATCACCACGCCCAGACCGAGCAGCGCGACGACCACCCACAGCAGCGAGTGATCGTAGTCGAGCATGCGCGAGCGCAGCGGACGCACGCCATTGACGGCGCTCGCGAGACCACTGCCGCCCGTGCGGCCGCCCAAGCGTGCCGCACCGCCCGAACCACCCGCGTCGCCGGCGGCGGCCTGACGCGAACCGAAACGTTCCGACCAGCTCATATCATCGTCCCCCGTTCGGCCGCGATGTCTTCTACCGTGCTGCGGAATACCGCGGCGCGGTGCGCGTAACCCTTGAACATGTCGAAGCTCGCGCAAGCCGGTGACAGCAGTACGGCATCGCCCGGTTCCGCAAGCGCGGTTGCTGCGCGCGTCGCTTCTTCGAGCGTGGCGTGATCGGTCATGGCGATGCCGGTGTCTTCCAGCGCGGCGCGAATCAGCGGCGCGTCACGGCCGATCAGCATCACGGCGCGGCACCAGCGCATGACCGGCGCGGCCAGCGGTTCGAAATCCTGGCCCTTGCCGTCGCCGCCGGCGATCAGCACGATGCGCTGCGCGAGGCCGTCGAGCGCGGCAACCGTCGCGCCGACATTGGTGCCCTTGCTGTCGTCCACATAGTCGATACCGTCGATCGACGCGATTAATTCCACGCGATGCGGCTCGCCGCGATATTCGCGCAGTCCGTGCAACAGCGGCGCGCCCGGCAGACCGATTGCGCGTGTAAGCGCGTAGGCGGCGAGTGCGTTGGCGGCGTTGTGCAGACCGCGAATACGCAAGGCGTCCGCAGGCATCAAGCGTTTCAGCGCGATATTCGGCGGCGTGACCACTTCGTTCTTGCGACGGCGCTTTGGCACCGGTTCGTCGGTGGCGTCGCGATCGTGCGCCTGCACGAGCCAGATCATGCCGTTGTCGCGCAGCAGACCGTAGTCGCCGTCGTTCTTCGGCTCGGTGACGCCGAACGTAACCATCTCGGCTTCGCTGTCTTCCGCGGGCGCCAGCTTCATGACGCGCGAGTCATCGCGATTCAGCACGCGCACAGTCTGCGCACCGAAGATGCGGCCCTTCGCGGCGGCGTATGCGTCCAAACCGCCGTGCCAGTCCAGATGATCCTGAGTGATGTTCAGCACGACCGCCGCATCCGGCGTAAACGTGTGCGCGGTTTCCAACTGGAAGCTCGACAGTTCGAGCACCCACACGTCGGGCAACGCGGTGTTGTCGATCGCTTCCGAGAGTTTGTCGAGCAGCGCCGGGCTAATGTTGCCGGCTACCGCGACCTTCTTGCCGGCGCGCTCGCACAACAAGCCCGTCAGGCTCGTGGTCGTGGTCTTGCCGTTGGTGCCGGTAATCGCGATCACCTTCGGCGCATAGCCGCTTTCGCCGAGCGCCTTTAGCGCTTGCGAGAAGAGTTCGAGTTCGCCCCACACGGGAATGCCCTGCTCGCGCGCCGCCGAGATCAGCGGCACCAGATCGGCGGCAAGCGGCGACAAACCCGGGCTGATGGCAACGAGTTCGACACCTTCGAGCAACACCGGCGAAAACGGGCCGCCGACGAACGCGGCGTCGATGCCGTGCGCTTCCAGCGCGGGCAGGTTCGGCGGCACTTCACGCGTATCGGCCACACGCAGCCGACAGCCGTGCCGCGCGCACCAGCGCGCCATAGCGAGACCGGATTCACCCAGTCCCAGCACGAGCACCATCGGCTTTTGCCGATCCCGAAACTTCTCGCCGAACATCGCCTGCTTCCTTAATGACCTGCTGCTTAACGCAGTTTGAGCGTGGACAAACCAAAGAGACACAACATCAACGTGATGATCCAGAAGCGCACGACCACCTGCGTTTCTTTCCACCCCGACAACTCGAAATGGTGATGCAGCGGCGCCATCTTGAAGAGACGCCGCCCCTCGCCGAAACGGCGCTTGGTGAACTTGAACCAGGTGACCTGCAACATCACGGAGAGCGTCTCAGCGACGAAAATGCCGCCCATGATGAAGAGCACGATTTCCTGACGCACGATCACCGCTACCGTGCCGAGCGCGCCACCGAGCGCGAGCGCGCCGACGTCGCCCATGAACATCTGCGCCGGGTGCGTGTTGAACCAGAGGAACGCGAGCCCTGCCCCGCCCATTGCCGAACAGAAGATCAGCAGTTCACCCGCGCCGGCGATATGCGGAAACAGCAGGTATTTCGAGTAGACCGAGCTGCCCATCACGTAAGCGAACACACCGAGCGACGCGCCGACCAGCACGACCGGCATGATCACGAGGCCGTCGAGGCCATCGGTGAGATTGACCGCGTTGCTCGCGCCGACGATCACCAGATACGTCAGCACGATGAAACCCCACACGCCGAGCGGATAGCTGATCGATTTGACGAACGGCAGCATCAGGTCGGCGTGCGGCGGCAAGCCCATCGAGAGGCCGCTCCTCACCCAGGCCATGAACAGATCGAACACGCGCACGTTGCTCGCTTCGGACACACTGAAGGCCAGATAAACCGCCGCGAACAGCCCGATCACCGACTGCCAGAAATACTTTTCGCGCGACGACATGCCGCGCGGATCCTTGTAGACCACCTTGCGGTAATCGTCGACCCAGCCGATCACGCCGAAACCGAACGTGACGAGCATCACGATCCAGATGAAGCGATTGGTCAGATCGGCCCACAACAAAGTAGCCACGGCGATGCCGAGCAGAATCAGCACACCGCCCATGGTCGGCGTGCCGGATTTCACGAGGTGAGTTTGCGGGCCGTCTTTACGAACGGCTTGACCGACCTTCATGGCGGTCAGCTTGCGAATCACCGCCGGGCCGCAGACGAGCCCGATCAGCAGCGCGGTGATGGTTGCCATCACCGCACGGAAGGTCAGATAACTGAACACGCGCAAGAAGCTTGCGTCATTCTGCAGCCATTGCGCCAGCGCCAGTAGCATGCTTCGGTCCTTCTATTTCAATGTGCGGCGGGCGTACTGCCCGCTGCGTTGGGTTGTGGACTCGTTACGGCGTCCACCACGCGCTCCATTTGCATGAAGCGCGAGCCTTTCACGAGAAGCGTTGCAGTAGAACCGAAACCGGCCTGCTGCAATTGCGCGACCAGCGTGCCGATGTCGGCGACGTGATGCGCGTTCGCGCCATACGCGGTGCAGGCGTCGCGCGAGGCGTCGCCCATTGCGTACAGCGCGTCGATACCGCGTTCCTTGGCATATGCGCCAATTTCGCGGTGGAACGCCGGACCGTTGTCGCCGACTTCGCCCATGTCGCCCATCACCAGCACGCGCGGCGCGGCGCGTGAGGCGAGCACGTCGATCGCGGCGCGCATCGAATCGGGGTTGGCGTTATAGGTGTCGTCGATGACGGTGGCGCCGGCGAGCGTGCCGAGCACAGCTTGCTTCACCTGCAAACGGCCTTTCACGGCGCCGAACGATTCGAGACCGCGCTTGATGGCGTCGAGCGACACGCCCGCTGCCAAAGCTGCCGACGTCGCGGCCAGTGCGTTGTGCGCATTGTGGTCGCCGAGCACTTGCAGCGTGACTTCGATCTGGCCTTCCGGCGTGTCGATGCTCAGGACGTTGCCGGCGAACGTGCCTTTCACCGCCGCCTCGGTGATGCGCTCGGCGGAGTTCAGTGCGAAGTCCATGATGCGGCTGCCGGTTGCGGCCACGCGCCAGATGCTCGCGTAGGCGTCGTCGGCCGGGAACACCGCGACGCCTTCCGGCGTCAGCGCGTGAATCACGCTCGCATGTTCGAGCGCGACCGCTTCGACCGTCGCCATGAATTCCTGGTGCTCGCGCTGCGCGTTGTTCACCACGGCGACCGTCGGCTCGGCGATTTTCGCGAGCTCCGAGGTTTCGCCCGGATGGTTCATGCCGAGTTCGACTACCGCCAGTTGATGCGCTGCGTGCAGACGGAACAGCGTAAGCGGCAAGCCGATGTCGTTGTTGAAGTTGCCCGCGGTCGCGAGACGCGCGTCGGCGCCGACCGCAGCGGCGAAGATCGATGCGATCATTTCCTTGACCGTCGTCTTGCCGTTGCTGCCCGTCACGGCGACGAGCGGCATGCTGAACTTGCGGCGCCAGCCGCGTGCGAGCGCGCCGAGACCCACGCGCGTGTCCGTGACTTTGAGCGCCGGCACAGTCCAGTCTTGCGGCGTGCGCGTGACGAGAACGGCCGTCACGTTGCGCGCGGCGACGTCCGGCAGAAAGTCGTGAGCGTCGAACCGGTCGCCCTTGATCGCGACGAACAGATCGCCGGGGCCCGCGCTGCGGCTGTCGGTCGAGACGCGTTCGAACGTGACGCTCTCCTCGCCGATAACGGTTGCGCCGGGGATCAGCGCGGCGGCTTCACGCAGCGAGAACATAGCATCTCCATGCCGGTTCATTCGCCACCTCCGCGTGCGTGCGTCGCGCGTGCGGCCAGCGCGAGGCGAGCGTGGTCCTGATCGGAGAAAGCGCGTTTCTTGCCCATGATTTCCTGTGTTGCTTCGTGCCCCTTGCCGGCCAGCACGATGACGTCTTCGCGCGCCGCGCTGCGGATCGCTTGCAGGATCGCGCTCGCGCGGTCCTCGATACGGCGCGCCTTCGACGCGTCTTTCATTCCAGCCGCGATTTGCTCGATGATGGCCTGCGGATCTTCGCTGCGCGGGTTGTCGCTGGTCACCACGACGCCGTCGGCGATTTTCTCGGCGATCGCGCCCATCAACGGACGCTTGGTGGCATCGCGATCACCGCCGCAGCCGAACATGCAGATCAGTTCGCCGCCGCGCGCGGTGGCCATCGGGCGCAACGCTTCGAGTGTTTTTTCCAGCGCGTCCGGCGTGTGCGCGTAATCGATCACGACGAGCGGTTCGTCGTTCTGCAAGCGGCCACCGAGGCGCTGCATGCGGCCGTTCACCGATTCGAGCTTTGCCAGTTCGGCCACGGCGGCGTTGAACGGGACGTCGGCGGCGAGCAATGCGCCCAGCACGCCGAGGAGATTGCTCACGTTGAACGCGCCGAGTGTTTGCACTTCGACTTCGGCATTGCCCCAATCTGAGGTGCTCAGATGGAACGCCGTGCCCGTGGCGGTGGCGCGCACGTTTGAAGCGAGCAGAAGCGCGTCGGCTTGCGGCGCGTCTTGCAGTGTGTCGTCGAGCCCGTAGGCGATCGTGCGTGCATGGCCTTGCGTGCTCGCGAGCAAGCGGCGGCCGGCGGCATCGTCGCGATTGATCACGGCCGCGCGCAGGTCCGGCCACGCGAACAGACGCGCTTTGGCGGCTTCGTAGGCTTCGAACGTGTGGTGATAGTCGAGATGGTCTTGCGTGAGATTCGTGAATACGGCGATGTCGAACGCCGTGCCGTTCACGCGGCCCTGATGCAGCGCGTGCGACGACACTTCCATGGCCACCGCCTGCGCGCCCGCATCGCGCAACTGCGCAAGACTGCGCTGCAATTGCGGCGCGTCGGGCGTAGTAAAGCCGGTGTGCACCAGGTGGCCCGGCAAGCCGGTGCCGAGCGTGCCGATGATCGCGCAGCGCGTGCCGAGCGCCGTCAGCGCCGCCGAGATCCACTGGCTGCACGAAGTCTTGCCGTTCGTGCCGGTGACGCCGAGCGTCAGCATGCTGTCGCTCGGATCGTTGTACCAGCCGCTCGCGATCGAACCCGCAAGTTCGTTCAACGCCGGCACGGCCAGCGTGTTCGACGGATCGATCGCGCCGTTGAAGCCTTCGGGCTGAACCAGCACGGCGGCGGCGCCACGTTCGATGGCGCCTGCGATGAACGGGCGGTTGTCCGCGCCATCCACGGCGTAGGCGAAAAACGCGTCGCCGGCCGCGAGCGAGCGCGTGTCGGCGTGCAGATGCGCGCCTGGCTGCACGTGAGCATGCAGCCAGGCGAGGGCGTCGGCGATCTGCCGCTGTGCGGGATGCTTCTTCCGCAACATGCTCATCGCACGACTCCCGGATGGCTTTTCGCGTTCGCGGAAATCGTCATCTTCTTCGCGCCCGCGCTGGTGGAGAGTTTCTTGGCCGTGGCTGGCGTGGCGGGCGCGGTCGGCGCGGCCGGCGCCGAATCGTCCGACACCACCATTTGCTTGACCGGCATGTCCGGCGGCACATTCAACGAGCGCAGCGTGTCGCCGACGATGCTCGAGAACACCGGGCCCGACACCTGACCGCCGAAGTGGCTGCCCGCGGTCGGTTCGTCGACCGAGACTGCGACGACGATACGCGGGTTCGGCATCGGCGCCATGCCGACGAATGAAGCGCGATATTTGGAGTGGTCGTAGCCGTGCGCGCCGTGCTTGTACGCCGTACCGCTCTTGCCGCCGACGCGATAACCCGGCACCGCCGCATCCGGCGACGTGCCGCCCGGCGCCGTAACGGTTTCGAGCATTGCGCGCACCTGGCGAGCGGTGGTGGGCGCGAAGATCTGCGGACCGGTGGCCGGCTGATCGCCCGGCGTACGGAAAATCGACACCGGCATGATTTCGCCGTCATGGGCGATCGCGGTGTAAGCGCGGCCCAGCTGGAACAGCGACACCGACAGGCCGTAACCATACGACATGGTGGCCTGCTCGATGCGGCGCCAGCTCTTCCACGGGCGCAGGCGGCCGGCCGCCGCGCCAGGGAAACCGACCTTCGGCGCCTGGCCGAGACCGATGCTGGTGTACATGTTCCACATCTCTTCGGGCTTGAGCTGCATGGCGATCTTGGTCGCGCCGATGTTGCTCGACTTCTGGATCACGCCGCCCACCGTCAGCACGCCGAACGCGCTGTCGTCGGTAATCGGCGCACCGTCAAGCACGAAGCGGCCGCCGCCTGTATCAACCAGTGTAGTCGGCGTGACACGGTGCAGATCGAGCGCGAGCGAGACCGTGAACGGCTTCATGATCGAGCCGGGCTCGAACGTGTCGGTCAGGATGCGGTTGCGCAACTGGTCGCCGGTCAGGTGTGAACGGTCGTTCGGGTTGTACGTGGGGTAATTGACCAGCGCCAGCACTTCGCCGGTGCGCACGTCGATCACCATGGCCGCGCCGGCCTTTGCCTTGAATTTCTCGACGGCCGCCTTCAGGTTCGTATAAGCGATGTACTGAATCTTGCTGTCGATCGAGAGATCCACGTCCTGGCCGTTGTGCGGCACGACCTGCTCGTCCACGTCTTCAATGATGTGGCCCATGCGGTCCTTGATCACGCGGCGGCTGCCCGACATGCCGGCGAGCAGCTTCTGGTCGCCGAGTTCGACGCCTTCCTGGCCTTCGTCTTCCACATTGGTGAAGCCGATCAGGTGAGCCGTGATCTCGCCTTCCGGATAGAAGCGCTTGTACTCGTCGCGCGCGTAGATGCCGGGGATCTCCAGCGCGGCGACCTTTGCGGCGACGTCGACCGGCACCTGGCGCTTTACGTAGACGAAGGTCTTGTCTTCCGAGAGCTTGGCGCGCAGCTCCTTATTAGTCATGCCGAGCAGTTTGCCGAGCGACGTCAGCTTGTCTGCGCCAAGGTCGTCCGGCACCGATTCGGGAATCGCCCAGATCGCGCGTACCGGCAGACTCGTGGCGAGCACGAGACCGTTGCGGTCGAGAATCTTGCCGCGCGTGGCCGGCAGTTCGAGGCGGCGCTGATAGCGGATTTCGCCCTGCTTCAGATAGAAAGCGTTGCCCGGGCCCTGAATCCAGAACGCGCGCGCGGTGAGCGCGACGAACGCCATGAACAGCATGAACACGACGAGCTTGGAGCGCCACATCGGCAGGCGCACCGAGAGGATCGGATTGGCCGAGAAGGCCACGCTCTTGCGAGTCGACGATTTTTTCATCGCACGCCTCCGCGACGGGTCGCCGCCGGCGCCGATGCCGGGCCGGAAGTCGGAATCGGTGCGTCCTGGGCTTTCGCCGCGCCCGGGTCGAGTGTGAGGTACTGGGTGCGGCCGGTGGTGACCGATTGCATCTTCAGGGAATCAGTGGCGATAGTCTCGATGCGCGACGTTTTCGACAACGCGCTCTGCTGATATTGAAGCTGCGAGTAATCCTGCTGCAGCTGGCGCTCCTGCGATTGGGCGCGCTGCAACTGGATAAAGATCTGACGCTGCTGATTGGTAGCGTTGACGACGGACAGAGCGCAACCCATCACGATGATCAGCAGGAAGATGTTGAGACGGCTCATGGTGCGATCCGCTCCGCCACACGCATCACGGCAGAACGGGCGCGCGGATTCGCGGCGACTTCAGCGTCGCTTGCGAATACGCGGCCGATGATTTTGAGCGGAGGGCTCGGCAGATCGACGGCGCGAATCGGCAGACGGCGATCCACCGCGGGCGTACTCGCGTGCGCCTGCATGAATCGCTTGACGATCCGGTCCTCGAGCGAATGAAAGCTGATGACCACCAGCCGCCCCCCTTGCTCCAACAGCGACAACGCTGCTTCTAAAACGACTTGCAGCTCCGCAAGCTCTTGATTGATGTGAATCCGTATAGCTTGAAAGGTGCGGGTTGCCGGATCCTTGCCCTTCTCACGGGTTTTGACGACGTTAGCCACGATTTGGGCAAGCTCGCCCGTGCTGACGAGAGGCCCAAGACGGTCGGACTCTGCCCGGCGAGCAACAAGCGCCTTTGCAATCTGAAAAGCAAACCGTTCTTCCCCATAATCTCGTATCACCTCCGTCAATTCCTGCACCGTGGCCCGCGCCAGCCAATCAGCGGCAGACTCGCCGCGCGTCGGGTCCATCCGCATGTCGAGTGGGCCGTCGGCGCGGAAGCTGAAGCCCCGCTCCGGATCGTCGATTTGCGGCGACGATATGCCCAGATCCAATAAAACACCCGACACCCGCCCTACGCCGCGCTCCGCAATCGCGGTGCGCAGTGAAGCAAAACTCTCGTGCACGATGCCGAAGCGCGGATCGGCAATCTGCTGCGCCGTGGCGATGGCGAGCGGGTCTTTGTCGAAAGCGATCAGGCGCCCCGACTCCGCCAGCTTCTCCAACACCAGGCGGCTATGCCCACCGCGCCCGAACGTGCCGTCCACATACACGCCGTCCGCGCGCGTGACCAGCGCTTGAACCGCTTCTTCCAGCAGCACCGTGCGATGCTGCAATTCGTTTCCCATCGCAGGTGCCATATATGTAAACCGCGATCAGAACGTGAAATCTTTTAACGCGTCGGGCATGCCCTCGGCCATTGCCGCCTGTTCCTTCGCGGCGTATGTTTGTGCATCCCACAACTCGAAGTGACGACCCATGCCGAGCAAGGTCACTTCTTTTTCCAACCCACCAGCCGTGCGCAATTCCGGCGACACGAGCACGCGCCCTGCGCCGTCCATTTCCACGTCCATTGCATTGCCGAGAAAAATGCGCTTCCACCAGGTCGCGTTCATAGGCAGCTTGTCGACCTTGTCGCGGAAGATCTCCCACTCCGGGCGCGGAAAGAGCAACAGGCAGCCGTCCGGGTGCTTGGTGATCGTCACCCGGCCCTCTGCCTGTGTCTGCAGCGCATCCCGATATCGAGAGGGAATAGACATCCGCCCTTTCGCATCGAGCGTCAGCGCCGACGCCCCTTGGAACACTTCGCTCTCCCCATGTGGCGCATTGGCGCGCCAGCTGCCCGATCCATGAAAATCTACCCGAAACCGCTTGCGAGATCACACAAAAATACACTTTCTCACACTGTCTCCCACTTTAGAGGAACGCTAAACGGGGGTCAAGGGAGATACGTGCTTTTCCGGCGAATTTTGTTTGTTAGAACAAGGACTTAGCGCGACTCCTTCACGTCACGCATAAAACGGAAAACCGTTATAAATGAATGAGCTAGTGCAGCTTGTGAAGGTGATACGTGAAAAGTGCGGGGGAAAGGCGTGGAATGAAAGAGATCGTTAAGCGGGACCGGCAGGTGTGGGATGGCGTTTCCGGGTGCTTCAGGCGGACGGCGCGCGAGGCGCCGTCCCACCTCCGAGAAGTGCGTGAACGGCTGGCTTCAACTTATATGTAATAGGCGGTGCGGGTCATGACTTTCGACACGGCGCGCATCAATGCGCGCGCCGGAAACGGTAGCTCGAGGCCGCCGGCTTCCATCGCCGCCTTGCCGTGTTCCGCTTCGTCCACGCGCATCTGCTCGACGATGGCACGCGACTCGTGATCGGCTGCCGGCAACTCGTCCAGATGGCTGTCGAGATGCAGTTCCACCTGACGCTCGGTCTCGGCCATGAAGCCGAGGCTGACACGGTCGCCCATGCGCCCAGCCGCGAGGCCGATGGCAAGCGCGCCCGTATACCAGAGCGGGTTCAGCAGACTGGGACGCGAGTCGAGCGCTTCAAGACGTTTTGAAGTCCACGCGAGATGATCTTCTTCCTCGATTGCGGCGCGATCGAACACGGCCCGCAAGGACGGCGATTTGGTAGCGAGTTTCTGAGCCTGGTAGAGCGCCTGGGCGCAGACCTCGCCGACGTGATTCACGCGCATCAAGCCAGCCGCGTGCGCACGCTCGGCCGGTGAGAGTTCGACCGCCGGTTCCGCCACCGTGGACTCCTGCGGAACCGGCAACGGGCGACTCATCCGCGACACGCCGGTCATTGAGCGTAAACCCCGATCAAACTCGCTAATCAACTCGTCCAGAAACATTCAGCACTCCCTCATTCAACAACCGCGCGACCGATCTGCCAGGTCCGCTCGACAAGGCTTTGCAGCGCAAAACCGGCTTCGCGGAAACCTGCAAATCGCATGAATCGGGCGGCCAATTTCTTATTTTAGACCATGTTGCGTAAACGAAACAGGAGCCTTCGCGCCCCGCTCCTTTTTCTTTGTGCCATGTATGCCTTTTGTTACATTACGTGCAACTTCTCGCGAAGTTGGACATGCAAGGCCTCAACGCTAGATAAATATTCTGCCTTGTACAAAAGATTCGTAATCCTTGGAGATCATTCGATGAAAAAGTCGCTTCTCGCTCTCGCAGCACTGGGCGCATTCGCAGGCGTCGCACATGCTCAGAGCAGCGTGACCCTGTACGGTATCATTGACGAAGGCTTCAACATCAACACCAACTCGGGTGGCAAGCACCTGTACAACCTGTCCAGCGGCGTTCTGCAAGGCTCGCGTTTCGGCCTGCGCGGCACGGAAGATCTGGGCGGCGGTCTGAAGGCAATCTTCGTGTTGGAAAACGGCTTTGACGTGAACAACGGCAAGCTGGGTCAAGGCGGCCTGATGTTCGGTCGTCAAGCTTACGTCGGCCTGTCGAGCCAATTCGGTACGGTCACGCTGGGTCGTCAGTACGACTCCGTCGTCGACTACGTCGGTCCGCTGGAAGCTGGCGACCAGTGGGGCGGCTACATCGCTGCTCACCCGGGCGACATCGACAACTTCAACAACGCGTACCGCACCAACAACACGGTCAAGTACACGAGCGCGAACTACGGCGGCCTGACGTTCGGCGGCACGTACAGCTTCGGCGGCATCGCTGGCAACGTCACGTCGAACCAGATCTGGTCGTTGGGCGCTGGCTACAACAACGGTCCGTTGGTCTTGGGCGTTGGCTACTTGAACGCACGCACGCCGGCAGCTGCGGGCGGCCTGTTCAACACCGGCAGCACGGCTGCAGCACCGGCCGCAGCTGTGACGTCGCCGATCTACGCTGGCTTCACGTCGGCTAACACGTACCAAGTGATCGGTGCAGGCGGCGCGTACACGTTCGGCGCAGCGACCATCGGTGCAACGTACTCGAACATCCGCTTCGGCAACCTGGGCGCATCGTATGCATCGCCGTTCAAGGGCCAGTCGGCAACGTTCAACAACGCAGAACTGAACTTCAAGTATCAGTTGACCCCGGCATTGCTGGTCGGCGCAGCGTATGACTACACGCGCGGCGCGGAAATCAACGGCAACTCGCGTGCTCAGTACCACCAAGGCGCAGTTGGCGTGGACTACTTCCTGTCCAAGCGTACCGACGTGTACGTGACGGGTGTGTACCAACACGCTCTGGGCGACACCGTCACCGCTGGTGGCGCTGTGGTCGACGCAACGGCAGGCATCAACGGCCTGTCGGGTTCGTCGAACCAGAACCAGTTCACGGCGCGCATCGGTATCCGCCACAAGTTCTAATAAGTCGTAAAAAAGCAGTCTGCCTCAAAGGCGCCTTCGGGCGCCTTTTTTTATGGCGCGCTGCCGGTGGGTTTTGCAATGCGATCGCTGCGTGAAAAAAGCCCGACAGACTTTCGTCTGCCGGGCTTTTTTGCTTACTAGCCGCTTCTTGCTGGCTTCGTGCCTAATCAGTGCGCGATTCCGCTTATGCCCGTCCGTCGCGCAACTCTCGACGCAGAATCTTGCCGACGTTGCTCTTCGGCAGCTCGGTACGGAACTCGACGATCTTAGGCCGCTTGTAGCCGGTCAACTGCTGCTTGCAGTAGGCGAAGATGTCGGCATCGGTGAGGGCCTGATCCTTCTTCACCACGAACAGCTTCACCGCTTCGCCGGAATGCTGGTCCGGCACGCCGACCGCTGCGACCTCGAACACGCCCGGTAGCTTGGCGACCACGTCTTCGATTTCATTCGGATAGACATTGAAACCGGACACCAGAATCATGTCCTTCTTGCGGTCGACGATCTTGACGAAGCCGCCGTCATTCATCAGGCCGACATCGCCCGATTTGAAGAACCCGTCCGCCGTCATCACTTTCGCGGTTTCGTCGGGCCGATTCCAGTAGCCCGCCATCACCTGCGGCCCGCGGATGCAAATCTCGCCGGGCTGGCCGAGCGGCACCTCGTTACCTTCGTCGTCACGAATCGAGATTTCCGTCGACGGCAGCGGCAGGCCGATTGTTCCGCTGTACTCGGTGACCGTGACCGGATTGCAGGTCACGCACGGCGACGTCTCCGACAAACCGTATCCTTCGATAATCGGCGTATGAGTCTGCTCGTACCAGCGTTTGGCGACGGCTTCCTGCACCGCCATACCGCCGCCGTTCGCGGCGATCAGCTTCGAAAAATCCAGCTTATGGAAATCCGGGCTGTTCAACAACGCGTTGTACAGCGTGTTGACGGCGGGAATCGTCGTGATCGGATAGCCTTCCAGCGCCTTGATCATGCCAGGAATGTCGCGCGGATTCGGAATGAGTACGCCGAGGCCACCAGTGCGGATCGTCAGCAGCCCGCACACGGTCAGCGCGAACACGTGATACAGCGGCAAGGCGACGACGGTGACGAACTGATCGATATCCTTGCGATTCGCGCGAACCGGATCGAGCCAGATCTCCGACTGCAGCACATTGGCGATCAGGTTCCGATGCAGCAGGGTTGCGCCCTTGGCCACACCTGTCGTTCCGCCCGTGTACTGGAGAAAAGCGACGTCTTCAGGGCCTTGCTGGACCGGCTTGAAATTCTGGCGTGCGCCTTCTGCTATGGCGGTGTTGAATTTGACGTGCCCCGGCAGACTCCAGGCCGGCACCATCTTCTTCACCTTGCGCACGACGAAATTCACCAGCGTGCCCTTGATCCCCATCAAGTCGCCCATTGCCGCCACAACCACATGCTTGATCGACGTGTTGCGCACGATCGCCTGCAGCGTAACCGCGAAATTCTCGAGCAGAATGATCGCTTCCGCTCCGCTGTCCTTGAGTTGATGCTCGAGTTCACGCGGCGTATAGAGCGGGTTCACGTTCACGACCACATAGCCCGCGCGCAAGATGGCTGCAATGGCCACCGGATATTGCAGCACGTTGGGCATCATGATCGCGATGCGCGCGCCGCGCGCCAGGCCTTTCGACTGAAACCATGCGGCGAGTTTGCGGGAAAGCGCGTCGAGCTCGCCGTAGCTGATCTCCTTACCCATGCAGACGAACGCCGGTTTGGCGCGGTGCTCGCGGAAGGCTTCTTCGAGCAGTTCTCCCACCGACGAATAGCGGCTCGGGTCGATCTCTGCGGGAACGCCGGGCGGATAAGATTTCAGCCAGATTTTGTCCATGCAGCGTCTCCTCCTTTATTTTCGAATGGTCGTGCTAAAAAACGCATCGTAGCATGGGCACCTCGGTGCTATTCGCGAAAAGCGGCCTGGTTAGACTGCAGCCTCGAACCCGTGCGGGACGCGCGCTGCGGGGTGACTGAGCGGGTTTCAGACGCGTTCGACTTCGACCAGGCAGTCGTAGAACGTAGCCGAGCCGCCCAGATCGGTGAGCGCCTGGCTGGTGAGTTGATTGGCATTGCGGCCGTCGGGCGCGAGCTTTTTCCACCAGATCGACAGGCCGACCACGAGCCCCTCGCGGGCTTTATCCGTGACGCGCACGCGCGCCTGCATCGAACCGCGATCGTTAAAGATGCGCACCTGAGCGCCATCGGCAATGTCTCGCGCTTGTGCGTCGGCTGGGTGCATGTCGAGGTGCGGCTCGCCTTCCGTCGAACGCAAACTTTCGACGTTCACGAAGGTGCTGTTCAGGAAGTTGCGGGCCGGCGGCGAGATCATCGCAAGTGGGTAGCGGGCGGCGAGTTCCGGTGCGCCGTCGGCGGATTCGTAGGGTGGCAGGTAGTCGGGCAGCGGGTCGAGTCCCTGCTTTGCGAGGCGCTCGCTATAGAACTCGCATTTGCCGGACGGCGTTCGGAAGCCGCCTTCGGCGAAAGGCGCGTCGGGCAGGTTCAGCCGGGCCCAGCCGGTTTGCTTCAAGGTCTGCAAATCCACGCCTTCGAGCGTTTTGTCCTGCCAGCGGAACGCAGCCTGCGCAATGGTCTCGTCGCTCTCGAACAGTGCTGGTTCGTCGAGCCCCATGTGACGCGCGAAGCCGCGAAAAATCTCGGTGTTTGGAAGTGCGCCGCCGACGGGTGCGATTGCCGGCAGGTTGACCATCACGTGCGTGTGGCCGTATGACTTGTGGACGTCGAGGTGTTCGAGTTGGGTGGTCGCGGGCAGGAGCAGATCGGCGTAGTCGGCGGTGTCGGTCTGGAAATGCTCCAGCACGATCGTAAACAGATCCTCGCGCGCAAAACCCGCTGCGACTCGCTCGGAATCCGGCGCGACGGCCACGGGATTCGAGTTGTAGACAACGATCGCTTCGACTTTAGGGCCGAACGCAGCGTCGCCCCTGTGCAGCAACGCGTCGCCGATTGTATTCATATTGATGACGCGGCTGACCTTGGACGGCCAGCCCGGCATCAGGTCCGGACGCTGCAACGCATGCGTGTCGACCGGCGCCCAACCACCCGAAGACAGCAGCACGCCACCCGCTCTTTCGCGCCACGCGCCCGTCAATGAGGGCAGGCAGGCGATCGCGCGCACGGCGTTGCCGCCGCCACGCACGCGCTGCAGACCGTAATTCATGCGAATCGCGGCCTTTTTGGTACTAGCGTAAAGTCGCGCAAGATCAACGATAACGCGCTCATCAATGCTGCAAATTTCAGCAACGCGCGACGGTGAGTAATCTAACGCGCGGGCCTTCAGTTCATCAAAACCTAATGTGTGGGCCTCAATGTAAGCGTGATCGAGCAGATTTTCCGTGATCAACACGTTCACCATGCCGAGCGCCAAGGCGCCGTCGGTGCCGGGTTTCAGGGCAATGTGCTGATGGCATTTTTCGGCGGTTAGCGACCGGTACGGATCGATAGCGATCAGCCGTGCGCCGCGGCGTTTGGCCTGTTGGGCGCGCGTCCAGAAATGCAGGCTCGATGCAATGGGATTGGAGCCCCAGATGAGGATGACTTCGCTCTCGTCGAAAAACTCGGTGAGCATGCCAAGGCTCGCGCCATAGGTGTACTTCAACCCGGCGGCGCCCGCCGATGCGCAGATCGTGCGGTCCAATTGCGACGCGCCGATCTTGTGAAAGAAGCGCTGCGCAATGCTGTCGCCCTGAACCAAACCCATCGTGCCGGCATAGCTGTAGGGAACGATCGCTTCTGGCGCGCGGCGCGCAATCTCCGCGAGACGGCCAGCAGCGATCCGGAATGCCTCGTCCCAACTGATTGGTTCAAAGCGGCCCTCGCCTTTACGGCCGACGCGCTTCATCGGCGCCGTCAATCTTTGCGGATGATGCACACGCTCAGCATAGCGGCTGACCTTGGTGCACAGCGCGCCTTGCGTCGGCGGATGCTCGGGATCAGCGACAACCTTGATCGCACGTCCGCCCGCGACCGTCACTCGCATCGCGCAGGTGTCGGGGCAATCGTGCGGGCATACGGCGCGAGCGAGTTCAGTTGGGGCATTCATCGGCGATCCGTTCAAGAAGGCAGTGAGCGGTGAAGCAATGCGGGATTCTATTACGGCAATTGCTGCCTGGTCTGCGTGGTGCCGCCAAAAAGGCCTTGGGCGTAGAATCGGTTATTACCGTGCCCGGGCCAATGGGGCCCCGAGCGATTCCACGCAAGCCAAAGCACAGACGCGTCACCACTCCATCATGAAACTGATCCCAGAAATCCAGGCCGCTCACGGCGAAATCCAGACCCTCCGACGAACCATCCACGCCCATCCGGAACTGCGTTACGAAGAAACGGCGACGGCCGATCTGGTGGCACGAACCCTCGAGTCATGGGGTATCGAAACTCATCGAGGGTTGGGCAAAACCGGCGTCGTCGGTGTGCTGAAACGCGGCAATGGCTCACGCTCCATTGGTCTGCGAGCCGACATGGATGCGCTGCCGATACAGGAACTGAACAGCTTCGACCATCGGTCGAAAAACGACGGCAAAATGCACGCGTGCGGCCATGACGGACATACCGCGATGCTGCTCGGTGCCGCTCGGCACCTGGTCAAACATGGTGAATTCGATGGCACGATCGTGTTCATTTTCCAGCCAGCTGAAGAAGGCGGCGCCGGCGCGCAAGCCATGATCGACGACGGCCTGTTCGTGAAATTTCCGGTCGACGCCGTCTTCGGCATTCATAACTGGCCGGGCATGCCGGCGGGGCACTTCGGCGTGACCGAAGGTCCGATCATGGCGTCGAGCAACGAGTTTCACATTGAAATCAAAGGCGTGGGTTCGCACGCAGCGCTGCCGCACAACGGCCGCGATCCTGTCTTCACTGCGGTGCAAATCGCGAATGGGCTGCAGAGCATCATCACGCGGAACAAGAAGCCGCTCGACACGGCCGTGTTATCCATCACCCAGATTCATGCCGGCGACGCGGTCAATGTTGTTCCGAACAATGCGTGGATTGCAGGCACAGTGCGGACGTTTACCACCGATACGCTTGATCTGATCGAAGCGCGCATGCGCAAAATCGCGGAGAGCACTGCCGAGGCCTACGATTGCTCGGTCGATATTCAATTCCACCGAAACTACCCGCCGACGATCAACAGCAGCGAGGAGGCCCGCTTTGCAGCGGCGGTGATGAAGGAAATTGTCGGCGCGGAAAACGTCGACGACGCGGTTGAGCCGACGATGGGCGCGGAGGACTTCTCTTTCATGTTGCTCGCCAAACCGGGTTGTTACGCGTTCCTTGGTAATGGCGATGGAGGGCACCGAGATTCGGGCCATGGCGCGGGCCCGTGCATGCTGCATAACGCGAGCTATGACTTTAACGACGAGTTGCTGCCGATCGGCTCGACGTACTGGGTACGACTGGCACAACGGTTCCTGGCGCAGGGCAAATAAATGCTATCGAGCGGGTTGGCCGCGGTGATTGGTTCGTCGCCCGTTATGTCTCGCGTGGCGGGTGATTGATACCCGCTGCCGCTCGCTCGCTTAAGCCAGCGTTTGCGGGTGGGCGGGGAGTGAAGGCGGCTGTAACGTGCGGGATTGTCTGAGTATTTCTGCGGCGTAAACGCAGAAACCCCACCTTTGTTGGGGTGGGGTTTCTGATGCTGCAGGGGAGCCTGACGATTACCTACTTTCACACGGGTAATCCGCACTATCATCGGCGTGGAGTCGTTTCACGGTCCTGTTCGGGATGGGAAGGGGTGGGACCGACTCGCTATGGTCATCAGGCTTTGACGGGTTGCCGTACTGCCGGTGGGGCAATACAGCCAA
>Ga0209759_1000351_pt1 | contig 59891 bp, 57 predicted proteins | sample AraplaCL_Col_mMS_FD_184261 | JGI IMG/M metagenome (GOLD analysis project Ga0209759, IMG submission 184261) | Arabidopsis root microbial communities from the University of North Carolina, USA - plate scrape CL_Col_mMS (SPAdes) (version 2) | ecosystem: Host-associated > Plants > Roots >...
CGCTGCATCAGCAGCAGAGAAACGAGATTATGAAGAACTTTCGCTACGCCGTCAACAGGTTTTTCCAACTTCCTGAACCTGCCCGCTTCGCTGAAAGCCTTGCCACTGCTGGCTCTCCCGCTTCCCGCGCCTCGTTGTCCGAAGCACGAAAGAGCGAGATTCTAGCGACCCGCACACCGCCTTGCAAGCGTTATTTTGACAAGCGTATTAACGATGCTTGAAAACCGGTTTGCGCTTCTCGACAAACGCGGCCATACCCTCCTTCTGATCTTCGGTGGCAAAGAGGGAATGGAACAGGCGGCGCTCGAAATGCACACCTTCGGCGAGCGTCGTTTCATAGGCGCGGTTGACCGATTCCTTCACCATCATCACGGCCGGCAATGGGAATTCGGCAATCGTCGCAGCTGCGGCTATTGCCTCGTCGATCAGGGACGCAGCCGGAATCACACGCGATACCAATCCGGCGCGCTCGGCTTCGGCGGCATCCATGAATCGCGCGGTCAGGCAGAGGTCCATGGCCTTCGCCTTGGAGACGGCGCGCGGCAAGCGCTGCGTACCACCGGCGCCCGGCATGATGCCGAGCTTGATTTCCGGCTGGCCAAACTTTGCCGTGTCGGCGGCGAAAATGATGTCGCACATCATTGCCAACTCGCAGCCGCCGCCGAGCGCGAAACCGGCCACCGCCGCAATAATCGGCTTACGAATGGAGCGGACGGTCTCCCAGTTGCGGGTGATGTAGTCGCCCTTGTAGACATCCATATAGGTATAGGTGGACATCATGCCGATGTCGGCACCGGCCGCGAACGCCTTTTCGCTGCCCGTGACCACGATCGCGCCGATCGCGTCGTCGGCATCGAACTCGCGCAACGCCGCCCCCAGTTCGTCCATCAATGCGTCGTTCAGAGCGTTCAATGCCTTCGGGCGATTCAACGTGACCAAGCCGACCCGTCCCCGCGTCTCAACAAGAATGTTCTCGTAAGCCATGCCGCCTCCTAAAGTTAGAAAAATCGCGCGCGAAAACACTTCGCGCGGCCATCTTAATAATGCTACCATTCCCCAACCAACCGGTCGGTCAATTATTCGACAGGCTTTTCCCAACGTACAGCCAAGCCCCCTCTGCCATGACACATCCGCTATTCACAAAGCACGAAGACACGCTGCAAAAGGCACTCACCGCGGTTGAAACACGCGGCTACTGGAGCCCGTTCGTCGAAATGCCCAGTCCGAAAGTGTACGGGGAAACGGCTAACGCGGACGGCGAAGCCGCATTCAAAGCGCATCTCAACGCGACGTTCCAACTAGACCAGCCCTCGACGGGCGAAACCGTCGGCGCCGAAGTCTCACCGTTCGGATTCCCGCTCGGCGTGCGCTACCCGAAGGCCGACCCCGCCGCCCTGATCGCGGCTACCGCGGCTGCCCAACGCGACTGGCGCGCGGCAGGCCCGCAGGCATGGATCGGCGTGTGCCTCGAAATCCTTGCCCGCGTGAATCGCGCCAGCTTCGAAATTGGCTACAGCGTGATGCACACGACCGGCCAGGCATTCATGATGGCCTTCCAGGCCGGCGGCCCGCACGCACAAGACCGCGCGCTCGAAGCCGTCGTGTATGCGTGGGACCAATTGCGCCGCATTCCCGGCGACGCCCATTGGGAAAAACCGCAAGGCAAGAATCCGCCGCTCGCCATGCACAAGCGTTACACCGTTGTGCCGCGCGGCACCGGCCTCGTGCTCGGCTGCTGCACCTTCCCCACATGGAACGGTTATCCGGGCCTCTTCGCCGATCTGGCCACGGGCAACACGGTCATCGTCAAGCCGCATCCAGGCGCAATTTTGCCGCTGGCACTGACCGTACGAATCGCGCGCGACGTTTTGCGCGAAGCGGGTTTCGATCCGAACGTCGTCACCTTGCTGGCTACCGAGCCGAACGACGGCGCACTCGTCCAGGACCTGGCCCTGCGCCCCGAAATCAAACTCATCGACTTCACGGGCAGCACGCAAAACGGCACGTGGCTCGAGCGTAATGCGCACCAAGCTCAGGTCTATACCGAAAAAGCCGGCGTGAACCAAATCGTGATCGACTCGGTCGACGACATCAAGGCCGCGGCCCGCAACATTGCCTTCTCGCTCGCGCTGTACTCGGGCCAGATGTGCACCGCGCCGCAAAACATCTACGTGCCGCGCGGCGGCATCCGCACTGCAGAAGGCACGCTCAGTTTTGACGAAGTTGCCCAAGCCATTGCCGGCGCTGTGCAAAAACTCGTCGCCGACCCGGCTCGCGCAGTCGAACTGCTCGGCGCGATTCAGAACGAAGGCGTGACTCAACGCATCGACGAAGCCGCAAAGCTCGGCCGCGTTCTCGTCGAAAGCTTGACGCTCGAACATCCCGCTTTCGCCGGCGCCCGCGTACGCACGCCGCTCGTGCTCCAACTGGATGCCGCCACCGACCATGCGCAGTTCACCAAAGAGTGGTTCGGTCCGATCTCATTCGTGATCGCAACGGACTCGACCGCGCAGTCGCTGGATCTCGCCGGTGCAATCGCCTCCGAGCACGGCGCGCTAACGCTTTCGGTGTACAGCACGGACGAAGCGGTGCTCGACGATGCGCACGAAGCGTCGATCCGCGGCGGCGTGGCCTTGTCGATCAATCTGACCGGCGGTGTGTTCGTCAATCAGTCGGCAGCGTTCTCGGACTTCCACGGCACGGGTGCAAACCCAGCGGCCAATGCCGCGCTGGCTGACGCCGCCTTCGTCGCGAATCGCTTCCGCGTAGTTCAAAGCCGCGTTCATGTTGAACCGAAAGCGGCGCCGGCGGTAGCTGGCTGAATGGCATAAGACAAAGCACGGCTTCGTCCTATGCCGTTTGGCCGAATGGACCGGGCAGTGCACCCCAACTAACATGAGACATCGGATCGGCACCTCACGCCGGTCCGCCCCCTGCAGGAATCCATATGAACGACGCCTTCATTTGCGATGCGATTCGCACTCCAATTGGCCGCTACGGCGGCGCACTCAAGGATGTCCGCTCCGACGACCTCGGCGCGGTGCCAATCAAGGCGTTGATCGAACGCAATCCCGGCGTCGACTGGCGCGCTGTAGACGATGTCATTTATGGCTGCGCGAATCAGGCCGGCGAAGACAATCGCAACGTCGCGCGTATGTCGGCGTTGCTGGCCGGCTTGCCTGTTGAGGCGCCCGGTTCAACCATCAACCGCTTGTGCGGCTCGGGTATGGACGCGGTCGGCACCGCCGCGCGCGCGATCAAAGCGGGCGAAGCGCGCCTGATGATCGCCGGCGGCGTCGAAAGCATGACACGCGCGCCGTTTGTCATGGGCAAGGCGACTAGTGCGTTCGCGCGCCAAGCCGACATTTACGACACGACCATCGGCTGGCGCTTCATCAACCCGCTGATGAAACGCCAGTATGGCGTCGATTCGATGCCTGAAACCGCGGAAAACGTCGCTGTCGAATTCAGCGTAAGCCGCGCGGATCAGGACGCGTTCGCGCTGGCGAGCCAGCAAAAGGCCGCTCGCGCCCAGCAGGATGGCACGCTGGCCCAGGAAATTGTCGGCGTCGAAATCGCGCAGAAAAAGGGCGACCCCGTGCGCGTGCTGCTCGATGAGCACCCGCGCGAAACGTCGCTCGAAAGTTTGGGCAAGCTTAAAGGCGTGGTTCGCCCGGACGGCAGCGTGACGGCCGGCAATGCGTCGGGCGTGAACGACGGCGCGTGCGCATTGTTGCTAGCCAACCAGCAGGCGGCCGATCAATACGGACTGCGCCGCCGTGCCCGCGTGGTGGGCATGGCAACGGCGGGAGTCGAGCCGCGCATCATGGGTATCGGTCCGGCGCCGGCCACGCAAAAACTGTTGAAGCAACTCGGCATGACGCTCGAACAACTCGATGTGATCGAGTTGAACGAAGCCTTTGCATCGCAAGGTCTCGCTGTTCTGCGTACGCTCGGTTTGCGCGACGACGACCCGCGCGTCAACCCGAACGGCGGAGCCATTGCACTCGGCCATCCGTTGGGTGCTTCGGGCGCGCGTCTGATCACGACCGCGCTGTACCAGTTGGAGCGGACCAACGGCCGCTTTGCGCTTTGCACGATGTGCATTGGCGTGGGCCAGGGCATTGCACTGGTCATCGAGCGGCTCTGATATCAGCGCCGCAGCGCCCACCGGTCACAGAGACTTTGAGGAGACACCCAATGTCATACGAAGCGATTCGCCTGGACATCGACGCATCGAGCCATGTCGCAACCATCACACTGAACCGGCCGGACAAGCTCAATAGCTTCACGCGCGCGATGCATCAGGAACTGAGCGCCGCGCTCGATCAGGTCGAAACATCTAGCGCACGCGCGCTCGTGCTTACCGGCGCGGGCCGCGGCTTTTGCGCCGGCCAGGACCTCGCCGACCTCGACTTCACCCCTGGCGCCATGACCGATCTGGGTGAACTGATCGAGCAACATTTCAATCCGCTGATTCGCCGCCTGCAAGCATTGCCGCTGCCCGTCATCGCCGCGGTGAACGGCACGGCCGCCGGTGCGGGGGCCAATCTTGCGCTCGCGTGCGACCTCGTGCTCGCGGCCCGCTCCGCCAGCTTCATTCAGGCGTTCGTGAAGATCGGCCTCGTGCCGGACTCGGGCGGCACATGGTTCCTGCCGCAGCGTGTTGGCATGGCTCGCGCGCTAGGACTCGCCATCACCGGCGACAAACTCAGCGCGGAAAAAGCCGAAAGCTGGGGCTTGATCTGGCAAGCAGTCGACGACGCGGAGCTTGCCGAAACCGCGGCGAAACTCGCGGCCCAACTTGCGCAACAACCCACGCGCGCCATCGCCGCCATCAAGCGAGCCATGCGTGCGGGCGCGACGCAAACGCTCGACCAGCAACTCGACCTCGAACGCGATTTGCAACGCGAACTGGGGGCTTCCCACGATTACGCGGAAGGCGTGCAAGCCTTCGTTGAAAAGCGCGCACCGCGCTTTGAGGGCCGTTGAACATGCCCACGCAAGCCAACCATCCCGATCAGATGACGCCCGACGAGCTCGCCCGCGCCACTGCCGCCGCGATGTACGAGAACGACGCGTGCAGCCGCGCGCTCGGCCTGGAAATCGTCGAAGTACGCCCCGGATACGCGCGCCTGCGCATGGCCGTTCGCGCCGACTTTCTGAACGGCCATCAGATTTGCCACGGCGGTCTGATATTCACGCTCGCGGATTCGACATTCGCATTCGCCTGCAACACGTACAACATCAACACGGTTGCGGCCGGCTGCTCAATCGAGTTTCTGCGGCCTGTGAAGGGCGGCGACGTGTTGACGGCGGAAGCGATTGAGCAAACGTTGAGTGGCCGAACCGGCATCTACGACATTCGCGTGACGAACCGTGCTGAAGAAACCGTCGCGATGTTTCGCGGCAAATCGGCGCAAATCAAAGGCAACCTGGTTCCCACAGGCGATTGATAACCGCAACCTCGCAGCAAACCATGACAGATTTTCGGTTCGTCGGCGGTTCTTCGCCGCCGCACCGTTAAACAACAGCCAGCCCCCGGTTTTTTACGCGTAAGCACACGTACATCAGACCCAAGCATTGAGGCAGCAAGGAGACATTCGATGACCACCGCCCTTCCGCTCGATCCGATCGAGACCGCCAGCCGCGACGAACTTGCCGCGCTTCAACTTGAACGGCTTAAATGGTCGTTGAACCACGCTTATGAAAACTCGCCGGTTTATCGGCACAAATTCGATGAAGCCGGTGTCCATCCGAGTGAAGTGAAAACCCTTGCGGACCTGGCGCGCTTCCCCTTCACCACCAAGAAGGATTTGCGCGACAGCTACCCGTTCGGGATGTTCGCCGTGCCGCAGGAACAGATTTCACGAATCCACGCGTCGTCCGGTACAACCGGTAAGCCGACCGTGGTCGGCTACACGGCGCGCGATATCGACACGTGGGCGAACCTCGTCGCGCGTTCCGTCCGCGCCGCCGGCGCGAAGCGCGGCGACAAGGTTCATATCAGTTACGGTTACGGTCTGTTCACGGGCGGTCTCGGCGCGCACTATGGCGCCGAGCGCGCGGGGCTCACCGTGATCCCGTTCGGCGGCGGCCAGACTGAAAAGCAGGTGCAACTGATCCAGGACTTCCGGCCCGACATCATCATGGTGACGCCGAGCTACATGCTCTCGATCGCGGACGAACTCGAGCGGCAAGGCGTCGACCCGGCCAATTGCTCGCTGCGCATCGGCATCTTCGGCGCGGAACCGTGGACCAACGACATGCGTCAGGCGATCGAAAAGCGCATGGGCATCGATGCTGTCGACATCTACGGTCTGTCCGAAGTGATGGGTCCGGGTGTAGCGTCGGAGTGCGTGGAAACGAAAGACGGCCCGACCATCTGGGAAGATCACTTCTATCCCGAGATCATCGATCCCGAAACCGGTGAGGTGTTGCCGGACGGCGAGCTCGGCGAACTTGTGTTCACGTCGCTGACCAAAGAAGCGCTGCCGATCGTCCGTTACCGCACACGCGACCTGACGCGCCTGCTGCCGGGCAGCGCCCGCACCATGCGGCGAATGGAAAAGATCACTGGCCGCTCGGACGACATGATGATCGTGCGCGGCGTGAACGTGTTCCCGACGCAGATCGAAGAACTGCTGCTCAAGCAGCGTGCGCTCGCGCCGCACTATCAGATCGTGCTCACCAAGGAAGGTCCACTCGACGTGCTGACGTTGAACGTCGAACCTTGCCCGGAATCGGCACCGGATACGGCCGCGCTGAGCACGGCCAAGCAGGCGCTGGCCTATGACATCAAGGCGCTGATCGGCGTGAGCGCGGTGGTGAACGTGCTGGCTGTGAATGGGATCGAGCGTTCGGTAGGCAAGGCGCGGCGCGTGGTGGACAAGCGTAAGTTGGGGCTGTAACCAATAGCTCCCCAAACGACGCATGCAGCACGATGCATGCGTCGCATCCGTTTGCGCGCGCGACCGAATTGACCAGCCACGCCAGAAACATTGTGCAGCGGACCAATAAGCAGCTCGGCCTAGCTCGCTCGCGCCGCTTACAGATCGCATCAACCGGAAATAGCGGCGGCACTAAACGTAACGTCCGCCACCAAACCTCAAGAATTCGGCAGTAACAACCACATCCGACCGCCCTGCTTCATCTTGCCGGCCAGATCGCCGGCGTCGTCGCCGAGGCCCCAGAAATAATCGGCGCGCACGCCGCCTTTAATTGCGGAACCCGTGTCCTGCGCGAAGACGAGGCGATTCATCGGCGAATTCGTCAACGGACGCGTGGTCTGCAAGAACACCGGCGTGCCGAGTGGAATCGAAGTCGGATCGACCGCGATCGACCGCTCCGGCGTCAACGGCACACCCAACGCGCCGATCGGGCCATCCGCGCCACCGCTCGGCGCGCTCTCGCCGGATGGCATCTCGCGGAAGAACACGAAGCGCGGATTCGTATCGAGCAGCGCATCGACGCGCGTCGGGTTCGCGCGCGCCCACGCCTTGATGCCCTGCATGGTCGCCTGCGCGGGCGTGAGTTCGCCGCGGTCCAGCAGCCAGCGTCCGATCGACTTGTACGGCTGGTTGTTAGTCCCGCCAAAGCCGAGGCGCATCACGCTGCCGTCTTCCATCACGATGCGCCCGGAGCCCTGCACTTGCAGGAAGAACGCTTCGATAGGATCGTCGACCCACACGAGTTCGTTACCGTTGAGCACACCCGCGCGCTCGAGTTGCGCACGCGCCGGCAGCGGCGCGCCCGCGCGATAACTCGCCGGCCAGCGATACAACGCGGTCTGATACACACCGTGCCGAGTGCGCGAACCACGCAGCAACGGCTCGTAGTAACCGGTGACTAACCCGTCGAGCGTGCCGTCGGTATTCGCCAGTTGGAAAGGCGTGAAATAGGCTTCAAAAAAAGCCCGCGCGCTGGTGACGTCGAGGTCGTCGATTTGCGAGGCCGCGGCACAGGCGCGCGCCCAGTTCGGCTGACGCGCGAGCCTCGCGCAGTTTTGCCGCAACGCGGCCGTCGCGCCGATCAACGAGTCGTCCTGCCAACCCGGCACCTGCTGCCAGGCAACGGCGGTCAGCCGCGTCGCGGCAATCTGTCCAGGTACGATCGCCGCACCCGTGGGTGGCGAAACCGAGGGCCGGACCGCGCCGCCGCCGCCGCAGGACGCCAGCATCACCGCAACCGAAAGCGCTCCGAGCCATGCTCCGGCCGTGCGGACAAAACGCATACAATGTTCGTTCTTGATGGAAACCGCCATGTCTGATCTGTTCGACGAATACCCAATGCTCATCTTCGCGCTGGAATCGCTCCTCGCGCTCTTCCTGCTCGTCTTTATCGTTGTATGGACGTCGTCCGGCAAGAAGAAAGCGGCGCGCGCCAACGCAAGTGAACAACAGAAGCAGCAAAAATCGCAGTAAAGCTGCGCGTTCGACCGCGCGTTGAGCTTCTTAAAGACCGCGGGCCGCGCCCTCGGTTCAATGCAACGTACGCGGCATGCGCAGGATGAACTCCGGCACTGGCGCGTCGAAACGCTCGCCGTCCTCGGCCACGCAGAAGTACTCGCCGCGCATGGTACCGACCGGCGTGGCGATCACCGCCCAACTCGTGTACTCGAAATGCTCACCCGGCTTGAGCAACGGCTGATGTCCGACCACGCCAAGGCCCTTCACTTCCTGCACGCTCTTGTCGCTGTCGGTGATCACCCAATGACGCGCGATCAATTGCGCGGGCACCTGGCCTGTGTTACGGATAGTCAGCGTGTATGCGAATGCATACTGGCGGCGCTCCGGGTCCGACTCTTCGGGCAGATATTGCACCTGCGCCGAGACGCTGAATTCGTACTGGCTCATCCTGATTCCGGTCTGCTGAAACGGGGTGTGAAAAATCGCGGGAAAGCCCGAACGCCAATGGTTTGCGGGCGCATTGGCAATACGGCGCTGATGGTTTTTGGCATTCTGCTTCATGCGCGCCACGCCCGCAACCGGACAAATCCCTTTGGCCAAGGGCCACTAAGGCGTTTTGTCACATTCGCCGCCTGAACCAAGGTTCACGCCCGAAAGCGTCCCCGAACCGGAACGCCCGCGTACAAAACGGTAAAATGGCGCTTTCCCCCGCTTGCCTCCGCCCCCGCCATGACGCAATTCCGCATCGCTCCAAGCATTCTGTCAGCCGACTTCGCCCGCCTCGGGGAAGAAGTCCGCAACGTTGTCGCCGCCGGCGCCGACTGGATTCACTTCGACGTGATGGACAACCATTACGTGCCGAACCTGACCATCGGCCCGCTCGTCTGCGAGGCGATCCGCCCGCACGTCGACGTGCCGATCGACGTGCATCTGATGGTGCGCCCGGTCGACCGCATCGTGCCCGACTTCGCCAAGGCCGGCGCGAATCTGATCAGCTTTCACCCGGAAGGCTCGGACCATATCGACCGCACGCTGTCGCTGATCCGCGACCACGGCTGCAAGGCCGGCCTCGTGTTCAATCCGGCCACCTCGCTGAGTCATCTGGACTACGTGATGGACAAGGTCGATCTCGTGCTGATCATGTCGGTGAATCCGGGCTTCGGCGGCCAGTCGTTCATTCCCGAGGCGCTCGTCAAGCTGCGCGAAGCACGCAAGCGCATCAACGAATACAAGGAACGTACCGGCCGCGAGATTCATCTGGAAGTGGACGGCGGCGTGAAGGTCGACAACATCGCCGAAATCGCGGCGGCCGGTGCGGACACCTTCGTGGCCGGCTCGGCAATTTTCGGCCAGCCGGATCACAAGGTCGTCATCGAGAAGATGCGCGCGGCACTCGCCAACATCCAGCATTAAAGAATCGACGCACAATGACCACTCCGTTCCCCACCCCGACTTTCACCGGCCCACGCCTGCAAGCCGCGATCATCGACCTCGACGGCACGATGATCGATACCGCCGACGATTTCACCGCCGGCCTGAACGGCATGCTCGCGCAACTCGACGCGGAAGAAACGTCGCGCGAAGAAGTGGTCGGTTATGTCGGCAAGGGTTCGGAGCATCTGATCCGCAGCGTGCTGGCGCCGCGCTTCGAAACGGAACGCGCGCAAGACCGCTTCGACGAAGCGCTCGCGATCTATCAGGAGGAGTACGCGAAGATCAATGGCACGCACACGCGGCTCTATCCCGATGTCGAAGCCGGCCTGATCGCCATGCGCGACGCCGGCCTCAAGCTCGCCTGCGTGACCAACAAGCCGCATCGGTTCGCGGTGGAATTGCTGCAGCAGTATGGGCTTGCCCAGTATTTCAGCGTCGTGATCGGCGGCGACAGTCTGGCGAAAAAGAAGCCGGATCCGCTGCCCATGCTCACCGCGGCGGCGCAGTTGGGCGTGAAGCCGCAGGCCACGGTGGCCATCGGCGATTCGGAAAACGACGCGCTGGCGGGCCGTGCGGCCGGCATGGCGACGCTCACGGTGCCCTACGGCTACAACCACGGCCAAGCTATACAAACAATAAAATCCGATGGTATAGTTGGCTCGCTGCTCGACGCCGCCAAGGCGATCGCAGCGCACCAATCCACGACCTGAAAAGTCCTTCATCCTCATGTTTCTGAATAAAAAACGGAGTCTGATTAGCATCGACCGGGGAGCTTGGCCCTGGCGTCGCTGGTCGCGCTAACCTCGCCTGAGGTACGCTGAAGCTCGTCTTCGGCAACCGTTTTTTACTTCGCTGCGCTCACGCGTTTTTTCCATCATCTTGTTTCGCTGCATCGGTTGATTCGGCCTGCGTGTACCCGCAAAGTACCGTTGTGCGCTGAAATCCCTTGCACGCGTCGATGGGAAACTCGCGCCGGTCGGTATCATCTGTCGACACGTCGATCGAACGCCTGACCGGCCGCGCAATGACCCGCTTTGTCCGACGCACGCTGCCGCCGGATCACCGTACAGGATCGGAACATGACCGAACTCGAATTTCAGTCCCTCGCCAATGAGGGCTTCAACCGCATTCCGCTGATCGCCGAAGCGCTCGCCGACCTCGAAACGCCGCTCTCGCTTTACCTGAAACTCGCGCAGAGCGAGCGCAACGGCGCCAACTCGTTTCTGCTGGAGTCGGTGGTGGGCGGCGAACGGTTCGGCCGCTATTCGTTCATCGGCCTGCCGGCGCGCACGCTGCTGCGCACCCGCAACGGCGTCTCGGAAGTAGTGCGCGACGGCAAGGTCGTCGAAACGCACGAGGGCGATCCGCTCGAATTCATCCAGCAATTCCAGGGCCGCTTCAAAGTGGCACAGCGCCCCGGCTTGCCGCGCTTCGCTGGCGGACTGGCCGGCTATTTCGGCTACGACGCGGTGCGCTACATCGAGAAGAAGCTCGCGCACACGGCGCCGAAAGACGATCTGAATCTGCCCGATATCCAGCTGCTTCTGACTGAAGAAGTCGCGGTGATCGACAACCTCGCGGGCAAGCTCTATCTGGTCGTGTATTCCGACCCGACGCAGCCCGAGGCGTACACGAAAGCCAAGCAGCGTCTGCGTGAATTGCGTCAGCGCTTGCGCACGACCGTGCAACCGCCGGTCACGTCAGCCAGCGTGCGCACCGAGACCTACCGCGAATTCGCCAAAGACGATTACCTGGCGGCCGTGCGCAAGGCGAAGGAATACATCGCCGCCGGCGAACTGATGCAGGTGCAGGTTGGCCAACGCCTGACCAAGCCGTACCGCGACAATCCGCTTTCGCTGTACCGCGCGCTGCGCTCGCTGAATCCGTCGCCGTATATGTACTACTACAATTTCGGCGACTTCCACGTGGTGGGCGCGTCGCCGGAAATTCTGGTGCGCCAGGAAAAGCGCGGCGAAGATCGCATCGTCACGATCCGGCCGCTCGCCGGCACTCGTCCGCGTGGCAATACGCCGGAACGCGACGCGGAACTCGCCACCGAACTGCTGAACGACCCGAAGGAAATCGCCGAACACGTCATGCTGATCGACCTCGCGCGTAACGACGTGGGCCGCATCGCGCAGATCGGCTCGGTGGTCGTCACCGACAAGATGGTGATAGAAAAGTACTCGCATGTGCAGCACATCGTGAGTTCGGTCGAAGGCAAGCTGAAACCCGGCACCACCAATTTCGACGTGCTGCGCGCCACCTTCCCGGCCGGCACGCTGTCCGGCGCGCCGAAGGTCCGCGCAATGGAACTGATCGACGAACTGGAGCCCATCAAGCGCGGCCTGTACGGCGGTGCGGTCGGCTACCTGTCGTTCACCGGTGAAATGGATCTGGCCATCACGATCCGCACCGGCGTGATCGCGAACGGCAATCTGTATGTGCAGGCGGCAGCGGGTGTAGTCGCGGATTCGGTGCCGGAATCCGAATGGCAAGAGACCGAGAACAAGGCGCGCGCCGTGCTGCGCGCCGCCGAACAGGTTCAAGACGGCCTCGATAGCGACTTCTGACCGGAGACACACCATGCTGCTCATGATCGACAACTACGACTCATTCACCTACAACCTGGTGCAGTACTTCGGCGAACTCGGCGAAGACGTGCGCACCTATCGGAACGACGAAATCACGCTGGACGAAATCGCCAAACTCAACCCGGAGCGCATCTGCCTGTCGCCCGGCCCGAGCAATCCGCAACACGCCGGCATCACGCTCGACGTGCTGCGCGAATTCAGCGGCAAGACGCCGATTCTCGGCGTGTGTCTGGGCCATCAGGCCATCGGCGAAGCCTTCGGTGGGCGCGTGGTGCGTGCGCAAACCATCATGCACGGCAAGGTCAGCACGATCGAAACCGACTGCAAAGGCGTGTTCGCCGACCTGCCGAAACACTTCGTGGTGACCCGCTATCACTCGCTCGCGATCGAACGCGAATCGCTGCCCGACTGCCTCGAAGTGTCCGCGTGGACCGAAGACGGCGAGATCATGGGCGTGCGTCACAAGGAACTGGCCGTCGAAGGCGTGCAGTTCCACCCCGAATCGATCCTGTCCGAACACGGCCACGCGCTGCTCGAAAACTTCGTGAAGCAGTCGAAGCTCGCCGGCGCGCAAACGTCCAATCGCAACGCTTGATGAAGAGAGACGACATCATGACGATTACGCCCCAGGAAGCGCTGCAACGGACCATCGAGCACCGCGAGATTTTCCACGACGAAATGCTGCACTTGATGCGGCTCATCATGCGCGGCGAACTCTCGCCCGTGATGGCGGCCGCGATCATCACCGGCTTGCGTGTCAAAAAAGAGACCATCGGCGAAATCACCGCCGCCGCCACGGTGATGCGCGAGTTTGCCCGGCACGTCGAGGTGCAGGATAACTCGAACTTCGTCGATATCGTCGGCACCGGCGGCGACGGCTCGCACACCTTCAACATTTCCACGGCAACCATGTTCGTTTCGGCCGCGGCCGGCGCCAAGGTCGCGAAACACGGTGGCCGCGGCGTATCGAGCAAGTCGGGCAGCGCGGACGTGCTCGAAGCGCTCGGCGTGAATATCGATCTGCAGCCGGAACAGGTGGCGGCGTCGATTGCGGAAACCGGCATGGGCTTCATGTTCGCGCCGAACCATCATCCGGCCATGAAGAACATTGCGCCGGTTCGCCGCGAACTCGGCGTGCGGACCATCTTCAATATTCTCGGGCCGCTGACCAATCCGGCCGGCGCACCGAATCAATTGATGGGCGTGTTCCACGGCGACCTCGTCGGCATTCAGGTGCGCGTGATGCAACGTCTCGGCGCGAAGCACGTGCTAGTGGTGTACGGTATGGACGGCATGGACGAAGTCTCGCTCGGCGCGGCGACGCAAGTCGGCGAGTTGCGCGACGGCCAGATCCACGAGTACGAGATTCATCCGGAAGACTTCGGCATGCAGATGGTGTCGAACCGCACGCTGAAAGTGGCCGACGCCACCGAGTCCAAAGCGATGCTGCTCGACGCGCTCGACAACAAGCCGGGCGTCGCCCGCGAAATCGTCACGCTGAATGCGGGCACCGCCTTGTATTCAGCGAACGTGGCTTCGTCGATCGCGGACGGCATTCAGTTGGCGCGCGAAGCGATCGCGAGCGGCAAGGCGCGAGCCAAGGTGGACGAACTGGTTCGCTTCACCCAGCAATTCAAGCACTGATCAAGCAGCAATCAACGTAGCGAGACACTTATGAGCGACATCCTCGACCGTATCATCGCGGTCAAACGCGAAGAAGTCCGCGCGGCCGAACAGAGCGCGCCGCTCGAAGAGCTGCGACTCGAAGCATCGTCGCGCGACATTCGCGACTTCGTCGGCGCATTGCGCGCGAAACACACGGCAGGCCTCGCCGCCGTCATCTCCGAAGTCAAGAAAGCGAGCCCGTCGAAAGGCGTGTTGCGCGAGCACTTCGTGCCGGCCGAGATCGCGCGTTCGTACGAAAAGCACGGCGCGGCCTGCCTGTCTGTGCTTACCGACGTGCAATTCTTCCAGGGCAGCGTCGCGTATCTGGAGGAAGCACGCGCGGCCTGCAATTTGCCGGTGCTGCGCAAGGACTTCATCGTCGATCCGTACCAGATCGTCGAAGCACGCGCGATGGGCGCCGACGCGATCCTGCTGATCGCCGCCGCACTCGAAACTTCGCAGATGCAGGACCTGGAAGCGCTCGCGCATTCGCTCGGTCTCGCCGTGCTGGTCGAAGTGCACGATCATGACGAGCTGATGGAATCGCTCACGCTGAAAACGCCGCTGATCGGCATCAACAACCGCAATCTGCGCACCTTCGAGACCTCGATCGAAACGACGATCGGCATGCTCGAAGCGATTCCGGACGACCGCATCGTCGTTACGGAGTCAGGCATTCTGTCCCGCGCCGATGTGGAGCGCCTGCGTGCGATGGACGTGCACACGTTCCTCGTCGGCGAGGCGTTCATGCGCGCGGACGAGCCGGGCGTGGAGCTTGCCCGGATGTTTTTCTGAGCACGGTGTCAAGACGCGGCACGCGGCGTACGTAGCGGAGCAGATCATGGGCATGGAACGCGAAATCAAACTGGCGCTGCCGCCCGCGCAGGTGGATGCGGCGGCGCGTTGGTTCGTCGCGCGCAGCGGCGCGCAGGGTCGTCCGATCAAGCTGGTGAATATTTACTTCGACACGCCAGCGTTGGCGCTGGCGGGTTCGAAAAGCGCCTTGCGTTTGCGGCAGACGCCGGACGGCTGGCTGCAAACCTTCAAGACGGTGGGCAACGCCAACAATGGTTTGCACAGCCGGCATGAATGGGAAATGCCGGTAGCCGGTGAAAAACTGGAGATCGACGCGTTGCTGCGCGACTGCGACGAGCCGTCCGCCGCAGACGCGTTGCGTCAAGCCGCGCCTGACCTGACAGAACTGTTCCGCACGAATTTCACCCGGACGCTGTGGCATGTCGAAGTAGACGGCTCGGACATCGAAGCGGCCATCGATCAAGGCGACGTGTTCGCCGAGGTCGACGGCGAAACGCGCCGCGCGCCGATCTCGGAAGTCGAGCTCGAACTGAAGTCCGGCGACGAAGCCGCGCTTCACACGCTCGCAGCGGAACTCGGCAAACAGATACCCGGCCTCGCGCCAGACAACATCAGCAAGGCGCAGCGAGGTTACAAGTTGCGCGTTGACTGAGGCGCGGTAAAGCGACCCGGCAAACGCGACAAGCGACCGACCACACCTTGAGCAACGCCGCGTTTGCTGCGACACTTCCCCGCCATGACCTCCGCTTCCCGCACCCGCTCCAGTTCGTCGCAAGCTTCGCTGTTCGGCGACGCCACACCCACAGCAGCCAAGGCTGTCATGACGACCACCCAGCCGCAGCAATCCGGCGCGAGTGCGCCGCCGCCCACGCTCGAAGCGCAATTCGACGCCCTGCCGCCCGCATGGCGCGCGCATCTCAAACCGTTCATCGAAAGCGACGCCTACGCGCCGCTCTGCCGTTTCGTCGACGGTGAGCGCGCCGCCGGCAAAACCGTCTATCCCGCCGACGTGTTCCGCGCGCTGCGTCTGACCAGTCCCGATGACGTCAAAGTCGTCATCCTCGGCCAGGACCCGTACCACGGCGAAGACCGCGGCACACCGCAAGCGCACGGACTCGCATTCTCCGTAGCGCCGAACGTGCGCACGCCGCCGTCGCTGCGCAATATTTTCAAGGAGATCGCCGCCAGCCTCGGCCACGAGACGCCGCGTCACGGCTGTCTCGACACATGGGCGAAGCAAGGCGTGCTGCTGCTGAATACGGTGCTGACCGTCGAGCGTGACTCGGCCGCCAGCCACGCGAAACGCGGCTGGGAAAAATGCACCGACACGCTGATCCATGAACTGGCCATGCGCCATGACGGCCTGGTGTTCATGCTATGGGGCGCGCATGCGCAAGCCAAGCGCGCGCTGCTCGGCGGCAAGTCGCATTGCGTGCTGGAAGCGCCGCATCCGTCGCCGCTGTCGGCGCATCGCGGTTTTCTCGGTTGCGGGCATTTCGCAAAGGCCAACGACTATCTCGCGCAGCATGGCCGTGAACCGATCGACTGGCGTTTGCCCGACGAAGCGCAAATGCTCGCGTAAGAACCGACGGCGATAGGCAGCCAAGCGTCACACAGCCACGCCACAAAACAAAAACGCCACGGACTCAAAGATCCGCGGCGTTTTTCATTCCGGCAGGCTATTCACCGCATTCAAGCGGCGCAGCCAGATTACGCAGCAGCGATCACTTCACGCGCCGAAGCCAGCGCGGCACCCGCAGCGTCCGGGCCCATGTTCAGGCCTTCAGCGTAGATGAAGTTCACGTCGGTCATGCCGAGGAAGCCGAGGAAGCTCTTCAGGTACGGCGTCTGGCTGTCGTTCGGCGTGCCCAGATACTTGCCGCCGCGTGCCGACACGACGTAAACCTTCTTGCCCTTCACGAGACCTTCCGGACCATTCGCCGTGTACGCGAACGTAATGCCGGCACGGGCGATGAAGTCGAAGTACGTCTTCAGTTGCGACGAGATGCCGAAGTTGTACATCGGCGCGCCGATCACGACGATGTCGGCAGCTTGCAGTTCGGCGATCAGCGCTTCGCTGCGCGCGGCAATCGAGGCTTGCTCGGCGGTGCGTTGGTCGGCCGGCGTGAAGAACGCGCCGAGGACGGCGTCGTCCAGGTGGGGCAGCGGCTCAGCTTGCAGATTACGGACGACGACTTGCGCGCCCGGATTCGATTGTTGCAGCTTGGCGGTCAGTTCGTTGACGAGCAGCGTCGAGTTTGCGCCTTGCGAACGGGCTGCCGAATTGATTTGCAGGATCGTGGTCATGGTTGACTCCAGTTGGGGCGCGCAGTGTTGCGCGAATGGAGCCATTGTGTTTTTTTGCCGCATCCGGAACAAGCCATCCGGCGGCGACGGATTGTTGCACTGGTAGAACAATCCGCCCGTCCGGGCCGTCCATTGGAGACGGCCCGGACGACGATCAGCTAGCCAGCCAGCGCTCACGCGCCTTGCGCGCGGCGGGCCGCTTGTCGCTGGCGGTGAGCTTGTAGCGTGCCACCTCGGGCCCATCCAGCTTGACTTGCGTGGTGCGCAGCTCGTCGCGGCGGAACGCGTGTACCTCGACTTTCGCGCCAGGCTGATAGCGCGCGAGCAGCCCGTCAAGATTCGAGCCGGTTACGCGCAGGCCGTCGAGCGCGATCAGCACGTCGCCGGCCGAGAGTCCGGCTTTTTGCGCGGCGCTGCCGTCATGAACCGCCGCCAGCGTGCAATCCGCGCCGCCGCGCACACGCGCGCCGAGCGACGGCTTGCCGTTTTTGTCCAATTCGGGCGCGATGTCGACACCGAACGGCGCAAGCAGCGTGTCGAGCGGCAGATCGCGCGTGCCGTGCACGGCTTCGGCAAACAGCTCGGCCAGCTTCGCGCCGGTCGCTTCCGCGAAAAGCGCCTCGATCTCGTTTTCGTCGACGCCGACCGGTTTGCCACGATAAAAATCGCGGCCAAAGCGCTGCCACAGCAAACGCATCACGTCGTCGAGGGATTTGCGGTTATTGGTTTGCGCGCGGATCGTCAGATCGAACGCGAGCGCGACGAGCGAGCCCTTGGTGTAATAGCTGACGATCGCATTCGGCGCGTTCTCGTCCTGCCGGTAGTACTTGACCCACGCGTCGAACGAGCTTTCGGCGACGGTCTGCTTGAGACGCCCGCTACCGCGCTGCACGCCGCCGATCACCTTGCCGAGCATGCCGAAATAGTCGTCCTGCGAGATCAGGCCGCTGCGCACGAGGATCAGGTCGTCGTAGTAAGAGGTGAAGCCCTCGAACAGCCACAGCAGCGACGTGTAGTTTTCGACGCTCAGATCGTACGGCGCGAACACCGCCGGCTTGATGCGCTTCACGTTCCAGGTGTGGAAATATTCGTGGCTGCACAGGCCGAGGTAGGTTCGATAGCCTTCGGTAAGCGCCTCGCGGCCTTCCACCGGCAGATCGCCGCGATTGCAGATCAGCGCGGTCGAAGCGCGGTGTTCGAGGCCGCCATAACCATCGGTGACGGCTTGGGTCATGAACACGTAGCGATCCACCGGCGCCTTCTTCGACTTCGGCTCGAACAACGCAATCTGCGCTTCGCAAATGCGCTTCAGGTCGGCGGACAGACGCGCCATGTCCAGGCCAACCACGCGCCCGGCGATCACGATGTCGTGCGGCACGCCATGCGCCTTGAACGTCGCCAGTGCGAATTCGCCGAGCGTAACCGGATGATCGATCAGTTCGTCGTAGTTCTGCGCGCGATACTCGCCGAAGCCATACCGCTTCGTACCACGCGCTTCCGGCAACGCGGTCGCGACACGCCAGTTGCGATACGCCGCGCCCTCGGGCTTCTGAATGTCGACCACGCACTGTGCCTCTTCGTGACCGAGCGGCGAGAGAAACACGCTCGTGCCGTTGAAAAAGCCCGTCGTATCGTCGAGATGCGCCGCGCGCACCGACAGATCCCATGCATAGACCTCGTAGCGCAGCGTCAGCGCGCCCTTGACCGGCGCGGCTTGCCATGTGTGCTTGTCGGTCTTTTCGACACGCACCTTGCGACCCGCGTCGTTGAAGGCGCGCAGCGTGACGATGTTGCGCGCGAACTCGCGCACCATGTAGCTGCCCGGAATCCACACCGGCAGCATGAAACGCTGGCCGGCCGGATCGGGATCGGCGACGGTCACGGTGACTTCGAACAGGTGGGCGGCGGGTTGCTTGGGAACGATGGTGTAGCGGATCGGCTTCATCGGCGGCAATTAGAAGAGGTCGGGCGGGGATGTTCGGGCTTGATGCGAAAGGAGGCGCACGACGCGCCTCCTTTGCTTGCTTTGTCGTGCGTGCTCAGTGCACCGCGGACATTTCCTTGTCCAGCCGGTCAGCCGGCACGGCGCCGGGCAGACGGCGGCCGTCGGCGAGAAACACCGTGGGCGTGCCGTCGACGTTCATGGCGTGGCCGAGCGCGAGGTTCTTGTCGATCGCGGCGGTGTCGCAGGTGCCGGCGGCGGTGGGCGCCTGGTGATCCTGCATCCACGACTCCCAGGCCTTCGCGCGATCCGTCGAGCACCAGATCGACTTAGACTTGGCAGTCGAATCCGGCGACAACACCGGGTACAGGAAGGTGTAGACCGTCACATTGTCGATCGACTTGAGCGACGTTTCGAGCTGCTTGCAGTACGGACAGTTCGGATCGGAGAACACGGCGATCTTGCGCGCGCCGTTGCCCTTCACGACCTTCACCGCGTTGCCGAACGGCAGGCTCGCGAAATCGATACGGTTGGTTTCCGACAGACGCGCTTCGGTCAGATTCTTGCGGGTCTTGGCGTCGACCATGTCGCCGAGCAACAGGTAGTCGCCATTCGCGTCGCTATAGACGATCTGCGTGCCGAGGTTCACTTCGTACAGGCCGGCAATCGGCGACTTCGTCACGCTTTTGATCGACACGTCGGCGAGACGCGTTTGCAGCGTGGCCTTGAGCTTGTCGGTGGTCTGGTCGGCCTGCGCGGAGCAGCCGATCGTGACGGCGGCGATGGCAAGCACGGCGGCTGCCATGCGGAAAGTTTTTTTCATGCTGAATTCCTGGTTCAATCGCGCGATGCGCGCAGTGCTCGTTTCCTGACGTTTCCGGTCTGACTGGAACGGCGTCCATCCGTTCATGATACCTGTCTCGCCGGCCGCGGCATGCCGGCCGGATGCTTCAACCCAGCGCGGCCGATACCAGCCAGCGTTTGATGAACGGCTGCGCCCCGACAAACGCCATGCCGGTGTTGCGCAACACCTTGGCAAACGGACCGGGGACGGAGAAGAGTTTTTGCAGGCCGTCGGTAGCGATCATCAGCGCGCGGATGTCCTCGCGGCGGGAGCGTTCGTAGCGGCGCAGCAGCACCATGTCGCCGAGATCGCGGAACGACTCCTTACCGGCGACGGTGTCGGCGAGCGCCGCGACGTCGCGCAATCCGAGGTTCATGCCCTGCCCGGCCAACGGATGAATCAGGTGCGCGGCGTCGCCGACCAGCGCGACGCGCGGCGCCACCAGCCGGTCGACCGTTTGCAGCGCGAGCGGGAAGCCTTGCGCGGGCGTCACGCAATCGAGCGCGCCGAATTGGCCGCCGGTCACGCGTTCCACTTCAGCGGCAAGTTGCGCCGGATCGAGCGCGACCAGCTGCTCCGCGTGCTCGGTGCGCGCCGACCAGACCAGCGAGACGTGACCGTCCGGCATGGGCAGCAGCGCGATGATCTCGCCGTCCTTGAACCATTGGTACGCGGTCTCGCTGTGCGGTTTTTCCGCCTTGAAATTGGCGACGACACCGGTTTGCTTGTAGTCGCGCCGGACCATTTTCGAACCGATTTGCGCGCGCACCCACGAATGCGCGCCGTCCGCGCCGACTACCAGATCGGCGTCGAGTACATTGCCGTTGGCGAGGCCGACGCTGGCGCTGTCGCTGGTGAAGTCGAGCGCCTGAGCGCGCGTGTCGATCCAGGTGAGATTCGGCTGGAAGCGCAGCGCCGCATCGAGCGCACGCTCGATCACCGACGATTCGACGATCCACGCCAGCTGCGGCACCGAAGCCTGGAACGCGGAGAAATGCAGTTCGGCGTGCGCATCGCCATAAACGCGCATGTCGTAGACCGGCCCAAGCCGCGCCAGATCGAGCGCCTGCCACACTCGCAAACGCTCCAGCAAAGCCTGCGAGCTCGACGACAGCGCGTAGACCCGCGAATCGAAGGCGGCGCCGGCGGGCAGCGCCGCGCAAGGTTGCGCGAGCAGCGCGACGCGCAGCCCGACTTGTGTCAGCGCGAGCGCCGCGGTCTTGCCGACGAGCCCGCCGCCGATCACGGCGGCATCAAAGGTCTGGTGGTGTGCGTTCATCCGCGCATTATAGCCGTGGGGGTTGCGGGGGACGGATCAATGCACGCGGCGTTTGCGCCCGCGATTGAGCCCGGGTTTGCGCCCGAACAACCGGGCCAATGTTTACAGGTGGCCGGCCGCCGCCAGCGCCGCGTTCGCTTCGCGCAGCCGCGTGAATTCGCGCTCAGAAGACAGGAGCCGCCACGCGCTCGCCTCGAGGTCGGCCTTGCGCTCCCGCTGATCGCCACGCACGGCGCAGTCGGGGAAGATGCGGTCGTACACGCGCCAGAGTGAGTCGAAGTCGTTGGCGTCCGCGAATTGCGCGATCTGCTTTTTGTCGTCCAGCGTTAAACGGCTTGAGAGGCAGTTGACCGTCTGCCGGTCGGAGTTCGCCTGAGCGTCGTCGAAGTTCGGCGACACCCATGACGCAATCGCGCTGCCCACCGCGGCGACAGCCACACCCGTGAAGACCCACCGTATTATTCTCATTTTTTCCTCGGATTCGGGCTCTGGCGGCCCTGAACGGGCGATTCTACAGTGCGTCCGAGGAAACCTTACCTGAACCTTGCAACCGCGGACCGAGCGGCGAGCTCCGCTTTCCCGCAGCCGCACCGGTGAGCCGATCCGAACGGGTTACAATTGCGCTTTCCGTGAAAACTCGCACCCGGTCGTTGAGCAACGGCCCGATCCGGTGTCTTGTCCCGCTCCGCTGCACTGGTCCGTCACGCCACCCGCGAAGGCTTCTCGAATCCTGCACACAGCGTCGAGCGCATCACGCAACTTACTGATTCACTGAAGGATTTCCATGAGCCTCAAATGCGGCATCGTCGGCCTGCCTAACGTCGGCAAGTCCACCCTGTTCAACGCGCTGACCAAGGCAGGCATCGCCGCCGAAAACTATCCGTTCTGCACGATCGAGCCGAATGTCGGCATCGTCGAGGTGCCGGACGCGCGTCTGAAGGCGCTCGCTGAGATCGTCAAGCCGGAGCGCATCCTGCCGGCGGTGGTGGAGTTCGTCGACATCGCCGGTCTCGTGGCAGGCGCAAGCAAGGGCGAAGGTCTGGGCAACCAGTTTCTCGCCAACATCCGCGAAACCGATGCGATCACGCACGTGGTGCGCTGCTTCGAAGACGAGAACGTGATTCACGTCGCGAACAAGATCGATCCGCTGTCGGATATCGAAGTGATCAACACCGAACTGGCGCTGGCCGACCTCGCAACGGTCGAGAAGGCGCTGGCGCGCTATTCGAAGGCCGCCAAGTCGGGTAACGACAAGGAAGCCATCAAGAACGCCGCCGTATTGGAGAAGGTGCGCGCGCAACTCGACCAGGCCAAGCCGGTCCGCGCACTCGACCTCTCGGACGAAGAAAAGGCCACGCTCAAGCCGTTCTGCCTGATCACCGCCAAGCCGACCATGTACGTGGCCAATGTGAAGGAAGACGGCTTCGAGAACAACCCGCATCTGGATGCGGTCGCGAAGCACGCGGCGGCGGAAAATGCGCCGGTCGTCGCCGTATGTGCGGCGATCGAAGCGGAAATCGCCGACCTCGACGAAGCCGACATGGAAGTGTTCCTCGCCGACATGGGCATGGAAGAGCCGGGTCTGAACCGCGTGATCCGCGCCGGCTTCAAGCTGCTGGGTCTGCAAACCTACTTCACGGCCGGCGTGAAGGAAGTGCGCGCGTGGACGATCCATATCGGCGATACGGCGCCGCAGGCCGCGGGCGCGATTCACACGGACTTCGAGCGCGGCTTCATTCGCGCGCAGACGATCGCGTACAACGACTACATCACTTACAAGGGTGAGCAAGGCGCGAAGGAAGCCGGCAAGATGCGCGCGGAAGGCAAGGAATACGTCGTGCATGATGGCGACGTGATGAACTTCCTGTTCAACGTCTGAGCGCCGACTTCGGCGTGCGGCGGCGGGTGCAAATCTGAACGCCGCCACCGGCAGCAAGTGGCTTCAAGAGAGCCCGCTTTTCGAAGCGGGCTTTTTTTATTGGCCACTGCTTGCCCTGGAACGCGCACAACGCAACGGCAACGCGAGACCATCCCTGATGGCCGCCATTTCCGCCGGTGAATCCGCGAGCACCGCATCGAGCCCGAGGCACGCCGCCATACGGTAATCGTCCGCCTCGTTCACCGCGATCGCGACGATCCGCACGCCCGGCTTCTGCCGGAAACAAGCGACCGTTGCCGGCGTCCATAGCGTAGCCTGCACGTCCGAGCGCCCCTCCCCCAGCGTGAACTTCTCCACCACCGTCAGCGCGCGATGCAACTCGAACGCGGTCATGGTGCGTTCGGCCGGCGCGTCCACGCAGCCCTGATTCAGCAGGGCCCGCACGAGACGCTCACGCGTCGCATCGCGAGATTCGAACAGCCGCGCTTGCGGATAGGCCGCAAAGCTCCGTTGATAATCCGCTTCGGTCGAATAGATCGACACACGCTGCCACGCGTTTTCTTCATCGAGCACACGCACGACGGCTTGCGTCTGCGGGCCGGCGGGCAGCGCTTTCATATCGAGGATGATCGGCATGGTCGCAGGCGTGGCATGCAGCGCCTCGCGCAGCGTCGGAATTCCCACAGGATGATCGCGGTAGGGATACGCCTCTGCGCGGCGGAAATTCCAGCCGGCATTGACGTGGGCAAGCTCGGCGGCGGTATAGATGGACACCGGCCCTTTCGCGTCCGTCAATGCCGACAGATCGGCCGGCCGATACAAAACCGGCACGCCGTCCTTGCTCAACTGCACGGTCAGCCACATCGCGTCGGCATGATGCTCGACCGACAGGTGGATCGCTTCAAGCGTGTTCTCCGGCGCATCCCCCGTGCCGCCGCGATGCGCGATGATCGCCGGCAACGAATTCACCTGCGTGACGGCATCGGTATTCATGACGGGCGTGAGCGAACAACCGGCCAGAACGAAGCCCGCCATCCAGCTACCTGCCGCCACCCGCACTGAAGAACTCAGCATCTGCAATCCTGATTAATACGCACCGTGACGTAACGTACACGAATCCACCAGCGCGACTCAAACTCGGGTTCATCATGCGCGTCGCGCAAACGTCCGCGTGCAGCAGGCAAGGCCGCATCTCGGCCTCACCCGGATCTTCGCTTTCCATCCCCGGTTGTTTCCGTTTTGTGACACCAGTGTTAAATTGCGGCATTCGGCGTCCGCTAAAAAATGGGACACGCCGTCCGGCCACCGTCGCTGGACTGTCATCGAACACAAATAGAATCGCGCGATTCGCATCTGCGCCCGTTTCGCCAAGGAGACAAATCGATGAGTTTCAAGCCGCTAATCCGTTCGCTTTCCCTTGCCGCCGTGTTGAGCGTCGGCCTCAGCCAGGCGGCTCACGCCGCGACTGAGATCCAGTTCTGGCACGGCATGGAAGCCGCGCTGGGCGAACGGCTGAACGACATCGCCAACGCGTTCAACGCATCGCAAAGCGACTACAAGATCGTGCCGGTCTTCAAAGGCACCTACGATCAGACGCTCGCCGCGGGCATCGCCGCGTATCGCAGCGGCAATGCGCCGGCCATCCTGCAGGTCTACGAAGTCGGCACCGCCACGATGATGCAGGCGAAGAAGGCGGTGATCCCCGTCTCGGAAGTGTTCAAGCAAGCCGGCGTGCCGCTCGATGAGAAGGCCTTCGTGCCGACCATCGCCAGCTATTACAGCGACGCCAAAACCGGCGAGCTGATCTCGATGCCGTTCAACAGCTCGACGCCGGTGCTGTACTACAACAAGGACGCCTTCAAGAAAGCCGGCCTCGACCCGAACCAGCCGCCGAAAACCTGGGCCGAGTTGCAGACCGACGCGCAGAAGCTGAAGGCGTCGGGCATGGCCTGCGGCTATTCGTCGGGCTGGCAGAGCTGGATTCAGCTCGAAAACTACAGCGCGTGGCACGGCGCGCCGTTCGCCTCGAAGAACAATGGCTTCGACGGCCCGGACGCGCAACTGGAATTCAACAAGCCGCTGCAGGTCGCGCATATCCAGTTCCTGCAGAACATGCAGAAGGAAGGCACGTTCACCTACGTCGGCCGCAAGGACGAACCGGTGTCGAAGTTCTATAGCGGCGACTGCGGGATCATCACCAACTCGTCGGGATCGCTCGCCACGATCAAGAAGTACGCGAAGTTCAACTTCGGCACCGGCATGATGCCGTACGACGCGAGCGTGAAGGGCGCGCCGCAGAACGCGATCATCGGCGGAGCGAGCCTGTGGGTGCTGTCGGGCAAGGATCCGGCCGTCTATAAGGGCGTGGCGAAATTCCTTTCGTACCTGTCGTCGGCGCCGGTTGCCGCGAAGTGGCATCAGGACACCGGCTATTTGCCGGTCACCACCGCCGCTTATCAACTGACGCAGCAGCAAGGCTTCTACGACAAGAATCCGGGCAGCGACACCGCCATCAAACAGATGCTCAACAAGCCGCCGCTGCCGTACACCAAGGGCTTGCGTCTGGGCAACATGCCGCAGATCCGCACGGTCATCGACGAAGAGCTCGAACAGGTCTGGGCACAGAAGAAGACGCCGCAACAGGCGCTCGACGCCTCCGTCTCGCGTGGCGATGAACTGCTGCGCCGCTTCGAGAAAGCCGGCAATTAAACGGCCGCCGGCAGGGTTCGGTGCGCTCGCACCGAACCCATAGTTGCACCAGAACCTTGGAATTCATCGATGGAAAAGCGCTCCAGCTTCGGCACCAGCCTGCTGCCCTACCTGCTCGTCGCGCCGCAACTCGCAATTACGCTGCTGTTCTTTCTGTGGCCGGCCGGTGAAGCGCTCTGGCAATCCACGCAAAGCCAGGACGCGTTCGGCACGTCGAGCGAGTTCGTCGGCCTCGCCAATTTCAAGCAGCTCTTTGCCGACCCACTTTACCTGTCGTCGTTTTATACGACGCTGATCTTCTGCGCGCTGGTCACTGTGTCGGGACTCGTCATCTCGCTGCTGCTCGCGGTCTGCGCCGATCGCGTGACGCGCGGCGCCAAGACTTATCAGACGCTGCTGATCTGGCCGTACGCAGTTGCGCCCGCGATCGCGGCGGTGTTGTGGTCCTTCCTGTTCAATCCGAGCATCGGCCTCGTCACCTACGCGCTGGCCAAATACGGCATCGTGTGGAATCACGCCCTGAACGCGGGCCAGGCGATGTTCCTCGTGGTGCTCGCCTCCGTCTGGAAACAGGTCAGCTATAACTTTTTGTTCTTCTACGCGGGTTTGCAGGCAATTCCGCGCTCGCTCATTGAAGCGGCGGCGATCGATGGCGCCGGTCCGGTGCGGCGCTTTTTCGGTATTGCACTGCCGCTCCTGTCGCCGACCAGTTTCTTCCTGCTGGTGATCAACATCACGTACGCGTTCTTCGACACCTTCCCGGTGATCGACGCCGCTACCGGCGGCGGTCCCGCGCAAGCCACCCGCACGCTGATCTACAAGATCTTCGCCGAAGGTTTCCAAGGGCTCGACATCGGCAGCTCCGGCGCGCAGTCGGTGATCCTGATGGTGATCGTCGTTGCGTTGACGGTCGTGCAATTCCGCTTCATCGAACGCAGGGTTCAATACTCATGATCGAGAACCGCCGCGGTTTCGACCTCTTCTGCCACGCGGTGCTGATTCTCGGCGTCGTGCTGGTGGTGTTTCCGGTGTACGTCGCGTTTTGCGCGGCGACCATGAGCGAGCACGAAGTGTTCAGCGTGCCGCTTTCGCTGGTGCCGAGCACGCATCTGCTTGAAAACATCGCGACCGTGTGGTCGCAAGGCACCGGCAACGCGGCGGCGCCTTTCGGCCGCATGCTGTTCAACAGCCTCGTGATGGCACTGGTGATTTCGATCGGCAAGATCGCGGTCTCGATGATCTCCGCCTACGCGATCGTGTTCTTCCGTTTTCCGTTTCGCAACCTCGCGTTCTGGCTGATCTTCATCACGCTGATGCTGCCAGTCGAGGTGCGGATCTTCCCGACCGTGCAGGTCGTGTCGTCGATGCATCTGAGCAATACCTATAGCGGTTTGACGTTGCCGCTGATCGCCTCGGCCACCGCGACGTTCCTGTTCCGCCAGTTCTTCATGACGCTGCCGGACGAATTGATGGAAGCGGCGCGCATCGATGGCGCCGGCGCCATGCGGTTCTTCTGGGACGTCGTCTTGCCGCTGTCGAAGACGAACATGGCGGCTCTGTTCGTGATCACGTTCATTTACGGCTGGAACCAATACTTGTGGCCAATTCTGATCACGAGCCAGCAATCGCTGACCACGGCGGTGGTCGGCATCAAAAGCATGATCGCGTCGGGCGACACCGCCACCGAATGGCATCTGGTGATGACCGCGACGCTCCTCGCGATGCTGCCGCCGCTCGCAGTCGTGCTGACGATGCAGCGCTGGTTCGTGCGCGGACTCGTGGACGCGGAGAAGTGAGCCGCACCACTTGAGCGAGCTTTCTCCCGGCATCGAAAAATAGATAACACCGCGCGATCCGCGGCACGCAACGAAAGGCTAAAACGGCATGGCTGCACTGACTCTGCAAGGCGTAAAAAAAACCTACGACGGTAAACAGTTCGTGCTGCACGGTATCGACGTGGACGTCGCCGACGGCGAGTTCGTCGTGATGGTCGGCCCGTCGGGATGCGGCAAATCGACCTTGCTGCGAATGGTGGCGGGACTCGAACGCATCTCGGAAGGCAGCATTTTGATCGCCGGCAAAGTGGTCAACCAGCTTGAGCCGAAGGATCGCAACATCGCGATGGTGTTCCAAAACTACGCGTTGTATCCGCATATGAGCGTCGCCGAAAACATGGGCTACGCGCTGAAGATCGCGGGCGTGGACCGCGCGCAGATTGCGAAGCGCGTGGACGCCGCCGCGCAGATTCTCGAACTCGAAGCGCTGCTGCAACGCAAGCCGCGCGAGTTGTCCGGCGGCCAACGACAACGCGTGGCGATGGGCCGCGCGATCGTGCGCGAGCCCGCCGTGTTTCTGTTCGACGAACCGTTGTCGAATCTCGATGCACGTCTGCGCGTGCAAATGCGCCTCGAAATCCAGCGTCTGCACGCGCGGCTCGCCACGACGAGTCTGTACGTGACGCACGATCAGATCGAAGCGATGACGTTGGCGCAACGCGTAATTGTGATGAACAAGGGGCACGCCGAGCAGATCGGCGCGCCGACCGAGGTGTACGAGCGGCCTGCGACGGTATTCGTGGCGAGCTTCATCGGTTCGCCTGGGATGAATCTGCTGGAAGGCCGCGTGTCGGACGACGGCGCGTTTTTCGAAGTGGCCGGCAACGGCCCGAAGTTGTCGCTCACCGACGTCGCGTCGATCGGGCGCGAAGTCGCCAGGGGACGCGAATGGACGCTCGGCATTCGTCCGGAACACATGAGCCCCGGCCAGGCGGATGCGCCTCACGCGACGCTCACCGTCGATTCCTGCGAGCTGCTCGGCGCGGACAACCTGGCGCACGGCCGCTGGGGCAAGCACGACGTGACGGTGCGCTTGCCGCACGCGCATCGGCCCGCGGCGGGTGAAGCGCTGCAGGTGGCGTTGCCCGCGCGGCATCTGCATTTCTTCGATCCGGCGAGCGGACGGCGCGCGAATTGAAGCCCGGCAAAGCGCGTTGGAAGTCAGAACAACAAGCGCAAGAAAAACAATGACAGGCACGATCCGTAACACCCTGCGCTCTTGCGCGGCAGTCGCCGCGGCGCTGCTGTTCAGCGCATCGTCCGCGTTCGCCTACGTAGCGCCAGGCACTACGCCCGACGAAGCGGACCTCAGCAACCACAACAGCTATACCAACCGCGACGGCAACACCGTGCACGCACCGGCCCGCTCGTTATCCGGCAAGGCGCCCGAAGGCGCGACAGCGCGTTGCCGCGACGGCACCTACAGTTTCAGCCGGCATCGCAGCGGCACCTGTTCGCGGCATGGCGGCGTGGCGGATTGGCTTTGAACATCCGAACGGCCTCTGGCCGAACGGACAGCCACTGCCGTGCCGCGCCTGCGCCGAAGTACAATGCCACCTGAACCACCCGCCCGCGCGCGGGGCGTCGCGAAGTTCGACGCCGCGCTTCACGCCGCGCCGGCCGGCGCCGGGCGCTCCGCCCGGCCATAACACCGATTACCCATCCACCCACGACCGCCCGCCCCCACGCGGCCGGCGTCGTCAACGTCTATTGCAAGCAAATGGCCCAATACGTCTTCACCATGAACCGGGTCGGCAAGATCGTGCCGCCCAAGCGTCAAATCCTGAAAGACATCTCGCTGTCGTTTTTCCCCGGCGCGAAGATCGGCCTGCTCGGCCTGAACGGCTCGGGCAAGTCGACGCTGATCCGCATCATGGCCGGTGTGGACAAAGACATCGAAGGCGAAGCCACGCCGATGCCGAACCTGAACATCGGCTATCTGCCGCAGGAACCGCAACTCGATCCGAACAAGACGGTGCGTGAAGCAGTCGAGGAAGGTCTCGGCGATGTGTTCGGCGCGCAAAAGAAACTGGACGAAATCTATGCGGCCTACGCGGAACCTGACGCCGACTTCGACGCGCTCGCCGCCGAACAGGCGAAGTACGAAGCGATCCTCGCCACCACCGACGGCAGCGCCGAGCAGCAAATCGAAATCGCCGCCGACGCGCTGCGCCTGCCGGCCTGGGACGCGAAGATCGAACATCTGTCGGGCGGCGAAAAGCGCCGCGTCGCGCTGTGCAAACTGCTGCTCGAAAAGCCGGACATGCTGCTGCTCGACGAGCCGACCAACCACCTGGACGCGGAATCGGTCGACTGGCTCGAGCAGTTCCTCACCCGCTTTCCGGGCACCGTCGTCGCCGTGACCCACGATCGCTACTTCCTGGATAACGCCGCCGAGTGGATTCTCGAACTCGACCGCGGCCATGGCATTCCCTGGAAGGGTAACTACAGCAGCTGGCTCGACCAGAAAGAAGAGCGGCTGAAGCAGGAAGAATCGTCGGAGTCGGCGCGTCAGAAGGCGATCAAGAAGGAACTGGAATGGGTGCGCCAGAACCCGAAGGGCCGTCAGGCGAAGTCGAAGGCGCGCATCGCCCGCTTCGAGGAACTGAACAGCCAGGACTACCAGAAGCGCAACGAAACCTCGGAAATCTTCATCCCGGTCGGCGATCGTCTGGGCAATGAAGTGATCGAGTTCAAGAACGTCAGCAAGTCGTATGGCGACCGTCTGCTGCTCGACGACGTCAGCTTCAAGATTCCGGCGGGCGCGATCGTCGGCATCATCGGACCGAACGGCGCCGGTAAGTCGACACTGTTCCGCATGCTCACCGGCCGCGAACAGCCGGACTCGGGCGAGATCGTGCAAGGCCCGACCGTCAAGCTCGCGTACGTGGACCAAAGCCGCGACGCGCTGGACGGCTCGAAGACCGTGTTCGAAGAAATTTCGGGCGGCGCCGACGTGCTGACGGTCGGCAAGTACGAAACGCCGTCGCGCGCCTACATTGGCCGCTTCAACTTCAAGGGCGGCGATCAGCAGAAGATCGTCGGCAACCTGTCGGGCGGTGAGCGCGGCCGGCTGCATCTGGCCAAGACGCTGATCGCGGGCGGCAACGTCCTGCTGCTGGACGAGCCGTCGAACGACCTCGACGTCGAAACGCTGCGCGCGCTCGAAGACGCGTTGCTCGAGTTCGCCGGCTCGGTGCTGGTGATTTCGCACGATCGCTGGTTCCTCGACCGGATCGCCACGCACATCCTGGCGTTCGAAGGCGATTCGCAAATCACGTTCTTCGACGGCAACTACCAGGAATACGAAGCGGACAAGCGCGCGCGTCTGGGTGAAGAAGCTGCGCGTCCAAAGCGTCTGCGTTACAAGCCGATCGCGCGATAAGTTTGGACCGGGCGGCCTGCGCGTCGGATTTATTGACGCGCACGCCGCCTCGATGGCCGTGTTTCAGGTGCTCGAACGGCGCTGCCTGGCGGCGCAAACCTGGCTCGCGGCGCAAACACACCTGGCCGTCAACCGTATGAGCGGTAGGGCACACGCATTGCGTGCCATGGCGTGATACACGTCATCGCGGCGGGATGCGTGTATTTCACGTCCCGCCTTGGACAAACATATCTAAGCGCGCGCCCACCCGGCGTGCACACAAGCCGATCACTGCCACACCGCGCGGCGCGGTGACGAGGAGGCAAGCATGGCGATGTCGAAGGGCAAGCGCTGGGCCGTCGCCGTGGGCGGCGTGCTGCTGGTGCTGATCGTCGTCGTGGTCGGCGCCTTGCAGTTCGCGCAACGCGAGGTCAAGGAACGTGTGATCGCGGCGCTCGGTCCCTTGGGCAGCGCCGAAAACATCGAGGTCGGCCTCACTTCGGTTCGTCTCACCAACGTTCTTCTCAAAGCGCCGCCCGGCTGGCCGGCCGGCGATCCTCTCCGAGCCGACGAAATCACCCTCACACCCGACATTCGCGATCTGATCGCGCGGCGCATGCACGTTCGCAGCGTGGTGGTGCGCGGCTTCGACATCGCCGTGCTACGCACGAAGGACGGCGCGATTCGCTTGATGCCGAATCTGCGGGAAACAGTGAATCAATCCGACGCCGAAGCCAGCGGCCCGGCGGCGTCCATTCCACGCGAAAAACAGATCGACCACATCAGCTTCGAGCAAGGCAACTTCCATTTCTACGACATGACGGTCGGGCCGCCCGCGTTCAAAGTCACGGTCAGCAATGCCAACGCGACCGTCGATAATCTGCGCCTGCCTGCGCTCACCGACCCGACCAATGTCAATGTGACGGGTTCGATCAAGGGCCCGACGCATACAGGCACGGTGTCGTTCGGCGGCTGGATCAAGGTCGCCAGCAAGGATTCGCAGACTACGAGCAAGCTGCGCGGCGTCGACATCGTGATGCTCGACCCGTATCTGATCAAGAAAGCCGGCGCCAAGGCGCAAGTGGCGGGCGGCACGATCGATCTGACGGTCTACTCGACGGTGAGCAACTACCAGTTGCACGCACCTGGCACGCTAACCATCCACAATCTGCAACTCGCCGACAGTGGCAATCCGCTCGACACCTTTATGTCGATTCCGACCAAGGCGGCGGTCGCTGCGCTCAAGTCGCACAACGGCGATATAACGCTGCATTTCGTGCTGGATGGGAATTTGCGCGACCCGAAATTCTCTGTGCAGGAAGGGCTGATGAAGCGCATCGGCAACGGCTTTGCCAAGGCACTCGGCGTGAGTGTCGAGGACGTGGCAAAAGGCGCGGGAGAAACCGTGAAAGGCTTGGGTAACGCGTTGAAAAATCTGCTTGGGCAGTAGGCCAGGGCAAACGCCTCAGCCTTAAACCGGCAACCCGAGCTCGCGCAGTTTCGCTTCGGTTCGCGCGGCGCTGGTGTGATGCACTCCATGCCAGCCGAGCGCCGTCGCGGCTTCGGCGTTCTTCAGGTTGTCGTCGATAAAGACGAGTTCGGCGGGCTCGATGCCCGGCAATTGCGCCTCGATCCGCCCGCGCATGGCCGCGAAAATGGCCGGATCGGGCTTCACCAAATTCACTCGCCCCGACACGACGATGTCGCGAAAGCGCCGCAGCACCGGGTAATGCTCCCACGCATAGGGAAAGGTTTCCGCCGACCAGTTGGTCAACCCGAAAAGCGGCACCTCGGCCGCTTCGAGCTTTTCCATGATTGCCACGCCTTCTTCCAGCACGCCGGCCACCATCTCGTGCCAGCGTTCGTAGAATGCGCGGATCAGCGCTTCGTGATCGGGAAACCTGGCGACCAGTTCGGCGGTGGCCTCGACAATCGGCTGGCCGCCGTCCTGACGGATCACCCAGTCCATCGAGCAGACGTGGGTCAGAAACCAGCGGCGCTCGGTTTCGTCAGGGATCAGTTCCCGATACAGATATTCGGGACTCCAGTCGATCAGCACGCCGCCGAAATCGAACACCACTGCCTTGATCGCCATGCACGCTCCATAAGCTCGTTGCTGATTGCGATCAGATGGGTTGCGTGCGCAACTCCAGCCACGCCTTGGCGTCGCCCGACACGTGCGGCGACAGACGCGTGCGCACAGTCTCGTGATACGCGTTCAGCCACGCGCGTTCGTCCTCGCGCAGCAGTGACAGGTCGAGGCAACGCGTATCGATCGGGCACAGCGTCAAGGTCTCGAACTTGAGGAAATCGCCAAATTCGGTCTGACCGGCGGGCACGTTCAGCACGAGGTTCTCGATCCGCACGCCCCATTTGCCCGGCCGGTAAATGCCCGGTTCGACCGAGGTGATCATGCCCTCTTCCATCGCCGTCCACGGTTCGGCGGGCGCGTAGTGCGAGATCACCTGCGGACCTTCGTGCACGTTCAGGAAATAGCCCACGCCGTGACCGGTGCCGTGGCCATAATCGGCGCCGGCTTCCCAGATCGGCGCGCGGGCGATCGCGTCGAGCATCGGCGAACGGATGCCGCGCGGGAACTGCGCGCGCGACAACGCCATGGTGCCTTTCAGCACGATCGTGAAATCGCGCCGCTGCTCATCGCTCGGCGTGCCGATCGGCACCACGCGCGTGATGTCGGTCGTGCCGCTCAGATACTGCGCGCCGGAATCGATCAGCAACAGGCCGTTGCCTTCGATCACCGAATGCGATTCGGCGGTGGCGCGGTAGTGCGGCATCGCGCCGTTCGCGTTGAAGCCGGCGATCGTCGCAAAGCTCAGCGACACGAAGCCTGGACGGCGCGCGCGAGCCGCCGTCAGATGTTCGTCGATGGTGAGTTCGGTGATCGTCTCGCTGCCCAGCGCGCTTTCGAACCACGCGAAGAATTCCGCCAGCGCCGCGCCGTCCTGTTCCATGGTCTCGCGCACGTGCTCGGCTTCCGCCTCGGTCTTGCGCGACTTGAAGAACGTGGACGGATTGACGGCCTCGACCACCGTGACCGTCGACGGCACCGATTGCAGCGAGCCGAACGTGATACGGCGCGGGTCGATCAGCAGCGTGCTGCCGGCGGGCAGCGCGGCCAGCGCGTCGGCGGCCTTCGCATACGGCTCGACGCTGATGTTGTCCTTCGCGAGCGCATCGGCGAGCGCCTGCGGCACCTTGCCATCGGCGACGAACAAAGACGCGTGGTCGACGCCGATCAGCGCGTGCGCCACGAACACGGGGTTGTAGCTGACGTCCGCGCCGCGCAGATTCAGCAGCCACGCGAGATCGTCGAGCGTGGAAATGAAGTGCCACTGCGCGCCTTTCTCCGCCATCGCGCGGCGAATCTGCGCGAGCTTGTCCGACCGGGCGACGCTCGCATGCGGCGCGGCGTGCTCGAACACGGCGGCCGCCGGCAGCGACGGACGCTGCGGCCAGATCGCGTCGAACAGATCGACGTCGGTACGCAACTGCACGCCGCGGGCCTCGAGCGCCTGGCTCAAGGCACGCGCCGCCGCCACGCCGAGCACGGCGCCGTCCACGCCGACCGTGGCGCCTGCCGGCACGTTCTGAGCGAGCCATTCGAAATGCGGCACGGTCTGTTGGCCGCCGGTCATCTTCATCAGCTGAACGCCGGTGCCGGCCAGTTGCGCGTTGGCCTGTTCCCAATAGCGGCTGTCTGTCCACACGCCGGCGAAGTCCGCGGTCACGATCAGTGTGCCGGCCGAGCCGGTGAAACCGGACAGCCACTGCCGGCCTTGCCAGCGCCCTGGCAGATATTCGGATAGATGCGGGTCGGCGGACGGCACCAAGTAGGCGGCGACGCCTTCACGCGCCATTGCGTTGCGCAAAGTGGCGAGCCGTTCGGGAATGGAGGAAGTTTCGAGGAGTCGGGCATTCATCGGAGTCACCTGCAAATATTCATCGACGGGAAAGCAAGCCGACCGTCACGGCAACGGCGATCAACGCGACGCCGGTGCATACCGGCCATTCGAGCGTATCACCGTCATGGAAGAGACCAATCACGTTGCCGGCCATGTGCGCGACCACCGCGCCCAGTACGCCGGCCAGCAGCGCCACCCACCACCGGGCGCGGCTCGCGCGGCGCAGCGGATGCAACCACCAGCCCGCGAGACCGATCGCCGACCCCAACACTACAAGACCGGGCCACCCCATTAACGGCTGGCCTCGCGCAGTTTCGGATTCGTCTCATGGGCGCAAGGGGCCAACACAGCTAGCATTTTTGTCTCATTAACTATAGAAGTTCAGCACGGCGCTTTCCGCATAGCGGTTGAGTTTAGGGGTCGGGGTGATGTTAGGCAAGCTGTCGGCCTTACGGAAAAGCCTGGTCCCCGGTCATTGCCACGCTGAAAGCGCGTCATGCGAATCGCCCTTATCGAGCCGGACTTGCGACATGCTGAACTGATCGGCCGGCTGGTTTTCGCCGGCGGTCATCTGTGCCAGCACTTCACCGCGAGCGTGCCGTTTCTGGCGCGCGCCGACGAAGAATTCTTCGATCTTCTCATCACCGAAAGCTGGGCCGGCGACCATCCCGCCGAAGACGTCATTCCGCGCGCCCGCGCCATTCTGCCGGGCTTGCCGGTGATCGTGCTGATGTCGGCGCCGCGCGAAAGCCAGATTGTCGCCGCGCTTCACGCGGGCGCCGACGACTGCCTGACCAAACCGGTCCGCGGCCCCGAGATGCTGGCCCGCGTGGACGCGCTGCTGCGCCGCGCCGGCTTGCGGCGGCCGCCTAACCGGCGGCGTGACATCATCCGCGAATATGCGTTCGATGCCGCGCAATTTGCCGTCACGTTCCGTAAGCAAACGGTCGCGCTCACGCCCAAGGAATTCCGCCTCGCGCTGCTGCTGTTCAGCAATCTCTCACGGCCCGTGTCGCGAGCGCATATTCTTGAAAACGTCTGGACGCGCCGCCGTGACGTAAGGTCGCGCACGGTGGACACGCATGCGTCGCGGGTGCGCAGCAAATTGCAGCTTCATCCCGAACACGGCTATTGTCTGACGCCGCTTTACGGCTACGGCTATCAACTCGACGCGATCCCGCCGGAAGCCGTTGTAACCGCGGAATAAGCTGCGCACAATGTGAAAATCGTGGAAACGCTATAATATTGGGCTAAACCATAGCTCCCCCAAATGCAGCTTCTAACGATCGGAATCAATCACCACACTGCGCCTGTCGCCTTGCGCGAACGCGTGGCGTTTCCGCTCGAACAGATCAAGCCCGCATTGGAAACCTTCAAGAGCATCTGGTTGGGCCCTTCGGCCCGCACAGCGCCGGAAGCGGCGATCCTGTCTACTTGCAATCGCACCGAACTCTATTGCGCGACCGACGATCAGGCCGCGCGCGAGGCCGCGGTCCAGTGGCTCTCCAAGTACCACAACCTGCCCATCGACGAACTCGCGCCGCACGTCTACGCGCTGCCGCAGTCGGAAGCCGTGCGCCACGCGTTCCGCGTCGCGTCCGGGCTGGATTCGATGGTGCTGGGCGAAACGCAAATCGTCGGACAAATGAAGGATGCAGTGCGTACCGCATCTGAAGCCGGCGCGCTCGGCACGTATTTGAACCAGCTGTTCCAGCGCACCTTCGCGGTGGCGAAGGAAGTGCGCAGCACGACCGAAATCGGCGCGCAGTCAGTTTCCATGGCGGCCGCCGCCGTGCGCCTTGCCCAGCGGATTTTCGACAAGGTCTCGAACCAGCGCGTGCTGTTCATCGGCGCGGGCGAAATGATCGAGCTGTGCGCCACGCATTTCGCAGCACAGCAACCACGTGAACTCGTCGTCGCGAACCGCACGGCCGAGCGCGGCACGCGTCTCGCCGAGCGCTTCAACGGCCGGGCCATTCCGCTGTCGGAACTGCCCTCGCGCATGCATGAGTTCGACATCATCGTGTCGTGTACGGCGTCCACCTTGCCGATCATCGGCTTGGGCGCCGTCGAGCGGGCTGTCAAAGCGCGCCGTCACCGGCCGATTTTCATGGTCGATCTGGCCGTGCCGCGCGACATCGAACCCGAAGTCGGTCAGCTCGAAGACGTGTTCCTGTACACCGTCGACGACCTCGGCGCGATCGTCCGCGAGGGCAATGCGTCGCGGCAAGCCGCGGTCGCGCAGGCCGAAGCGATCATCGAAACGCGCGTGCAGAACTTCATGCAATGGCTGGACGCGCGCAGCATCGTGCCGGTGATCCGCCATATGCACACGCAGGCCGACGTGCTGCGCCGCGCCGAAGTCGAACGCGCGCAGAAAATGCTCGCGCGCGGCGACGACCCGACCGCCGTGCTCGAAGCGCTGTCGCAATCGCTCACCAATAAACTGATCCACGGTCCCACGCACGCGCTCAATCGCGCGAGCAGCGAAAACCGAGACAAGCTCATCGAACTCATGAGCGGTTTCTACAAACACTCCGGTTCCGCGGAGCGTTAGCGGCGCAGCCACCGCCGCGCTGCCCGGGCTACCCGCAAGTGGCCCGCGACGTGCTTCTGACCAGGGCATCCGCCCACTCCCCTAGTCGTCGTCCTTGCCGGAGCCCGCTCCGATACCCGTCCGATGAAAACGAGCATGCAACGCAAGCTCGACCAGCTCACTACCCGGCTGGCCGAACTGAACGATCTGTTGAGCCGCGAGGACATCACCTCGAATCTCGACCAATACCGCAAGCTCACGCGGGAACACGCTGAGCTCGGGCCGGTGGTGGACCACTACGCGCTATGGCGCCAGGCCATGAACGACGCAACCACCGCTCAGGAATTGCTGGCGGATGCGTCGATGCGCGACTTCGCCGAAGACGAAATTCGCGCCGCCCGCGAGCGCATGGAAAAGCTCGGCGCCGAGTTGCAGAAAATGCTGCTGCCGAAAGACCCGAACGACGACCGCAACATCTTCCTCGAAATCCGCGCTGGAACGGGCGGCGATGAGTCCGCGCTGTTCGCGGGCGACCTGCTGCGCATGTACCTGCGCTTTGCCGAGCGCAACCGTTGGCAAGTGGAAATGATGTCGGCGAGCGAGTCGGACCTGGGCGGCTACAAGGAAGTGATCGTGCGGATCGCGGGCGAAGCCGCTTATTCGAAGCTCAAGTTCGAGTCTGGCGGCCACCGCGTGCAACGCGTGCCGGCGACCGAAACCCAAGGGCGCATCCACACGTCGGCCTGCACGGTCGCGGTCATGCCGGAAGCGGACGAAATCGGCGAAGTCGAGATCAATCCGGCGGATTTGCGGATCGACACGTTCCGCGCGTCCGGCGCGGGCGGGCAGCACATCAACAAGACCGATTCCGCCGTGCGCGTCACGCACTTGCCTACGGGGATCGTCGTCGAATGTCAGGACGACCGGTCGCAGCACAAGAACAAGGACCGCGCGCTGAAGGTGCTGGCCGCGCGCATCAAGGACAAGCAATCGCACGAGCAGCAGGCGAAGGAAGCCGCCACGCGCAAGAGCCTGATCGGCTCCGGCGACCGCTCGGAGCGGATTCGCACGTACAACTTCCCGCAAGGGCGTCTGACGGATCATCGCATCAACCTGACGCTCTACCGTCTGGACGCGATCATGGACGGCGATCTCGACGAACTGATCGCCGCGCTCGTCAGCGAACATCAGGCCGAACTGCTGGCCTCGCTGGGCGACGCGGACTGAAGCGCGCATGACTTCGGCCACCCCTGCGACGTCCGCCACACCCGCCGCGCTGTTGCGCGCCTCGCCGCTGCCGCCCCTCGAAGCGCGCATCCTCCTCACGCACGTGCTCGACTGGCGGCCCACGCAACTGATTACGCGCAGCGACGAAGCGCTCGACGGCAAGCTTGTCGAGCGTTATCAGACGTTGGAAGCACGGCGCGTAGCCGGCGAACCGGTGGCGCAACTGGTCGGCGCACGGGAATTTTTCGGGCTGGATTTCGAAGTCACGCCACACGTGCTGATTCCGCGCCCTGAAACCGAATTGCTGGTCGACACTGCGCTGTCGGCGCTCGAAAACCTCGTGCGGCCTCGCGTGCTGGATCTCGGCACGGGCACCGGCGCCATTGCTGTCGCAATTGCGTCGATGCGGCCGGATGCGCGGGTCTGGGCGCTAGACCGTTCCGCGGAAGCGCTGGCGGTCGCCACGCGCAACGCCGCCCGCCTGCTCGACGCGCAACGCCCCGGCGGCGCCGTGGTGCTGACGCAAAGCGACTGGTACGACTCGCTCGACGCCGCGTTGCGCTTCGACGTGATAGTCAGCAATCCGCCGTATATCGCGAGCGGCGACCCGCATCTGAACGAAGGCGATCTGCGCTTCGAACCGCGCGGCGCACTCACCGACGAAGCGGACGGGCTCAGCGCGATCCGCGCCATCATCGCCGGTGCGCCAACACGGCTCGCCGCCGATGGCGTATTGTGGATCGAGCACGGCTACGATCAGGCCGAAGCCGTGCGCGCGTTGTTGACGGCGCAAGGATTCGCGCAAGTCCGCTCGGAGCGCGATCTGGCGGGCATCGAGCGGATCAGCGGCGGGCGTCTGGACGGCTGAAACACATCGCCTAATATCCACAAACGCTGCACGGACAAAGCGGCGCCCGGCCGGCTGTATCGAAATCCGCTATCATTTCAGCCTATTCCCTACACATAACGGAACCGCAAGGTCAGTCATGGATACGCAACAACGCATCAAGCAAATCGTCGACGAGAACAATGTCGTCCTCTTCATGAAGGGCACCGCTCAGTTCCCGATGTGCGGCTTTTCGGGCCGCGCCATTCAGATTCTGAAGGCGTGCGGCGTCGGTGAGATCAAGACCGTCAACGTGCTCGAAGACGACGAAGTCCGCCAGGGCATCAAGCAGTTCTCGAACTGGCCGACCATTCCGCAGCTGTACGTGAAGGGCGAATTCGTCGGCGGTTCGGACATCATGATGGAAATGTACGAATCGGGCGAACTGCAGCAGCTGTTCGCCGCGGCCTGAACGGCCTCGGTTCACACGTTTCTCTCCTTAGGCGCCGCGAGCCATGGAAACACGCGCTGCGGCGCCACGCCGGCTGATCGTCGCGATCACCGGCGCGACGGGTGCCATCTACGGCATCCGGATACTCGAAACGCTGCGCCGGTTGGGCGGCGTCGAGAGCCATCTGCTGATCTCGAGCGCGGGCTGGCTCAATATTCAGCACGAACTCCAGTTGAGCAAAGAAGACGTGCATCCGCTCGCGGATGTCGTCCATTCGGTGCGCGACGTCGGCGCGAGCATCGCGTCCGGCTCGTTTGCCACCGACGGCATGGTCGTCGCCCCTTGCTCCATGAAGACGCTCGCCAGCGTCGCGCACGGTTTCTCGGACAACCTGATCACGCGCGCCGCCGACGTCACGCTCAAGGAGCGCCGCCGCCTCGTGCTGCTCGTGCGCGAGACGCCGTTCAATCTGGCGCATCTGCGCAATATGACGGCCGTCACCGAAATGGGCGGCGTGATTTTCCCGCCCTTGCCTGCCTTCTACAACCAACCCGCTTCCATCGACGAAATGGTCGATCACACCGTGGCGCGCGTGCTGGATCTGTTTGCGCTCGGACCGGCTTTGTCGCCGGCATGGGCTGGGCTGCGCGGCACGCAGGAATAGCGCGTCAACTCAGGCAAGCGCTGTCCGTGCATACGCACGATTCACAACATCCGCGAGACAATCAATTCTGTTTTAGCCCGTTTATCAAATCGCGGTGCACCCCTATATTGGTAGCAACCCAATCTCCCTGTGCCGCGCTCTCGCGGCCGCGTCGCTGCCATGAACCGCTTACCCTCGCTTTTCCTGTCCCACGGCGCGCCCACGCTGCCGATCGACCCGTCGTTGCCGTCCGCCGAATTCGGCGTGCTGAGCGCCCAGTTGCCGCGTCCGGAGGCCGTGCTGATGTTGTCGGCCCATTGGGGCACGGCGCAGCCGGTCGCGAGCACGTCCACGGCGCCGGAAACCATCCACGATTTCTATGGCTTTCCGCGTCAGCTGTACGAGATTCAGTATCCGGCTCCGGGCGCCCCCGATGTGGCGCGCCGCGCGGCCGTTTTGCTCGGCGAGAGCGGCATCCTGGCGGGTGCCGAGCCACACGGGCTCGACCACGGCGCGTGGGTCCCGATGCTGCTCATGTTTCCGCAGGCCGATGTACCCGTCGCCCAGTTGTCGATCCAGCCGCACATGGACGCGGCGCATCACTTTCGCGTCGGCCGGGCGCTGCGGTCGTTGCAAGACGACGGCGTGATGGTGATCGGCTCCGGCCAGATCACGCACAATCTGCGCGCCGCCGATTTCTCCGCACGCCCTGAGGACGCCGATCCACGCGTCGCCGAATTCACCGACTGGTTCGAGGAAAAACTCGCCGCGCACGATATCGACGCGCTGCTCGACTATCGCCGCCAGGCGCCACACGCGGTGCTGATGCATCCCACCGACGAGCATCTGCTGCCGGTATTCGCCGCATTGGGCGCAGCGGACGACGACTATTCGCTTGCTATCCAGTCGCTCGGAACCTACCAGCGCTCGCTCGCCATGACCAACTACGTATTCGGCACGGCCTAACGCAACGTCATAGGCACCTTAGAAAAGAAAAACCCCCGCCTGAGCAACTCCGGCGGGGGTTTTTTCCACAGGCTTCATCGCGACACTTAGTGAGCGCCCATGCCTTCGAGCACTTCGTCATGCTCGCTGCGCTCGTCCAGGTATTCCGAGCGATAACCGCTCGTCACGCCCCAGTAATAGAACACCAGCGAAAACGCGATCACTACCACCATGTCCCAGCCATAAGGGATCAGGTCGTGACCGCCGAACTGCTTGCTGCCGATCAGCGACAGAATCGCCATCACCGGCAGATAAGCGACCAGCCACCACGCCGCCTTCAGATCACGCCCCCAGCCGGCGAAACCCGACTTCGCCTGGAAGTAGAAGTACACCGGCAGCGCGACGACCATCAGCAGAATGATTTCGCCGGTCAGCGGCCACTTCGCCCAGTACAGGATCAGCGACGCGCAGACGAACGCGAACGGCGCAATGATCTTCATGCCCGGAATATGCAGCGGACGCTCGAGGTCCGTCGCCGCACGGCGCAGCGCCATCAGGCTGATCGGGCCGGTCAGGTACGAAATCACGGTTGCGACCGAAATCACCGCCGCGAGCGAACTCCAGCCGCGGAAGAAAAACAGGAAAATGAACGACACCAGCAGGTTGAACCACATTGCCTGACGCGGCACGCCGTAGAACGGGTGGACGTTGCCGAACATCTTCGGCATCGTGTTGTTGCGTTCCATCGCGTAAATCATGCGGCTTGTGGTTGCCATGTAGGTCGTGCCGGTGCCGCTCGGGCTGACGAATGCGTCGACGTACAGCAGGATCGCCAGCCAGTTCAGGTTCAACGCGATAGCGAGCTCCGCGAACGGCGAAGCGAAGTTGAAGTGGCTCCAGCCCTTCATCACGTCGCTCGGATTCACCGCGCCGATATACGCAATCTGCAGCAGAACGTAGATCACCAGTGCCAGCAGGATCGAGCCGATCACCGCAAACGGCACGCTCTTTGCCGGATTGCGCGCTTCCCCCGCGAGATTGATCGGGCTCTGGAAACCGTTGAACGCGAACACGATGCCGCTCGTCGATACCGCAGTCAGCACCGCCGACCAGCCGTACGGCGCGAAGGTGCTCGCTTCACCGAAGTTTTCCTTGTGAAAGCCCGCGAACATCAAACCGAGGATCGTCGCGCCGGGAATCAGGAACTTGAAGATCGTGATCGCCGAATTGGCACGCGCAAACAGTTTCACGCCCCAGTAGTTCAGCATGAAGTAAATGATCACCAGCGCCGCGGACAGCAATAACCCGTTCGTGGTTAATGATCCATCGACGAATAGCGCATGCGCCCATGGATAGGGCCACGTACTCATATATTGAATGGACGCTTCAGCCTCAATCGGAATCACCGAGACAATGGCAATCCAGTTGGCCCATGCGCTAATGAAACCCACCAGCGCGCCGTGCGAATAGCGCGCGTAACGCACCATGCCGCCGGACTCCGGGAACATCGCGCCGAGTTCGGCGTAGGTCAACGCGATCGCGAGAATCACGACCGCGCCGATCACCCATGCACAAACGGCAGCGGGACCGGCAATTTTTGCAGCCTTCCACGCGCCGAACAGCCAGCCCGATCCGATGATGGAACCTAAGCCGGTCAGCATCAGCGCGAACGGGCCGATGTTCCGTTGTATAGAACTTTTCACGTCTTCTCCTGTTTCGGCGGGAATGAGCGCTTTGGCGCTGACTCCGCCCCATGCAAGTTGCAGCAGAAACATGTCGGCACCGCGTCACATCGCCTTGGAGGCGCTGGAAACGGGTGACGCATGCGTACGCGACGGCCCAATCCAAAACAGGTGCAACCGACGCGAGGCGCGTAGTTTAACGGTTGCACCCAGTCCCTGCAGCAAAACCAAGGGTTCTCCCTAGCAAAAAAATCGGATGAATAGCAAGCTTTGTAAGCAACTTTTACGCCATGTTGGCGAAAGTTCGTAAAGTTGTGGGGAGACTGTTGACCTTCTCTCAAAATGGCCGTATAACGTTCGGGCAGGATTTCAAGCGGCGAGTGAATTGGTCTTTCGTAGTTCGCCCATCAACGGTACTCCGGTTGGTCCCATTACCCCCTTCCTTGATTTTCATGCACCCTCTGGGCTTCGGCCTTATTTACCATCTTTAGGAACAAGTAATATGGAAACCGGTACCGTCAAGTGGTTCAATGACGCAAAGGGCTTTGGCTTCATCACGCCGGACGGCGGCGGCGAAGATCTGTTCGCGCATTTCTCGGAAATCCGCACGGAAGGCTTCAAGACGCTGCAAGAAAACCAAAAGGTTACGTTTGAAGTGAAGACGGGCCCGAAGGGCAAGCAAGCTGCTAACATCAAGCCGGTGTAAGCAACACGCTTCCTTCTGGACGCAAAAAAACCCCGCCTCGGCGGGGTTTTTTTATATCTGCCGCTATTGCGAACGGTGATTATCTTCGCAGTATGCGGTTGATGATTCTGGTTATCCGAATAGACGTCGCGCGTGAATGCCGAGTCCAGTCGCGACACTCGCGAGCCGGTCGCCGAATACCGCTTTAGCATCCGGAAATGCCGCCGCCAATGCGCCCGATAGAAACGCCAATCCAGTCGAACCGCCCGTAAAGTAAATCGCGTTGACGTCGCGTGTCGCCACGCCGGCCGCCTGGACCGTGTCGCGCGCCGCCTGCACGATGCGCAGCGTTTCGTCGTGGCCGGCCTTGATGAGTTGCGCTTCGTCGAACGCGAGACGCAAGTCGTCTTCCACTTCATCGAGGTCGATCACGGTCTCTCCGCCCGCCGCCACGCCGATCTTCGCCTCTTCCGCGTGAGCGGCCAGCGCATGACCCAGGCGGCGCTCCACGACGCGCATCAGGCGGTCGTGATGCTTGGCCTCGCTGAAGAGGTGCCGCATCAGCGCGAGTTCGCTGACGCGCTTCGGAGCGTAGACGGTGTTGATCAGATGCCAGGTCGCCAGATCGAAATAGATCCGGTTTGGAATCTCGCGGCCTTCCGGGTCCAATGTCTGATAGCCCATTTCGCGCAGGATCGTCGCCAGTTCCACGCGACGGTCGAAATCCGTGCCGGCGACGTGCACGCCGTGGTGCGCCAGCACGTCGTCCTTGCGCTCGACGCGTTTCATCCGCTCCGGCCCGACCCGCACCAGCGAAAAGTCCGAGGTGCCGCCGCCGATGTCGGCCACCAGCACCAGCCCTTCTTCTGTCAGATGCGATTCGTAGTCGAACGCGGCCGCGATCGGCTCATACTGAAAGTGGATTTCCTGCAGACCGACTGAGCGCGCGGCGGCTTCGAGCTGCTGCTGCGCCATCTGATCGGCACGCGGATCGTCGTCGACGAAAAACACCGGGCGGCCCAGCACGGCGCGATGAATCGGGCCGCCAGCGCTTTTTTCGGCAGAGCGCTTCAGGTGATCGACGAAAATCGCGATCACGTCCGTGTATTTGATCGCGGAGCCGTCGCCGAGATCGGTGGAGTTCTCGGCGAGCGGCGAGCCGAGAATGCTCTTCATCGAACGCATCAGACGGCCGTCGAAGCCGTCGATATAGGCTGCGAGCGCCGCCCGCCCGAATTCACGGGTGTTTTCGTCGGTATTGAAAAAGACCGAGGTGGGCAGCGTCGTGTAAGCGCTCTCGACCGGCGCGAGCTTGAGCGCACCGTCGACAGGAACGGCCACAGCCGAATTGGAAGTACCGAAGTCAATCGCGCAATAGTTCATGGCAGGAATCGCCGCTCACGGCTGGCGCGGACAGAAGGGGGAGCGGCTTTGTATCACGAAAGCCCAATCAGCATCAACTGACGTTTCGGGCGCGCTCGCGATTATGCAGAAGCCCGGCTCGACGGAACGAATATTGCTCATTTTGACAGGATACGCCGGCCAATTTTCGGAATTGAGGAGACTTCAAGCAATGAGCGCGCCGCCTACTGCCGCCGTCCACGAAAAAAACGCCACGGTCGTCGAAACGGATCTGCCTTCACGGCTCGACCGTCTGCCGTGGGGCCGGTTTCACTCGCTGATCGTGGTGGCGCTGGGCGTCACGTGGCTGCTCGACGGTCTGGAAGTCACGCTGGCTGGCGCGGTGGCAAGTGCGTTGAAGTCTAGTCCATCGTTGCACTTTACCAACGCCGACGTCGGTCTGGCCGGTAGCGCCTACATCGCCGGAGCCGTGCTCGGCGCGTTGGGATTCGGCTGGCTGACCGATCGGCTCGGGCGCCGCAAGCTGTTTTTCATCACGCTCGCCCTGTATCTGGCGGCGACGGCGGCAACCGCGCTGTCATGGAATCTGGCCAGTTTTCTGCTGTTTCGCTTCCTGACCGGCGCCGGGATCGGCGGCGAATACACAGCAATCAATTCGACGATTCAGGAATTTACGCCGGCGCGCGTGCGCGGCTGGACCGATCTGGGCATCAACGGCACGTTCTGGGTTGGCGCGGGGCTCGGCGCGGCCGGTTCGCTGGTACTGCTCGATCCGCATCTGCTGCCGCCCGACTGGGGCTGGCGCGCCTGCTTTTTCATCGGCGCGGTGCTCGCGTTGGGAATTCTGCCGATGCGCATCTGGGTACCAGAAAGCCCGCGCTGGCTGCTCACGCACGGCGACGAGCGCGACGCGCGCGCGATTGTCGAAGGCATCGAAACGCGCTTTCGCAACGAAGGCCACACCCTCTCCGATAACGACCTCACGCGCCTGCGCTTGCGCGCCCGCGGACATACGCCACTGCGTGAGGTGTTCCATACGCTCTTCAACGTGCATCGACGGCGCGCGCTGGTCGGTCTGTCGCTGATGACCGCACAGGCGTTTTTCTACAACGCGATCTTTTTCACCTACGCGCTGGTGCTCACCGACTTCTACCACGTGCCGGGCGACCACATCGGCTGGTATCTGCTGCCCTTCGCGCTCGGCAATTTCCTCGGCCCGCTGCTGCTCGGCCGTTTCTTCGACGTGATCGGGCGACGCAAGATGATCGCGGCAACTTACTCGATCTCCGGCATTCTGCTGACGCTGAGCGGCTACCTGTTCGCGCATGAGATGCTCACCGTCGTGACGCAGACGATCGCGTGGATGGTGATTTTCTTCTTCGCGTCGGCGGCCGCGAGTTCGGCTTATCTAACCGTCAGCGAGTCGTTTCCGCTGGAAATCCGCGCGCTGGCCATCGCCGTTTTCTACGCGTTCGGCACGGCGCTCGGCGGCATCGCCGGGCCGGCGTTTTTCGGGCGGCTGATCGACACGCATCAGCGCAGCGAAGTGTTTTCGGGCTATCTCGTCGGCTCGGGTCTGATGCTGGCGGCAGCGGTCATCGCGGCGATCTGGGGCGTGGACGCGGAGCGCAAGTCGCTGGAGAGCGTAGCGGCGCCGCTGTCGAGTGTCGCGGACGGCGTCGAATGAAAAACGCGCGGTCGGCGCCGCGCGTTCGTTCTACTCAATATGTAAGCTGAAATCCGCTTAGAACGCCTTCTTCCAGCCGCCGCCATAGGCCATTTCCGCCAGCGGCAAGCGCTGACGCACCGACTTCTCGCGCTCGCGCAACACCGGATCGAGTTTGTCCACGTCGCCGTAATGACCGAGCGCAATCATCGCGATCACTTCGACATCGTTTGGCAGCTTGAATGCCGTGCGGAACGCGTTCGGATCGAAACCGCTCATCTGATGCGCGGCAAGTCCGAGCGCGTGCGCCTGTAACACCAGCGCCATCGCCGCGGCGCCCGCATCGTACGGTGCGCAGCGATTCACCTCGCCCTTGTTGGTCAATGTGTGCGTCGTCACCGCGATCAGCACCGGCACCGGCGCATTCCAGCCCTGGTTGAACGGCACCAGCGTGGCGAAGGCCTGTTTGAACGAGACTTCATCGACGCTGCGGTCGAATACGAGAAAACGCCAAGGCTGCGCGTTATACGAAGACGGCGCCCAGCGTGCCGCTTCGAGCACGGAATGCAGATGCTCGCGGCTCACCGGCTCGCTCGAATACGCGCGCGGGCTCCAGCGGCCTGCAATCAGCTCGTGAATGGCAATTGCGGTAGGGGCGGGTTTGTTGGTCATGCGCTTCTCTCGGTCGAAATTCATGAACGACGGGCAACGGCCCGGGGGTCACATAGCATAACCGGGCTTCGGCGCGCGTGCGCCTACAAGCGAGCAGTTTGTTTTGCGCCGCCCGCAATAGCAAACGGCCCCTTGCGGGGCCGTCGTTGTCGCGATGCCCGAATCGCCGGGCGCGGTTTCAAACCGGTGCAGTTTCCGGCATCGCGCCGGTCGAGTGCGTGCGGTTTTATGCCGCCTGCGGTTCCGGCACTTTGGCGGGCCGGTTGATCCGCAATACGATCACCGCCGCCACGAGGCACAAGCCGCCGGAAATCATCGACGCCACTGTGTACGTGCCGAGGCTCGCGCGCAGCATACCCGCGCCGAGTGCCGCAAACGCCGCACCGAGCTGATGGCCGGCGACGACCCAGCCGAACACCACCGGCGCCGATTCCTTGCCGTAGACGTCGGTGGCCAGACGCACGGTCGGCGGCACGGTCGCGATCCAGTCGAGTCCGTAGAACACGGCGAACAGCGGCAGCCCGAAGAAGTCGATGCCGAACGCATGCGGCAGATACATCAGCGACAAACCGCGCAGACCGTAGTACCAGAACAGCAGCACGCGGCTATTGAAGCGGTCGGACAGCCAGCCGGAGAGCGTCGTGCCGAACAGGTCGAAGATGCCCATCGCGGCGAGCAGCGAAGCGCCCTGCACTTCCGTCATGCCGTAGTCGCCGCACATCGCGATCAAGTGGGTGCCGACATAGCCGTTGGTACTCGCGCCGCAGATAAAGAAACTGAAAAACAGCAGCCAGAAATCGCGCGTCTTGCTCGCCATGGCCAGTGTGCCGAAGGCGATCGCCAGCGGATTCTGTTTGGTGACGGTGCTGTTGATGGGCGAATCGTGCGGTTCGCCGTACGGGCGCAGCTTCATGTCGGCCGGGCGCTCGGGCAGCAAAAACGCAACCAGCGGAATCACGATCGCGGCCGCAATGGCGACGACCCACACCACTTGCCGCCAGCCATGGTGCTCGGCGATGGCAGCGAGCATCGGCAGAAACACGAGTTGGCCGGTTGCCGAACTTGCCGTGAGAATGCCCATGACGAGGCCGCGCCGCGTGGTGAACCAGCGCGTCACCACCGTCGCCGACAACGACAGCGCCGCGACCCCCGTCGAGCCACCGACCATCACACCCCAGATGAGCACCATTTGCCACGGGTGCGTCATCAGCGACGACAGCGCGACGCCCAGCGCCATCGTCCCGAGCGCGGCCAGCAGCGTGGGGCGCACGCCGAAACGCTGCATCGCCGCAGCCGCGAACGGTCCCATCAGGCCGTACAGCGCAATGTTCACGGAGATCGCGAGAGAAATCGTGGCGCGGCTCCAGCCGAATTGATGCTCGAGCGGCAGCATCATCACGCTCGGCGTGGCGCGCGTGCCGGCCGCCGCCAGCAGTACCAGAAACACCACCGCGACGGTCAACCAGCCGTAGTGGAAACGTCCGCCAATCAGTCTTGCTGCCCAGTTCATCGGTTCTCCAATCGACGCCTGCTCCGCAGGTGCCGCCGCCAATATTGTTACGCGTTCGGTAAAGGACTTGTGACAGATCAGTCACAATAGGTGTTGCGATCTTAGTTACTGCTCGGTAACATGTCAAGGCGTCAATTGAGTTCAGGTAGCTATTCATGTCCGACAGTCAAACCCCAAAGCCGGCCTCTGCGCGCCGCACGCGCAGCGCGCAGACCGCCGGCCCGCAGGCGCAACAGCACTTGCTGCGCGCCGCGGACGAGCTGTTCTATCGCGAGGGCGTGCGAGCCGTCGGCGTGGACGCGGTGGTCGAGCGCGCCGGCGTGAACAAGATGAGTTTGTACCGGCAGTTTTCGTCGAAAGACGAGCTTGTCATGGCTTACCTGGAGCGTAAGGACGAGCAGTTCTTCAGCTATGTGGAGCGCAGCTTCGCCAAACATCCGGGCGAGCCGGCAAGGCAACTTCAGCAATATTTCGACGACCTCGCGGTGCGCGCGTCTGTCGACGATTATCGCGGCTGCCCTTTCGTGAATGTGTCGGTGGAGTTTCCGGAGGCGGCGCATCCGGCGCGGCAGTTCGTGTTTCGCAACAAGGCGCGCCTGATGGCGCGGCTCACGGAACTGACCACGGCAGCGGGCGCCGATGATCCGGTAGCGCTCGCCAATGCGCTGGGTCTGATGATCGAAGGCGTGTATGCGGCCAGCCAGACGTATGGGCCAGGATGCGGGCCCATTCTGGCCGCGCCGAAAGTCGCCGCACAGTTGATCGCTGCGGCGTGCGGCGCGGCGGCATAGGCGTCGGCCGCAGCTGATTGAATTTTCTGCTTTGAGGTTATCTGTGAGCGACGCGCGAATCGACGCCGGTTCACCCCGTTAAAATGGCGCTTTATCTCCCCGCGCCGCCCGCCATGTCGTTGTCCGCCGAATCCCACGATGCCGTTGTTGCCGCTACTCGTCACTGGTTGACCGAGGCTGTGATCGGCCTCAATCTTTGCCCGTTCGCGAAGGCAGTCCACGTGAAGGAACAGATTCGCTACGCCGTTAGTGATGCCGTGGACATGGAAGGCGTGCTGACCGATCTGGAAACCGAGCTTCAGACGCTCGTCGCCGCCGACCCCGATGCCCTGGATACGACGCTGTTAATCGTGCCACAAGCGCTCGGCAATTTTCTCGACTACAACGATTGCCTGTTTTTCGCCGAACGCATGCTCAAGCAGCTTCGGCTTGAGGGCGTCGTTCAGATCGCGAGCTTCCATCCCTTTTACCAGTTCGAAGGCAGCGAGCCCGACGATATCGAGAACTACACGAATCGCGCGCCGTATCCGATTTTGCATCTGCTGCGCGAGGACAGCATCGAACGCGCGGTTCAGGCTTTTCCTGACGCTGAAGAGATTTACGAGCGGAATCAGGAGACGCTGCGGCGAATCGGGCTGGCCGGCTGGAATGCGTTGATGAAGCGGTAATTCACGCAACGGACCCGCCACCAGCGGCCGCGCGATGTCGCCGGATCAGGCCGAAACAAAAAACCGTTCTTTCAGCTCCTCGATCCCGAGCGTTTCCATCACCTCGTTCAAGCGCTCGGACGGCCGGCGCCGCGGCAAATCCTTGTACTGGGCGATGATGAGTTCATTCTTCATGGAATGCTCCCAACCCACCAGCTCGGTCACGCTGACCTGATATCCGTGCGCTTCGAGTTGCAAACAGCGCAGTACATTCGTGATCTGGCTCCCGAACTCCCGCGTGTGCAGCGGATGCCGCCAGATCTCCGTGAGGGCGTTGCCGAGAGATTTGCCCTTGTTCTGCCGCAACACCCCCGCCACCTCCGCCTGACAGCACGGCACGACCACGATGTACTTCGCCTTCTTTTCGAGCGCGAAGCGCAGGGCGTCGTCTGTCGCGGTATTGCAGGCGTGCAGCGCGGTGACGATGTCGATCCGGGCCGGCAAGCGGTCCGACGTGATCGAGTCCGCCACCGACAGATTCAGAAACGACATGCCCGTGAATCCCAGCCGGCCAGCGAGCTCTTCGGACTTCGCGACGAGCTCCTCACGCGTCTCAATGCCGTATATGTGTGACGCACCGCCCGCTTCTGCCTGAAACTCCTTGAAGAAAAGGTCATACAGGATAAAACCTAGATAAGACTTGCCCGCGCCGTGGTCGACGAGGGTCACGGCGCCCTGCTCGTTCCTGAGGTCTCTAAGCAACGGCTCGATGAACTGGAACAGGTGATAGACCTGTTTCAGCTTGCGGCGGCTGTCCTGGTTCATCTTGCCGTCGCGCGTGAGGATGTGAAGCTCCTTCAACAACTCGACGGATTGATTGGGGCGAATTTCGTGCGTTTTGCTGGACATCGTGGGAAACCGCCAATAATTGCAGCGCGAACGTGCGACAGGTGACGGAAAAAGGGAAAAGTTGCTGCCAGTTTACCCAAAGTGCGGCTTGCTGACCGAAGGAGCCGCGCAAAGCATGTCAGAAAGGGCATAAAACTGGAACATTTCCTGCTCTAAAAGCATCAAGCGGAAGGTCCCAGAAAGGCGCAAGAGCAGCTTGCGTAACGGCCAGGCCCATGGCGCCGGCCGTGCCGCCTATAACAATGGGCTGCGGCCGTGGCTTTCACCACGCGAACCGAATGCATGTGGGGAGGACGGTCCGGAACACGGGCCGAACGTTACGTAACCAGCAGCGCGCCGAGACGTCAAGCGGACGCGCGCTCGGAAAATAGAAGAGGCGGCAATGGATACGGTACCCAACGGAAACGTCGAACAGAAATTTCAGGAAATGCTGGCGAAACTCATCGCCACCCCGGCGTGGTCCGAGAAGCAGCAACTCGAGCTGGAGATGGCCCGCGATATCTCGACGGAAATGCTCCGTCTGGCTGAAGTCATGCGCGACGGCAGCGTAGACATGGAGACTTGCCTGACCATGCTCAAGTACGCCAAGGTGCTTGACTTCGTCATGACTACGCTTGCTTCGCGGCGCGATATCAAGCCGCAAACGCTGCGGGTCATCTTCAAGCTCGCCGGGTTGAAGGTGGACGAGGCGTACCCCGGCTAGGACATCGTTCGACGATGCTGCGACCCGCGCGGGCGGCAAGATGCCGTTCGCGCGGGTCGTTCGTTCTGTAGCTCCCCAAAAGACAGCAGCTCACGCGCGCGGCGCTTCGACCGGCGGCGTGCCGTCATGGAAGAGCGTCTTGAGTTGCGAGCGCAATTCCGGCGAATCCGTATGCTTGTGCACCGTGACGGCATGCTGCACGGCGGCGTCGAGCAATTCGCTCTCGCTGTCGGCAGACAGGGCGACGGTGCAGTTCATTTCGCTCGGAAATTCGCGGCAATCGATGTATTTGCGGGACATGGCAGTCTCCTTCGTTGAGAGGACGTTCAGACATCCACGCAGGCAGCAGACGCGCGGACCACATTGCATTGCCGGCCGTGACACGGCAGCTCCAAACGCGCGGAGAGCGCCGGGTGGCGGGGAAGGCGCGAGTTGGTCTGGCGCAAGGAAGACGCGCGCGGCATCCGATGGAAGGTGTCTGAAAAGTATAGGTCGCGTCGTCGCATAACACAGCAGCGGATGCGAGCCAGGCGAATGCGGGACCGCCTGAACCCAGCCTTTTTCGCCCGCCAGCCCGCTCGCGCGTTTGCCCTGCGCTGCACAGGGTGTGAAAATAGCGCCCTTCGCGCCGCCGGATCATCTGAGCCGTCGGCGCGCCGCCACTTCCGCTCTCGTGCAGGCCCGCATGTCATCCTCATTCCGTTCCGCCCGCGTCGCCGTGATCGGCGGCGGCCCCGCCGGCTTGATGGCCGCCGAGGCGCTTGCGCAACAAGGCGTGCAGGTCGACGTCTATGACGCCATGCCGTCGGTCGGCCGCAAGTTCTTGATGGCGGGCAAAGGCGGCATGAACATCACGCATTCGGAGCCGCTCGAACCGTTTCTCGGCCGCTACGGTGCACGCCGCGAGCGGATCGAGCCGCTCGTGCGGGCCTTCGATCCCGACGCCCTGCGCGCGTGGCTACACGGGTTGGGCGTGGAGACATTCGTCGGCAGTTCGGGGCGCGTTTTCCCGGCGGATATGAAGGCCGCGCCGATGCTGCGCGCGTGGCTGCATCGGCTGCGCGAAGCGGGCGTGCGATTCCAAATGCGCCACAAGTGGTGCGGCTGGGACACCGACGCCGGCCATGGCGTCGCGCATACGCTCCGTTTTGCGACGCCCGACGGCGAGCAAGCTGTCGCCTTCGACGCCGTGGTATTCGCGCTCGGCGGCGCAAGCTGGCCGCGCCTCGGTTCGGACGCCGCGTGGGTCCCGCTGATAGCGTCGCGCGATGTGCCCATCGCGCCACTCCGGCCAGCGAACTGCGGCTTCGACGCGGACTGGAGCCCCTATCTGCGCGAGCGTTTCGCGGGTCAACCGGTCAAGCCGGTCGCCATCACGCTGACCGATGTAGACAATAAAGTCCACAATCGACAAGGTGAAATACTTTTGACCGAAACGGGCCTCGAAGGCAGTCTGATCTATGCTTTGTCGGCCGCGATTCGGGAGCGGATTCTGGCTGACGGCGACATCACGATCACGCTCGATCTGGCGCCAGGCCTAGGTTTGGAGCGGGTCATCGCCAATGTCACGCGACCGCGAGGTTCGCGCTCGATGTCGAGCCACTTGCACGGCCGGATCGGCATTGGTGGGGTAAAACTGGCTCTGTTGCACGAGATTCTGTCGAAAGAAGCCTTCGCCGACGCCTACGGTCTCGCGCACGCCATCAAGGCGCTGCCGGTGCGGCTCACGCGCGCCCGGCCGATCGCGGAAGCGATCAGCACCGCCGGCGGCATTCCCTTCGAGGCGCTCGACGACCATCTGATGATCGAGCGCCTGCCCGGCGTCTTCTGCGCAGGCGAAATGCTCGACTGGGAAGCGCCCACGGGCGGCTACCTGCTCACCGCCTGCTTTGCTAGCGGCCTCGCGGCCGGGCGCGGGGCGGCGGCGTATGTCCGCAGCACATCGACCTGACGCGCCGCTTTGCCGCTCTCGCTGTTAAGAGAGCAGCAACGCGTCTCACTACTTAGCGCGCCTTCAAACGCCAGAGCGACGTCACTTCGGCCATGCGCGCCGTGTGCAGCGCATCGGTTTCATCGGTCGACTTGGGGTGGCGCGGACGAATGTCCTCGCGACCCACCACTGTCAGCCCCGCCTTGTCGATGGCGGCCAGCAGCCAGTCGCGCGTGCGCAAGCCAAGATGCTCGGCGAAATCCGACATGATCAGCCAGCCTTCCCCACCCGGCGACAGATGCTCCGCCAGCCCGTTCAGGAAACCGAGCAGCATGCGGCTTTCCGGATCGTAGATCGCGTACTCGATCGGCGAAGCGGGCCTTGCCGGCACCCACGGCGGATTGCACACCACGAGCGGCGCGCGGCCTTCGGGAAACAAATCGGCCTGCACGACGTCGACCTGCTGGTCGTAACCGAGACGCGCGAGGTTTTCGCGCGCGCAAGCGAGCGCGCGCGGATCCTGATCGGTAGCGACGATTTTCTTCACGCCGCGTTTGGCGAGCAGCGCCGAGAGCACGCCCGTGCCCGTGCCGATATCGAACGCCTTGTTCAGCGAAGGCAGCGGCGTGCTCGCGACGAGGTCCACATATTCGCCGCGTACCGGCGAGAACACGCCGTAATGCGGATGAATCCGTTCGCCCAACGCGGGAATCTCGACGCCCTTCCTGCGCCACTCGTGCGCGCCGATCATGCCGAGGAGTTCTCGCAGCGACACGACGGACGGCTCGTCGGTCGGCGGCCCGTAGGTTTCGATGCAGGCTTGCTGGACATCGGGCGCGCGGCGCAGCGGAATACCGTAAGCGGAGTCCAGCGGAATCAGGATCATGCCGAGCGTGCGCGCGCGTTGCGACTGCGCCTGCCGATGCAGGTTGAATGCGTCGAGCGGCGTTTCGCCCTGCTTGCGCGGTTTGCGCTCCAGCCGTCGCGTCACCGCTTGCAGCAACTGGCGAGCGTTCTGGAAGTCGCCGGTCCACAGGAGCGCCGTCCCTTCGCACGCCAGTCGGTAGGCGGAATCTGCGGTGGTGCGGTCGTCCGCGACGATGACGCGCTTGGGCGGCGGCACGGCTGCTTCGGAGCGCCAACGCGCGGAGCGGGGGCCGTCGGCTTCGGGCCAGGTGATGGTTGCGGGGCTGGTCATGGTGAGGTGGGATCGGTGTTGCGGGAGCGACGCGCTGAGAAGCCGCGTCATCGGGGGCGTTGCCCGCCGGAGTACTTGGAAGCGTTGCCGACTGACGCCCGAATAGTACCTCTGTCGTTCGGGTTCGCGGTGCGCTATTCGCCGGTGGAACGGATGAAGCGCGCTATCTGCCGGCCTCGACCATGAACTTTGTAGACTTAAAAGTCCACAATCGACAAGGTGAAAGAGATATGGTGATTTTGGACCGTTTCGCGGCTTACCGACGTTTCATGAAGCCGGTCCTTTTTGCAGGCGGAAGCGCCGTGCAGCGGCACGAACACGGCGTCTTATCGATAAGCACGCACCAAGAAAAAACGGGGTTTCTGATTGAACAGAAACCCCGTTTAGTACAACTGGTGCCGGCTGCAGGACTCGAACCCGCCACCTCATGATTACAAGTCAAGCGCTCTACCTGATGAGCTAAGCCGGCATGAGGCCGTGATTCTACTTCATTTTACGATCTTGAGGCGAGCCCTTCCGCCGCCTTTCGATCCATCGTCGTCAGGTTGCGGGCCGGACGTCTCGCTATCCGCTTTGGCGGTGGCGGCCTCCGTAGCCGGCGCCGTTTCGACCGAGCGTGGCGCGGGCGCCTCGGTCTCGTCCGCTACTTCCGCGTCGGCGCCGGAATCCTGCGCTTCGCCGCCCGTCGACTCGACCGGGAACGCCATGCCCTGGCCGTTCTCGCGCGCATAGATCGCGAGAATATTGGCGATCGGCACCTCGATCTTGTGCGACTTGCCGGAGAAACGCGCGCTGAACTCGATCCACTCGTTGCCCATCTGCAGCTGGCTGGTCGCCTCGAAGCTGATGTTCAACACGATTTCGTTGTCGCGCACGAACTGACGCGGCACGCGCGTCTGATTGTCGACCCGAACCGCGATGTGCGGCGTATAGCCATTGTCCGTGCACCACTCATAGAGCGCGCGCAGCAGGTAAGGCTTGGTGGAAATCTCTTGCATCAACTGTCCTCTTACCGGGCGCGGGCCCGCGCTCGGCCAGCCGCGCGGCGCCCTCGCCCCAAAGCCACACTCAACGACGCATCACCTTTTCCGAAGGCGTCAGCGCTTCGATATAAGCCGGGCGGCTGAAAATGCGCTCGGCGTACTTCATCAGCGGCGCGGCGTTCTTCGACAGTTCGATGCCGTAGTGATCCAGACGCCACAGCAACGGTGCGATCGCGACGTCGAGCATCGAGAACTCTTCGCCGAGCATGTACTTGTTCTTCAGGAAGATCGGCGCGAGTTGCGTCAGACGATCGCGGATCGCCAGACGGGCTTTCTCGTGATTCTTCTCCGCAGCCTTGCCCTTTTCGTTTTCGAGCGTGCCGACGTGAACGAACAGTTCCTTCTCGAAGTTCAGCAGGAACAGGCGGGCGCGGGCGCGCTGCACCGGATCGGCCGGCATGAGTTGCGGGTGCGGGAAGCGCTCGTCGATATATTCGTTGATGATGTTCGATTCGTACAGAATCAGGTCCCGTTCGACGAGAATCGGCACCTGACCATACGGATTCATCACGGCGATGTCTTCCGGCTTGTTAAACAGGTCGACGTCGCGGATCTCGAAGTCCATGCCCTTTTCGAACAACACCAGCCGGCAGCGCTGGGAGAACGGGCAAGTTGTGCCGGAATACAGAACCATCATGTTTACGTTTCCTCAAAAAGCTGAAAGGCCAGCGCGCGGAAAAACCGTCCAACAGGTTTTTCCTGGCGCCGGCCCCACGCCGGGTGACGGCGTGATTATTTGATATGTTTCCAGTACGCGGCGTTCAATCGCCAGGCGAAAAAGCTCAGGATACCGAGGAACATCAGCACCCACACGCCAAGCTGCTTGCGGGTTTTCTGAGTCGGTTCGGACATCCATGACAGGTACGACACGAGGTCGGCCACAGCAGAATCATAATCTACCGGCGACATCGTCCCCGGAGTGACCTGCTGGAAGCCGACGAATTTGTGTACCGTCTCGCCAGTTTTTTCGTCGGTTTCATCCCCGAACTTCGCGGTACGTTCGCCCTGAAGCTGCCACAGCACGTGAGGCATGCTCACGTTTTCATACACCAGATTGTTCCAGCCGGTCGGCCGCGTATTGTCGCGATAAAAAGTGCGCAAATACGTGTACAGCCAGTCCTTGCCGCGCGCCCGTGCTTCCACCGACAAATCCGGCGGACTCGCGCCGAACCACGCTTTCGCGTCGTCCGGGCGCATGGCCACGGTCATGGTGTTGCCGACTTTGTCCGTGGTGAACAGCAAGTTCGCCTGAATTTCGTTCGGCGTAATGCCGATGTCGGTCAGGCGGTTGTAGCGCATCAGGTTCGCGCTGTGGCAATTCAGGCAGTAGTTTACAAACAATCGCGCGCCGTGCTGCAAGGAAGCGAAATTCTCCGCGTTATCCGGCGCGCGGTCGAGAGGGAAATTCTCGTCCGCGTAAGCCGGGGCGGCCAGCACCGCGAGCAGTGTCGCGCCGATCAGCGCGCACTTCGTAAGCAGTTTTTTCATTCGTGTTCTCCTGGCTCGCGATTAGTGAGGCTTGAACCGCACCCGCTCGGGCGGCTGCTTGAACGTGCCAAGCCGCGTCCAGAACGGCATACCGAGGAAAAACGCGAAGTAGATCAGCGCACAAACCTGCGCGATCAGCGTGGCGCCCGGCGACGGCGGCTTAGTGCCGAGGAAGGCCAGCGTCAGGAACACGAGCACGAAGATCCCGTAGAACACCTTGTGAAAAAACGGCCGGTAACGGATCGACTTGACCGGCGACCGGTCGAGCCAAGGCAGGAAGAACAGCGACACCACCGCACTGCCCATCACCACCACGCCCCAGAACTTCGATTCGGTGAACGCCATCGCCAGAATCACCAGCACAGCGAGCACCGGCAGGCCGAGTTTCCATTTTCCGCGCGCGCGCACCAGCGCGAGCAGGCCGAGCAACCCGATTATCACCATCAGCACGATCTTGAACGGATCCGTCGTGGCGCGCAGCATCGCGTAGAACGCCGTGAAATACCACACCGGCGCAATTTCAGGCGGCGTTTGCAGCGGATTGGCCGGCACGAAGTTGTTTGCTTCGAGGAAATACCCGCCCATCTCCGGCGCGAAGAAAATGATCGCCGCGAAGATCAGCAGGAACACCGACACGCCCATGAAATCGTGCACCGAGTAGTACGGATGGAACGGAATGCCATCGATTGGAATGCCGTCCGGATCCTTCTTCGCCTTGATCTCGATGCCGTCCGGGTTGTTCGATCCTACTTCGTGCAGCGCGACCAGGTGAGCGACCACCAGCCCGATCAGCACCAGCGGAATCGCGATCACGTGAAACGCGAAGAAGCGGTTCAGCGTGACGTCCGACACCACGTAGTCGCCGCGAATCCACAGCGACAGATCCGGCCCGATGAACGGAATCGCCGAGAACAGGTTGACGATCACCTGCGCGCCCCAGAACGACATTTGCCCCCAAGGCAGCAGATAGCCGAAAAACGCTTCAGCCATCAGACACAGGAAAATCGCGCAGCCGAAAATCCACACCAGTTCGCGCGGCTTGCGGTACGAGCCGTACATCAGCCCCCGGAACATATGCAGATAGACGACGACGAAAAACATCGACGCGCCCGTGGAGTGCATATAGCGGATCAGCCAGCCCCACGGCACCTCGCGCATGATGTACTCGACCGATGAAAACGCGAGCGTCGCGTCGGGCTTGTAGTTCATGGTGAGGAAGATACCGGTGACGATCTGGTTGACCAGCACCAGCAGGGCAAGCGAACCGAAGAAGTACCAGAAGTTGAAGTTCTTCGGCGCGTAGTACTCGGAAACGTGCTTCTTCCACGTGGAAGTCAGCGGAAAGCGCCGGTCGATCCAGCCGACCAGCCCGGTCGTCTCTACTTCGTGTTCGATCGCCATTACGCTTCTCCTTTCTCGTCCTTGCCGATCACGAGGCCGGTGGCCGAGGTGAACATGTAAGGCGGGATGTCGAGGTTCTGCGGCGCAGGTTTGTTCTTGAAGACGCGGCCGGCCATGTCATAGGTCGAGCCGTGGCAAGGGCACAGGAAGCCGCCTGGCCAGTCGTCCGGCAGATTGGGCTGCGCGCCCTCCTGGAAGCGCGGTGTCGGCGTACAGCCCAGATGGGTGCACACGGCGACGGCGACGAAAAGGTTCTTGTGGTCGGTGCGTGAACGGAACTCGTTGTTGCAGTACTCCGGCAACGGCATCGAAAAAGGATTCTTGGTGTGGGGATCCGCTACTTCGTTATCGGCTTTCTGGACATCGGCGAGCATACGGTCGGTGCGGTTGATGATCCACACCGGCTTACCACGCCAGGCAACGGTCTTCATGTCGCCGGGCTTGAGATCACTGATATCGACTTCGACCGGGGCACCTGCTGCCTTGGCCTTTTCAGATGGTGCAAACGAACTAACAAAGGGTACGACAGTGGCAACGCCTCCTATGCCACCTGCTACGGTCGTCGCTATCAGCCAGG
>Ga0209759_1000352_pt1 | contig 59801 bp, 54 predicted proteins | sample AraplaCL_Col_mMS_FD_184261 | JGI IMG/M metagenome (GOLD analysis project Ga0209759, IMG submission 184261) | Arabidopsis root microbial communities from the University of North Carolina, USA - plate scrape CL_Col_mMS (SPAdes) (version 2) | ecosystem: Host-associated > Plants > Roots >...
CCGAGTTCCTCAACGACGACGGCATCACCGCGATGGCGATCCACGGCAACAAGAGCCAGACGGCGCGCACCCGCGCGCTGGCCGAGTTCAAGGCCGGCACGCTGCAGGTGCTCGTGGCCACCGACATCGCCGCGCGCGGCATCGACATCGACCAGCTGCCGCACGTCGTCAACTTCGAGCTGCCCAACGTGCCGGAAGACTACGTGCACCGCATCGGCCGCACCGGCCGCGCGGGCGCGCAAGGCCGCGCCGTGTCGCTGGTGTGCGTCGACGAGGACATCTTCCTGAAGGACATCGAGAAGCTGATCAAGCGCCCGATCCCCAAGGAGGTCGTCCCCGGCTTCGAACCCGATCCGACCGAACGCGCCGAGCCCATCATCCTGGGCCGCACTTCCATCGGCGTGCGCGGCCCGGCCGGCGGCGGCCGCGGCAACGGCGGCGGCCATCATGCGCGTTCCGGCTCGGGTGACCGTCACGGTTCGGGCGGCGGCGACCGCGGGCGCGGGCCGGCCCGTCCGGGCGGCAATGGCGGCGGCGGCGGTGGTGGCGGTGGCCGTCCTGCGCCGCGTCCGCAAGGCCCCTCGGGCTCGCACAGCGGCGCCAAGCCCGCGCACGCCGGCCACGGCGGCGCGCGCCCCGCGGGCGGCGGCGGCGGCGGCCGTCCGGCCGGCGGCGGCGGTGGCCGTCCGCAAGGCGGCGGCCAGCGTCCGGCGCTGACGTCGTCCAGCAAGGGCCCGTCGACCAAGCGCTGAGGCGCGGCTCGTCACCCGATTGAACAAGGCCCGCGCGCGCAAGCCGCGGGCCTTCGTCATTGCGAGAAGGGCCTGTTCGTGGATTAGTGCACGGCCGCCGGAACGAGCGGGCGTCCTGCTCGACAGAAAATCGTGGGTTGGCTGCACGCGCAGCACCTGGGGACCCCCGCGCTTGGACCTGCACACCCTGTTTCTCGGCCAGACCTGCCTGCTGGCCGCCACCTCCGCGATGCTGTGGATCTCGCGCAGCGACGCCGATCGCGGCAATGGCATGCGGATGTGGCGCTGGGCGATCACCACCCAGGCCCTGGCCTACCTGCTGCTGGCGATGCCGGCGGCCGGGCTGTCGGCCGTCGCCACCGGCCTGCTTGCGAACCTCGCGGGGGCCATCAGCGTCGCGCAGTTCTTCATCGCGATCCGGCAGTTCGCCGGACGCCCGTTCGACCGGCGCCCGCTGGCCGCGATGGTCGCCGCCGTGACGGTCGCCGGCGCCGTCACCGGCGAGAACGTGGCCTGGGCCGCGATCTTCAACGGCTTCGCCTATGCCGGCTACGAATGGCTGAACGCGGCCACGCTGTGGCGCAATGCGCGGCCCGAGACCGCACGCGTGCAGCGCGTGGTCGCCGCGTTCTACGCCGCCATGGGCCTGGCGCTGCCCCTGCGCGCGATCGCGCTGCTGCTGATCGGCCAGTCGCGCCTGGCCCTCGACCACGGCAACGCCTGGCAGGCGCCGATCTACGTGTTCGGCTTCGTCTACCTGGTCATCACCAATCTGGGCTTCGTGCTGATGTGCAAGACGCGCGCGGAGGCCCACACGCGGCTGCAGGCCCGCACCGACGACCTGACGAACCTGCCCAACCGCCGGGCGCTCGACGAGGACATCGGGCAGGCGCTGGCCGGCGCGCGGCGCAGCGGGCGACCCTTCGCGGTCGTGATGGTGGATGTCGACCGCTTCAAGTTCATCAACGACACGCACGGCCACGGCGTCGGCGACGCCACGCTGGCCGCGTTCGCGGCGCGCCTAGCAGGCGCGCTGCGCGAACCCGACCGCGCCTATCGCTACGGCGGCGAGGAGTTCTGCCTGCTGCTGGCCGATACCGACGTGGCCGGCGCGCGCACCCTCGCGGAACGCGCGCGCGAGCAGATCGCCCAGCCGTTCGAAGGCGCCATGCGCGCGCTGACCGCCAGTTTCGGCGTGACCGCCTGGCAGGCGGGAGACACCCTGGACACGCTGTTTCGCCGCGCGGACCACGCGTTGTACGCGGCCAAGGCCGGCGGCCGCGATCGGGTGGAGATCGCCTGAGCGTCCGCCTGCAACGCAGCGCCGACCGCTTCAAGCTCGCGGCTGCCGTTGCCCGGCCGAGGAATCCCGCGTTCCGAAACATTCGACCAGGAAATCGATGGCGCTGCGCAGCTTGGCCGTCGGCCGCCGATCGGGCGCGTAGACCAGGTGCATCGGCGTGGGCCGGAACGACCAGGCCGGCAGCACCGGTCTGAGCGTCCCTGCCGCGAGGGCGTCGTCCAGGGCGTCCTCGGGTTGCAGCACGATGCCGGCCCCCGCGATCGCGGCATGGCGCAAGGCGTCGCCGTGGTCGGCGGTGAACCTGCCGCTCACTGAAACGACGCAGGCCTGCCCGCCGGGTCCGACGAGATGCCAGCGATCGTGATGTCGCCAATAGGTCAGTCCCAGGCAGGCGTGCTCGACCAGTTCGCGTGGATGTTGCGGCATGCCGCAGGCTGCAAGATAGGCGGGCGCCGCCGCGAGGATGCGGCGATAGGGTTGCAGCGGACGTGCCACCAGGCCCTCGTCGCGCAGGTCGCCGATCACGACGCCCAGCTCGTGGCCCTGGCGCACCCGCTCCTCGGGGCGGTCGTCGAGCGCGAGGTCCACCGTGACGTGGGGATGGGCCGCCAGGTAGCGCACCAGGGCCGGCGCAATGGCGCGCGTGCCGAAGCCCACCGGCGCGACCAGCCGGACGGCGCCTCGCGGCTCGCGCTGCAATTCGTGAGCGCTGGCCTCGGCCAGCGCGACCCCGGCCAGCGCCGCGCGGCAGCGCTCCAGATAGAGCTGGCCGACTTCGGTCAGCTGGTGGCGGCGCGTCGTGCGATGGATCAGCCGCGCGCCGATCCGGTCTTCGATGGCGCGAATCTGCTTGGCGACCATCGTGGCCGACACGTCGGACGCAGCGGCGGCGGCGGCGAAGCTGCCGCCATCGGCCACGCGCACGAACATCTCCATGCCGGCCAGCTTGTCCATGATTCACAACCTCCAGGTTCGGAATGTCGGCGATCCTCGCACGTTTATCGAAGCGACGTTCCACCGGAGACTGGCGTCACGGCCTGGCAGCCCGCCAAGCCCCCACCAAGGAGATCGACATGCCCATCCTGCGACTGGAAATGCATCCTGGCCGCACCCCGCAACAAAAGCGCGAGTTCGTGCACGAGGTCACTCGGGTGACCGTGGAGATCCTCAAGTGTCCGCCCGAGAGCGTGGACATCGTCCTCACGGAAGTGCCGCGCGAGGCCTGGGCGAAGGCCGGAAAGCTGCTCGCCGACTGAGGGCCCGGTGCGCGCCGCCCACGCGGGGCGGCGCGCAGCGTTCTTTCAGACGAACTCGCGCTCGCGCAGCCACTTGGTGGCAACCCACTTCTCGCCCTCGATCACCGGCGAGCCGCCGTGCAGGCTCTTGGTGTCGACGTGGGCGCGGTCGTAGCTGAAGAAGCAGGCGTTGCCCTTGATGGGCGCCACTTCGAAGCCGACGTCCGGGAAGATGGTGCCGCCGCCCTTCTTGGGCGTGTTCAGGTACATCAGCAGCGTGCCCACGCGCTGGCCGCCGCGCTTGAGAATGGACGCCGAGCCCGGGTGCACCGGGTCGAAGTAGTCGTAGTGCGGCTTGTACTCGGCACCGGGCTGGTAGTGCAGCACCTGCAGGCCTTCGCCGTTCTGCACCGGCCAGCCCAGCAGCGCGGCGATGCGCTTTTCGACGCGGTCGACCACGCCCGTCTCGCCGCGTTCGAAGAACATGCCGCGGCTGGTGCGCGAGGCGTTGACCTCGCTGCCGCCGGTCTGGTTGTCCACGGTCTCGGAGCGTGCCATGCGGGGCCCGGCCAGCGCCACCATCTTGTCGCACTCGTCGTCGGACAGGAAGCCGCCGAGCACGATGATGCGCGGGTGCTTCATGGTCATGAGCACGGTGACGTCGCGGTCGAGGATGCGGATCTTGCTGGGCGAATCGGCCAGCGGCGCGTCGGGCACCGGCACCGGCTGCGGTTCGTGGTTGGACGGCGCCGCCGCCTGCGCCGCGGCGTGCTTGTTCAGGTGGTCGCGCAGGGTTTCCTCGAGCGCCTTGATGGCCACGTCCTCGTGCCAGCCGCTGGCCTTCATGGCCTCCAGCACGGACTCGGGCGCGACGCCCGCCTGTGCCTGTGCGACGATCCACTGGCGGAGTTCCACCGAGATGTACTGTTGACGCTGCTCGCCAGCGCTCTTGGTGCTCGATTGCGATTGCATGGGGTCGACTCCGGACCTGCGGTCGAGAAAGTTGCCAAGGCCGCACCCGGGGCACGGCATCCAAGTCCGTATTCTGGCAGCGCCGCACGGCCGAGTCCGCCGGGAATCCCCCGGGGTGGCGTCGACTTGTGAGACTGGCGGTGGCGCCGGGCGGTCGAGCGCCCCGAACAGCCGAGCTGCGCCGGCGCAAGACTGCCACGTTGGCGTTCGCCGTCGACGCCCGCTAAACAGATCGCGCCATCGGTCGATAGACAAGTTGCGAGGATGACGGACGGTGCGTCGCTTGTGCCCCCTGCGGGCGCAGTCGACCGTGACCGCCCGCGCGGTGCGCGCGCTTGGGCTCGTGCGAGCCCATCGGCGCCCGCCCTCGCGCCACTGCGTCGGAATCGGCCCGGCCCGCCGTGCGTCGCGGGCAGTCAGGGCATGCGCGTGTCGGAAGCGATCCAGTTGGTTTCCCAACTCGCCCCGCCATCGGCGGAGAACGCCTGCTCGAAGCGGCAGTGGTCATGGTCCTGCACGTCGATGACGAAGCGCACGAGGATGGGCCGGCCCTTGAAGGTGTCGGCGCTGTAGAAGACGCCATGCGGCCCGCCGGCGAAGCCGCCGCTCATCGGCAGTTCCAGCGTTCCGCCCGCGACGTTGGCATAGTTGAGCGTCCAGCGCTGGCGCTGCGTGTCGAACAACCGCAGCGACACCCCTTCGATGCGGCCCTGCGGCCCGGCCACCTCCAGCTCGACGAGGTTGGCGCGCCCGCCCAGCAGCGCATGGATGGTGCTGGTGCCGCTGTAGTCCGCCCACTGCTGCTGCCCGCTCAGCGGCGCCAGCAGCTTGCGCAGCGAGGTGTGCCAGCGCCCGTGCTCGAAGTCGAAATCGCGCGGCGTGCCGACCGGCGTCTGCGGCATCGCCGCCTTATCATGGTCCGCACCGGGTGCCGCCGAGGATCCGGCGGCGGCCGCGACACCGGCCGAGAGCAGGAGGCCGGCGGCGACCCGGGCGGTGGACAGAGCGAGGTTCGAGGACATGGATGCGACTGTAGCCAGCACGATCGTGCGCACCAAGAAGGCACCTGCAGGTAACCGTGCGCGCCCGGCACGCGCCAACGCCGTCCCGGGTTGCGCGCTCACGGCCGCGCTCGCCGCGATGGGCGGACGCTGGAAACTGTTCATCCTGTACCGGCTTGCCGACGGCCCGCTGCATTTCGCCGCGCTGCGGCGCAGCCTGCCGGAGATGAGCGCCAAGGTGCTTGCGCAGCAGTTGCGCGAGATGCGGTCCGACGGGCTGGTCGAGCGGGAAGCGCGCGGGCCGGTGCCCGCGCCGGTGCTGTACGCGCTGGCGCCGCACGGCCGCTCGCTGCTGCCGGTGGCCGAGGCGATCCGCCGCTGGGGCATGACTCATCAGGAATACCGCGCCGGCTCGCGCCGGCCGGACATCGCCACCGACGCCCGTGCAATCTGCAGCGTCGCCATCGCCGCCGCTGAGGCCATGCCGGCAGCCGCTGCGCGATGAACCGAACCTGCTGCTGTTGCGCGGGCGACGAGCGGCTGCAGCCGCGGCCGGACGCATCCGACGACGCCCCGATCCCGCCGCAGGATGCCGACGCGGGCTGCGTCTTCACGATCGGACACTCGACCCGGCCGATCGACGAGTTCATCGGTCTGCTGAAGGCGCACCGCGTCACGCAGCTGGTCGACGTCCGCACCGTTCCGAAGTCGCGCCACAACCCGCAGTTCGAGACCGGGGCACTCGCCAGGTCGCTGGCCAAGGCCGGCATCGGCTACGCGCTGGCGCCCGGCCTCGGTGGCTTCCGGCGCACCAGCCCCGAGTCGCCGAACGGCGCCTGGCGCAACCTGTCCTTCCGCGGCTATGCCGACTACATGCTCACGCCGGAGTTCAACGAGAGCCTCGTCGGCGTGCTGGAACTGCTGGCGACGGACCGCGTCGCGCTGATGTGCGCCGAGGCCGTGCCCTGGCGCTGCCACCGCTCGCTCATTGCCGATGCGCTGTTCGTGCGCGGCCATGTGGCCTGCGAGATCTCCAGTGCGACACGGCTGCAGGCGCACAAGTTGACGCCGTTCGCGCGGGTGCAGGGGGAGACGATCACGTATCCGTCGTTGCCGCTGACAGCTTGACCAGGCGACCGCGGGCGCCACGGGTACATCGTGGCAGGGGTGAATCCTGCGACGGCGCGCAGGATGACAGGCCGGCGCGCAGATGACAGGCGGGCGCGCAGGATGACAGGCAAGCGCGCAGGATGACGGGGCGGTCGGATGGCGCTTTGCCGAACCTCAGCCCTGCCGGCGGCGAAAGACCAGGCGATCGGGCTCGGAGACGCGCTCCGCGAAGCGGTAGCCGTCGGCGCGGAAATCGGTCAGCGCCTCGGCGCTGTCAGCGCGCTTGTCGATCGCGTGGCGCGCCATCATGCCGCGGGCGCGCTTGGCAAAGAAGCTGATGATCTTGTAGTCGCCGTCCTTCCAGTCCTCGAACACGCAGTCGACCACCCGGGCCCGCAGCACCTTGGCGCGGCCGGCCCTGGCCTGCGTGACCTTGAAGTATTCCTGCGACGCCAGGTTGATCACCAGCGGCTCGCGCTCCTTGGCCAGCAGCTTGTTGATGTGCGCGGCAACGGTGTCGCCCCACCAGGCATACAGCGAGTTGCCGCGGTCGGTGGCCAGGCCGGTGCCCATCTCGAGCCGGTAGGGCTGCAGCCGATCGAGCGGACGCAGCACGCCGTACAGGCCGCTGAGCATCAGGACGTGCTTCTGCGCCCAGGCGATCTCGTCCTCGTTGAGCGTCGAAGCACGCAGGCCGTCGTAGACGTCGCCATTGAAGGCCCACATCGCGGGGCGGCTGTTGCGCTCGGTGGCGCGAGTCGACCAGGCCTTGTAGCGCTTGACGTTGAGCTTGGCTAGGTCGTCCGACAGGTGCATCAGTTGCGCGATGTCCGACACGGTCTTGCTGCGCAGCGTGGCGATCAACTGCGCGGCCTGGGCGGTGTATTGCGGCGCGGTGGCGGCCGGCTTGAGCGCGGCACGCGCGGCGAGCACGGGCTCGGGCAGCGGGGATTCGTAGTCGAGGGACTTGGCGGGGGACAGCAGCAGGAGCATGGCGCGCAGTGTAGCGAGCGCGCCGGCGTCACGCGCGCGCGGGGGCGGGCGTGAACTCGCCCGCTGCGGGGCACCGCGTGGGGGTGGATCCTGCGACTGCGCGCAGGATGACGGCTCGAGCGCAGGACGACGGGTCGTCCGCAGGATGACGTTGTCCGCAGGACGACGTTGTCCGCAGGACGACGGCTCGTCCGCAGGATGGCGGCTCGTCCACAGTATGACGTTGTCCGCAGGATGACGGTTCGGGCGCGCGCCCGTCCGCCAAAGCGGTCATCCTGCGCGCAGTCGCAGGATCCACCCACGCCATGCGGCCGCCATTGCCGTCAGCGCGCACCCGTCCGCCGTGGCGGCGCCGCGGCTTCCGAGGCGATCGCGTTGTGCGGGCCCGCGGCGACCCGGTTGCTTCCGGCGTGCCTGGCCGCATCGAGCGCGGCGTCGGCGCGTGCGATCAACCCGTCCAGCGACGGCGCGTCCGCTCCGAACTGCGCCGTCTTGCGCGCCCGCGCCGAATCCTCGGGGTCGACCGCCGAACCGGTGCCGCGGCCGTTGCGCCACAGGTCGGCTCTGACCGGAGCTCAGTGTTGCGTCGCCGACGGCGGCACCATGGCGTGGCCTTCGGTGCCGTTGCCCGACACGTTGGCGTTGCCCGCGGACCGGTCCTGTGCGTTCGCGCCGGCCGGGCCGGCGATCGCGTCGAGCACGGCCAGGAACTTGGGGCTGCTCTTGAACGCGGCGAGCAGTTGCTGGCTGCGCGCGCGCTCCGCTGCCGAAAGCCGCGAGGGGTCGAGCGTGGGCAATTCCTCGGCGCTGGGCGGCGATGCCTCACGCGCCAGGCTTTGCAGCGCGACGCCTGCCGCCGGATCGGCTCGCACGCCGCCCAGGCCGTTGGCCACCATGTAGCCGAGGTTGTGGCGCGCCGGCGCCAGCCCTTGCGCCGCCGCGGCCCGAAAGCCGTTCAGGGCCGCGACGTCGTCGCGCGTGACGCCCTTGCCGCGCGCATACAGCAGCGCCAGGTGGTTGCGCGCCGGCGCGTTGCCGCGGGCCTCGGCCAGGCGATACCAGCGCTGGGCCTCGGTCGCGTCGGCGGGCTGGCCGCGGCCTTCTTCATACATCCAGCCCAGGTTGTCCATCGCGAACGCATTGCCCTTGCGTGCCGCAAGCCGGAACTGGCGCAAGGCGGCGGCGTCGTCGCGCGCGACGCCCAGGCCGTTGGTGAGCATCCAGCCCAGATTGTTCTGTCCCGACGCGTTGCCCTGCGCCGCGGCCTTCTGATACCACTCGACGGCTTGCTTCTCGTCGGCGACCACCGCGTCGCCGGCGGCATACATCAGGCCGAGACTGACCTGCGCCGGCGCGTAGCCGCTTTCGGCTGCCTTGCGGATCCAGCGTTCGGCGGCCACCGGATCGCGCGGCGCGCCGCGGCCATTGAGTTCGGCCATGCCCAGGTTGTGTTCCGCGGTCGGATCGCCCTGCGACGCCGACACCCGCAGCCAGCGCAAGGCCAGCTCCGGATCGCGCGGAACGCCGCGGCCCTCGCTGTAGACCCAGCCGAGCGCGCTCTGCGCCCGCGCGTCGCCCTGGTTGGCGGCGGCCTGGTACCAGTGAAGCGCGGCGGCGTCGTCGCGTTCGACGCCCTGGCCGTTGGTGTAGAAGACCCCCAGCCGGTACTGCGCCACCGCCAGGCCCTGCTGCGCGGCCAGCGTGGCCCAGTGCGCGGCCTGGGCATCGTCCTGCGGCACGCCGCGGCCGATCAGGGCCATGTAGGAAAGGTTGCTCTGCGCCGTGGGCTCGCCCTGCTCCGCCGCCTTGCGATACCACTTGGCGGCCTCGTCGAAGTCGCGCGCGACGCCCTTGCCCTGCTCGTAGAGGAAGCCCAGATTGGTCTGCGCACGCGCGTCGCCCTGCTCGGCCGCCTTGCGGAACCAGCGCGCCGCGGCGGCGGGATCGGCCGCCACGCCATACCCGCGCAGGTACATGTCGGCCAGCGCGAGCTGGGCATCGCGGTCGCCCTTTTCAGCCGCGGGCTGGAACTCGCGCAGGGCCGTGGCGTAGTCCCCCCGGCGGCCCGCGTCATAGCCTTCGGCCGTGCCCGCCCGCGCGCCGGTGCTCGCGAAAGCCAGCGTCAACGCGGCGCAGGCGACGAGGCCCGCGAGGGCGGACGATGGACGAGACGCGCAACCCATGCCGGACGCCGATCGATTCGAATGGCGCGCCGAACGCACCGGGACAGAGAGGACTGGTCGGACAGGCAATGGATTCATTTCGAGCGATCGTCCTCGGGGGATATTAGCGCGAAGGATCCGGGGGCGGAGGCCGAAGCGGACGGCGAGCCGGACGCGGGGGCCGAGTCGTCCGGCCAGCAGCCCGGGCCGAACGCTCATCGCGTGAGGGGCAACGCCGAAATTATCAGCCCCCGGCAAGCGGCGGAACCCCGTGATTGCCTCCGGACGTCGCTGGCATGCGACACGAGACAAGGGATGGCGGGGGTTCGAGCGGACGTGCGACATCGATGTCCGAGGGTGCGGGAGGGTGTGCTTCAAGATTCGGTCAGTGGAAATCCCTGCTGCGCGTGACCAGCCCTTGGAGCATGGACGAGTGATCGACCAGCGTCTTGGCCACCAGGTGGCGCACCTCGCCTTCGCGTTGCCACACGCCGTAGACCGTCAGCAGCGACGCTCCCAGCAGCGGCTTGCGCTGGGCCGCGGCCACGGCGGGCCAGACGATCACGTTGACGGTGCCCGTCTCGTCTTCCAGCGTCACGAACACCACGCCCTTGGCGGTGCCCGGCTGCTGGCGATGCGTGACCAGGCCGCTCGCGCGCGCCAGCTGGCCCGGGCGGTATTCGGCATTGAGCAAGGAGGCCTGCTGCACCTTGAACGGCGCCAGCGCGGGACGCAACAGTGCCAGCGGATGGCCTTTCAGCGACAGGCCCAGCGCGCGGTAGTCGGCCAGCACGGCGTCGCCCAGGCTGGTCGCCTCGAACTCGGGGTCGGCGTCCTCGACGGTGCGCGTGGCCTTGAGCATCGGGGTGGCGCGGGTATCGACGCCCGCGACGGCCCAGATCGCGTCGCGCCGGGAGCCGGCCACCCCGGACAGCGCATCGGACGCCGCCAGGCATTGCATCGCCTGCGCATCGAGATCGGCGCGCCGCGCCAGATCCTCCACGTTGGCGAACGGCGCCCGCGCCCGCGCGGCCATGATGCGTTGGCCTTCCTCCTCGCCCAGGCCGCTCACGCGGTTGAGCCCCAAGCGCACCGCGCACTGGCCCGCCGGGATGGAACGCTCTGCGCAAGCCGGCACCACTTCGTGCGGCGCCTGCGGCTCGAGCGTGGAGTCCCAATCGCTGATCGTGACGTCCACCGGGCGCACCGCGACGCCATGCGCACGCGCGTCCCGCACCAGCTGCGGCGCGGCATAGAAGCCCATCGGCAGGCTGTTGAGAAGCGCGGCCAGGAAGGCATCCGGATGGTGGCGCTTGATCCACGCGCTGACATAGACCAGTAGCGCGAAGCTGGCGGCGTGGCTTTCCGGAAATCCGTATTCGCCGAAGCCTTCGATCTGCTTGAAGATGGACTCGGCGTACGCCGGATCGTATTTCTTGGCCACCATGCGGCTGATCAGCTTTTCCTTGAACGGGCCCAGGCCGCCCTTGCGCTTCCAGGCCGCCATCGCACGCCTCAGCTGGTCGGCCTCGCCCGGCGTGAAGTCGGCCGCGAGGATGGCCAGTTGCATCACCTGCTCCTGGAAGATGGGCACGCCCAGCGTGCGCTCCAGCGCCGCCTTGGCCTCCTCGCTGGGATAGGTGACGGCTTCCTTGTCCGCGCGCCGCTTCAGGTAGGGATGCACCATGCCGCCCTGGATCGGCCCCGGGCGCACGATGGCGACTTCCACCACCAGGTCGTAGAACTCCCTGGGCTTGAGCCGTGGCAGCATGCTCATTTGCGCACGGCTTTCCACCTGGAACACGCCGATCGAGTCGCCGGTGCACAGCATGTCGTAGACCGCGCTGTCCTCGCGCGGGATGTCCTGCAGGCTCGCGTCGCTTTCCAGGCCATGCGCATCGGCGACGATACCCATGGCGGCCGCCGCGCCCGCGCTGGAGAAGGCATTCGAGCTCAGCATGATGCGCGTGGCGCCGTTGCCCGCGTGGCCGACGGGCGCGACTTCCGTGCGCTGCCGCTGCTCTGCCTGCTGCTGCCGCTTCGCTTCGATGAACCAGCCGGGCGGTGGCGGCCCCGGCATCGTCTGGCGCATCTTGGCATCGACGAACAGCAGGCCGCGCCGGAGCGCACTGAGCATGCCCAGCGCGAGGATGTCGACCTTGAGCAGCTTGAGCACGTCCAGGTCGTCCTTGTCCCACTGGATCACCGTGCGCTTGTCCATCGCGGCGTTCTCCACCGGCACCAGCAGCGCGACGTCGTCCTTGGCGATGACGAAGCCGCCCGGATGCTGGCTGAGATGGCGCGGCTGGTTGCGCAATTGCAGGCTCAGCGCGATCCACTGGAATCCGAGCCGTGAGTCCGGATCGAAGCCGTGCTCGCGCAGCGAGATGGCCAGCCGCTCGGCCGCACCGCTGGGTGCCGCGTCACCACCGACGTGGTGCAGCGAGCGCGTGACGGCATCGATGCGGTCGAGGTCGATGCCCAGCGCCCGGCCGACGTCGCGCACCGCCGACTTGGTGCGATAGCGAATGATCACGCCCGTGAGCGCGGCGCGGTGGCGGCCGTACTTCTTGTAGAGGTACTGGATCACCTCTTCGCGTCGCTGGTGCTCGAAGTCGAGGTCGATGTCGGGCGGCTCGCCGCGCTCCTCGCTGATGAAGCGTTCGAACAGCACGTCGGCCTGGTCAGGGTCGACCTCGGTGACGCCCAGGCAGTAGCAGACCGCCGAGTTGGCGGCGCTGCCGCGGCCCTGGCACAGGATGCCGCGGGCCCGCGCCCACGCGACGATGTCGGCCACCGTCAGGAAGTAGGCCTCGTACCTCAGGCGCGCGATCAGGCCCAGTTCGTGTTCGATCAGCCTGCTCACCTTGTCGGGGACGCCTTGGGGAAAGCGCTTGGCCGCGCCCGCCTCGGTGAGCGAGCGCAGCCAGGTGGTGGGCGTCTGGCCGGCCGGCACGATCTCCTGCGGATACTCGTACTTCAACTCGCCCGGCGAGAACTTGCATTGCCCGGCGATGGCCACCGTCTCGGCCAGCCAGTCGGGCTCGTACAGGGCCTGCAGCCGCGCGCGCGAACGCAGGTGCGCCTCGGCGTTGGGCGACAGCGCATGACCGCATTCGGCCACGGTGCGCTGCAGGCGGGTGGCGGTCAACACGTCCTGCAAGGGCTTGGCGGCGCGGGTGGCCATCAGCACGTCGCCCACCGCGGCGATGCGCAGGCCGGTGGCGGCCGACACCGCCTTCACGCGTTCGCGCACTTCGTCGTCGTCACCCTGCATCAGCAGCGGCAGGGCCAGCCAGACGCGGTCGACGTCCATCCAGGTCTTGAGCCATTGCGCCTGCGCGAACAGCGATTCGAACGACAGGGCCGTGGAGGGCCGCGGCGGCAGCAGCGCCTTGGCGGCACGGCGGCCTGCCGCCGCCTTCGGTGGGGCGAGCTTGCGCGGCGTCGGTGGCTCGATCGGGCCGTCTCCCGAAGGGCCGTCGCGCGCCTCGCGCACATCGCGCGCGCGCGGGCGCCCGGCGCCGGGCACGTTCGATGCGAGTGCGGCCGCAGCGCTCGCCTGCGCGGCCGCGATGACACCCAGGCCGGACAACTGCGCGTTGACCGGCGCCCCGCCCGCCTCGGCACCGGTGCCGGCGCCGGAGGCGAGGCGGCCCGCCGCGTCGCCACCGGCCGCGCCCTGCCCCGCTCCCAATGGCACCGGGCCGGCCGTGGGCAGCAGCAGCACCAGACAATCGGGCAGGCCTGCCAAGTGCGGCAGCGTGGGCGCCCGGCCTTCGAGGTCGCTGGTGCGGGCCTCGTAACGCCCCTTCTCGGCACGCCGGCGTGCGACGGTGATCCATTGCGACAGGTTGCCGTAGCCGCGGCGCGTGGTGGCCAGCACCACCAGCCGCATGGGCACGCCGCCCACGCTGGGCTCGAGCCGCATCTCGGCGCCCACGATCAGGTGCAGCCCGCTTTCGGTGGCCTGCTCGTAGGCGTGCACCACGCCCGACAACGAGCACTCGTCGGTGACGGCCAGCGCGGTGTAGCGCAAGGTCGCAGCGCGTTCCACCAGTTCCTCGGGCGACGAGGCGCCGGTGAGGAAGCTGAAGTTGCTGCGGCAGTGCAGTTCGGCGTAGGCAGGTAGCGTGGCCATGGGAAAGAGACGGTGGCGGCCCGGCAGGCCGGAACCTGCGACGGTCATGACGGGGAGTTGGCGAGGAAGGCAGGTGCAGGGCGAATCGGATGCAGCAGGCTGCAGCGGGACTCGGCTGCAAGGCGACACGGCCCTGCGCGCAAGCACGAGCGGTGGAGACGCGGGGACGCGCTGGACGCCCGGCAAGCCGGCCGTGGTTCGTACCGCGGCAGGGAGTCAGCGCCTGCCGTCGAGTACTGTATTTAAATACAGTCTAGACTTCGGAGACGGCCAACGCAAGCCCTGCCTCAGGCTCGAAGCCACAGCCCGCCGGACAGGCGCGCAGAAAGCATGAAAATATGCCTTTCCGCGCCTGCCGCCCTCATGCCCGCACCCGCCGAGTTGACCGCCTACCGCCCGGAATTCCGCGAACCCCTCGTCACCTTGTGGCGCGCCAGCTTCGAGCGGGGCGTCGGCGCGCCGGTGCCCAATCCCGTCGACGACCATCTGCGCTACTTCGACGAGCACGTCCTGACCGGGACCCGCGTGCAACTGGCGCTGCGCGACGGCGCGCTCGTCGGCTTCTGCGCCTCCACGCCCGACGCCGTGATGCAGCTCTGCGTCCACGTCGATCACCTCGGCCAGGGCATCGGCACGCAGCTGCTCGATCATGCGAAGGCCGGCTCGGGCGGCAAGCTGTGGCTCTACACCTTCGTCACCAATGCGAACGCCCAGCGCTTCTACCAGCGCCACGGATTCGACATCGTGGAGCGCGGCTTCGAGCCGGTGATGCAGCTGGGCGACCTGCGCTACGAATGGCGGCGCGGCGATCGATGAACGACACCGCGTCGGCACCTCAGCCCCGCGCGACGGCGCCAATGCTCCCTTCCACCACCACCCCATGACGCACGACCTCGACGCGCTGATCCACCGCTGGCTCTTTCCCGCGCTGTGGGCGACCCTGGCCGTCTACTGGTGGGTGAGCGCGCGCGACGTCAAGCAGACCACGCGCCGCGAAGCCCTCGTCTCGCGCCTGCTGCACCTGGGGCCGATGATGCTGGCCGCTGCGATCCTGTGGGCGCCGCGCTTCGATGTCCTGGGCCTGGAGACGCGCTTCATCCAGCGCGCCCCGTGGGTGTTCTGGCTGGGCGCCGGCGTGACCTGCGCGGGCCTGGCGTTCGCCATCTGGGCGCGCCACATCATCGGCCGCAACTGGAGCGCCATCGTGACGCTCAAGCAGGATCACGAGCTTGTCACCCACGGCCCGTACGCCTTCGTGCGCCATCCGATCTACACGGGCCTGCTGTTCGGACTGCTCGGTTCGGCACTGGCGCTGGGCCAGTGGCGCGGACTGCTCGCGGTGGCGATCTTTCTGCTGGCCGTGCTGCGCAAGATCCGCCTGGAGGAACGCTGGATGCGCGAGCGCTTCGGCGTCGCCTACGATGCCTACCGGGCGCGGGTCAAGGCGCTCGTTCCGTTCCTGTTCTGAGCCCCGTTCCGCTCGCCGATGCCCCTCCCCTTCGACACGCACCAGATCATCGTCCTCGCGTTCGCCGCCCTCGTCGTGTGGCGAGTTCATGCGCGCATTCGCCGTAAGATCGGCCGCCAGCGGCTGTCGACCGCGCGGCCGTGGCTCACCGCCCTCGCATTCCCGCTGATCTTCGTGCTGCTGCTTGCCCCCCACCTGTCGCACTCCAGCGTGGGCCCGGCGGCGCTGGCAGGCGCGACGGTCGGCATTGGCCTGGGCGTGCTGGGCACGCGGCTGACGAAATTCGAGGCGACGCCGGCGGGCCTGTTCTACACGCCCAGCGCCCCCCTGGGCATCGCGTTGTCGCTGCTGCTCGTGCTGCGCCTGGCCTGGCGCTTCGTGGTGCTGCAGACGGCCGGGCCTGGCGCCGATCCGCAATCGCTGCAACTTGGCGCGAGCCCGCTGACCATGGCGATCTTCGGCACGCTGGCGGGCTACTACGTGACTTGCGCGATCGGCCTGCTGCGCTGGCGGGCGCGCGTCGCCGCACAGGCGAGCGTCGAACACTGATACCCTCTGCGCCGATGAAACCCACCACCGCATCGATTCTCGCCGCCGCCGGCCTGGCACTTTCGCTGGCCGGTTGTGCCTCGCCCGACACCGCCAAGGGCGCCGCCAAGGAGGGCGTGGCGCTGCAGAAGGCCGTCGAGGCGCCGCTGGCGGACCTCAACCTCGTGCAGGAGAAGATCCCGCTGGTGCTGGAGGCCGCCGTCAAGGCGCCCTACGCGTTGCCGTCGCAACGCGACTGCGCGGCGCTCGCCGGCGAGGTGCGCGAGCTCGATGGCGCGCTCGGCGCCGATCTGGACACCCCGCCCACCGCCAGCGATCCGGGGCTGATCGCGCGCGGCACGAGCATGGTCGGCGACGCCGCCAACGACGCCTTGAAGGGCGCCGCCGAGAGCGTGATCCCGTTCCGCGGCTGGGTGCGCAAGCTCGATGGTGCGGAGCGCCATTCGAAGGCCGTCGCTGCGGCGATCGCCGCGGGTTCGGTGCGCCGGGCCTTCCTCAAGGGCGTCGGCCAGACGCTCGGTTGCCAGGCCCCCGCCGCGCCCTTGCAGGCGCTGGCCGCGTCGGCCGTGCCTGCCGCGAAGAACTGAAGACGCGAGTCGCGGCAGGCCCGGCATGCTGAACCAGTCCCGACTCGTCTGCTTCGTCGCCACGGCCGACGCGGAGCGCGCCCGTGCGTTCTACCAGGACAAGCTGGGCCTGGCGCTCGTCGAGGACAACGGCTACTCGCTGCTCTTCGACGCCCACGGCACGCCGCTGCGGATGCAGCGCGTGGACACGGTCGCGCCGCATCCCTACACGGCGCTCGGCTGGGAAGTCGTCGATCTCGCCGCCGCGGTGCGTGCGTTGGCCGCGGCCGGCGTGGCGATGGCGCGTTTCCCGGGCCTGGCGCAGGACGCCGACGGCATCTGGGACACCCCGGACGGCTCGCGCGTCGCCTGGTTCCACGATCCGGACGGCAACACGCTGTCCATGCACCAGCCACCCGGCCGCTGAAGGCCATGGATCAGCCCATCGTCGGTTTCCACCTGGACGACCAGGGCGACTGGGTGGCCGAACTCGCCTGCGGCCACTTCCAGCACGTGCGCCACGATCCGCCCTGGACGAACCGCCCCTGGGCGCAGACGCCCGAGGGCCGCGCCGCGGTGCTCGGCCAGCGGCTGGCTTGCCGCAAGTGCGACCAGGGGTCGCCCGCGGACACGCTCTGAACCTCGCGTGGCCGGCGAACCACGCCGGGCCATCGCCCGGGACATTTCGACCTTTATCGCAGCCGTTTGACGCCGCGCAAGCGCGGATTTCCCATGATGTTCCTGGTGCCCCCGCTCGATCAGGTATCGTGTGGGCATCCACTGAAAGGAAACAATGGCGAAGCCAAACTATTCGTACGAGAAGCGCCAGCGCGAACTCGAGAAGAAAAAGAAGAAGGAAGAGAAAGCGCAGAAGAAGTCGGCAGGTGCCGGCAGCGGCGGGCACTCGAACGACACCTCGGGGCAGGAGCAACCGGCGGACGCCGGCACGCCCGAAGGCGAAGCGCCCGCGGCCTGAGGCCTGCGCGGGGCGCGCCGCCGGGCTCGTGCCCAGCGAGCCGGCGCGCACGCGCGCGCATCCCGGCGCCTGCGAGCCCGCGCCGCTGTGGCGCGCAGGCCGGGCTCAGCCGTCCATCGGCGGCGCGTTGCCGGCGCGCAGGTCGCCGATGGCCGCCGGGCTCAGCCACAGCAAGGTGTCGACATAGGTGTCGATGCGCGAGATGAGTGCCTCGCGCGGCCCCTCGCGCCACGGCGCGGAGCCGTAGAACTCGTCCTCCTGCGCCGTCAGCTCGGCCAGGTTCGCGAACGAACGCACCAGGAAGTAGCCGTTGTCGTCGTTGGCCACCGGCCCGTGCGCCACCACGTCCATGCCGTAGGCGCGCACCATCGGCAACGCGCGGCTGGCCATCGCGGCGTGGAAGTCCTCGCGCGTGCCCGGCTTGAGCCGGTAGGCTCTGATCTCGACGAGGCGGCGTCCGTCGTTTCGCGTCATGGTCATGTCGGGCCTGCCTTTCAGGCCGAGTGCGGCCACAGGATCATCTGCGTGCAGCGAAACAACGCCACCGTCTTGCCCGTCTCGCGGTGGGTGACCACGGCGTCCCAGACCTGCGTGGTGCGGCCGCGGTGCTGCGCGGTGGCCACGCAGTCGAGCGTGCCCTCGCGCGCGGTGCCCAGGAAATTGGACTTCAGCTCGATCGTCGTGAAGCCGGTCGCGCCCTGCGGCAGGTTGACGATGCAGGCGTAGCCGCAGGCCGTGTCGGCCAGCGTCACGACACTGCCGGCGTGCAGATAGCCATTGGGCGCCATCAGCTTCATCGAGACGGCCATTTCGGCGCGCACTTCGACGGCGTCCGCGTGCGTGATCGCGACGCCCAGGTGGCCGGGCAGGCAATCGGCGCCCATGCGGTTCAGTTCGGTGACGGAAGGGGCGGTCATGACGTTGGGCGATTCCAATGGCGACGGTACGTCATTCTGCTTGACCTGGGCGGACGCTGCCCGGCCTCCCTCGACCAGGACACGTGTTCACGGCTTAGCGCGCGGCGAGGATCTTGATCGGCCTTCGCGAGCGCCGCCCCGCCGATCGGCCGGCGGCGCAGCCCGTCGGCAAAATGGGGCGATTCGTCGGCGGACGATTGACGGCTGCGCCAGCTCGCTGCATCGTCACGTCATCCGGGCCCCCTGCGGCCCCGTCCTTCGAGAGCCCGCCATGTTCACGTTCGTTCTCTGGTGCCTGCTGTTCGTGCTGTGCTGGCCGCTGGCCTTGCTGGCGCTGGTGCTGTATCCCATCGTCTGGCTGGTGTCGCTGCCGTTCCGCCTCGTCGGGATCAGCGTGAGCGCCGTGTTCGCGCTGCTGACGGCGCTGCTGTTCCTGCCCGCGCGGGCGCTGGGACAGCGCCGCTGAGACGGCAAGTCCGCGCCGCGCCGGGTGGCGCGCGGCCGCGGCGCCGACGGTTCGAACACCCGTGGCGATGAAGTCGACGGCCGGCACCGCCCTCACACTCGCGCCTGATTTCGGCGCGGGCGACGAATTGGCCGAAAACTCGCGATTTGGCGCCGGGAAGGTCCGGCCGGGGCTCACAGAATCGGCTCGTGAATTCCAAGCCGACGCCCCGCCCTCCTCGATACCGAACAAGCTGGCGCCTGCGCGCCGCGCTCTGCTGCGTCGCAGGTACAACGATGGCCGCAGCGCGGGCAGACTGCATCGATGACGCCGCCGCTCGCCATCAGGTCAATGCCCTGGTGCTGCGCGCCATCGGCTGGCAAGAGAGCCGGCTGCAGCCCGCTGCAGCGGGCCGCAACGCCAACGGCAGCATCGACCTGGGGGCATTCCAGATCAACAGCGTCCACCTGCCGGAACTGCGGCGCTACGGCGTCGACCGCACCGCGCTGGCGGACGGCTGCGTCTCGGCCGAAGTCGCGGCCTGGCACTACCGGCACCAGGTCGAGCTGCACGGCCCCGGGTGGCACGCCGTGGGCGCGTATCACTCGCAAACGCCCGCCCGCGCCGCCTGGTATGCCAACCAGATCGCCGCCATCCTCATGCGTTGGAACGCGCTGCCGGCCGGCGCACTGCCCTTTTCGGTCGAACGAACGCGAGCGCCGGCACGAACGCCGCCGCCGGCCCACCCGGCTTCGGCATCGTCGCCGCTGGCCGACGTCGCCTCGTCCGGCAAGGACGGAGTCCGCGCCGCGTTCGGCGAGATCGCCTACCTCCCGTCCGCGCGCTGAGCGCGCCCCGAGCTTCAACCACGCCAGCCCGCCATGACCGACATTCCCACGCTCCAGCAGCCGCTGCAACTGCCTTCCGACAAGCAACACGGCATCGGCGCGGCCGTGAAGCATGCGTTGATGTTCGCGCCCTCGATGACCGACATCATGATCCACGAAGGGCAGGTGATCCGCGCCAAGTCCGCGCGCGGCACGCTGCCTCTGCACCAGCTGTTCTCGGCGATCCCGCCCTTCGTCGTGACGCGCGAACACATCGTCACCTACCTGGCCGGCTACGTCGACGGGGCCTCGCGGCTGCATCGGGACGGCCGCGGCCAGCAGCAGTCGGTGCAGGAGTACTGGGACACGCGCATCAAGCCCGTGCTGGCCCGCCAACGCTCGGTCAACATCCGACTCGACGGCCGCGGCGGCCATTCGCTGCGCTACAGCCTGTTCATGCACGGCACGGGCGAGCTGGCGCTGGTCATGCGCATCACGCCGCCCGACATCACCCCGCTGACGAGCCTGAGCCTGCCGCACAACCTGGTCTCCACTCTCACCGAGGCCACCAGCGGCTTCATCGTCATCACCGGTCCGACCGGATCGGGCAAGAGCGAGACGGCCATGTCCATCCTCGACTGGCACAACGCCCAGCATTCGGGCCACATCCTCACGATCGAGGATCCGGTCGAGAAGAAGATCGCGCCGCGCAAGGCCATCATCACGCAGCGCGAGGTGGGCTACGACGTCCTCAGCTTCGCCGATGGCATGCGCGAGGCGCTGCGCATGAGTCCCGACGTGCTGCTCACCTCCGAGATCCGCGACGCGGAGACCGCCGAACAGGCGATCCAGGGCGGCGAGTCCGGATCGCTGATGATCGCGACGACGCACGGCAAGTCCGTCACAGGCACGATGCGCAAGATCCTCTCGTACACGGGCACCAGCGCCGACGTGATGCGTTCGGTGCTGGCCGGCAACCTGATCGCCGTCGTGCGCCAGGCCCTGGTGCCCTCCAGGGACGGCAAGCGCTATCTGATGGCGGCCGACGTGCTGTTCAACACAGGCAAGGTGACGCAGTACATCGAACGCGGCGACTGGATCGGCCTGGAGAGCGCCATCCGCGAGGACAACCGCCTCGGTGCCAGCGAGTGGGTGCCGATGAACAACCGCCTGGTCGAACTCGTGCGCCGCGGCGAAATCGAGGCCAGCGAGGCGATGCGCGAGACGTCCGACATTCCGACGCTCAAGCGCAAGCTCGCCGCGGCGGGGCCGTCGACGCTTGCGCGTTGAAGGCCGGTGCGGGCATCGTCCGCGACATCCCGGTCGACGGATCAGACTTGCCGACAGTCGAGAGCCGGGGAGCCGACGCTGTTGCGCATTTCGTCGCTAGACTGCGTTCCGGACGTACGCTTCGTCCGTTTCCCCGCAGATCTGGATCGAAAGGCCCGCACTCCGTGAGCGACACCAAAGCCAGCTTCGCCAGGAAGTTGGCTATCAGGACGTCGATGAGCATCGTCGCCACGCTGTCGGTTTCGGTGGCCTGTGCGGCGGAGCCGCCTTTGTGTGACGACCCACGTGTGCTGGCGCAACTTCGCCTGGCCTACGACAGCGTCGTCGAGGTTTATCAGCTTCAACCCTTGGAAAAGCTGGGGTCCCCGGAAGAGATCGCGATCTTGCAGAGGGTGCCTTCCGCCGATGCATCGAAGAGCCGCATCACCCCCGTCTCACAACCGGGGCCCCGGTCGCGGTTCTGTCGGGCGTCACTGAAACTCGCATCGGGAGGTCGCGACAGCGTTCACTTCCGCATCGACGAGATGATCGGCCGCCCGGAAAATGAATACCAGTTGACCCCCTGCTTCGACAGCGTGCTGGCGCACGAATCGGTTCCGGAGGACGAGTACGCACAATGCGCGGGCTATCGATAGCCCTCGCGACCGGCTCTGGTGCGCGATGCCAGGTCCTTGCCATCGACGATGCCTCATCGACCCGGACTCGAGCGCGATCTTCCCGCGATCTTGCCGTGCCGCCCCGCCCGAGCTGATCAGACACATCTCCAAGCAATGCGCGGAGTCGCCTCAGGGATAGAGGCAGTACACCTCGGCCACCACGTTGCTGGTTGTCGGGGCGCCTGTGCCGTCGGTCAGCGAGATCGACCAGCCCGAGCCCGTCCACACCGCATTGCGGTTCAGCACGGGATTGCCCGGGGTCTCCGAATCGGTCTGGGGCAGCAGGAAGATCGTGGCCTGCGGCGCGACCGGGCTGGAGGTGGCGGGACATCCGCTCGGCAACGCCGTGGCGGCCGCGATGAAGTCGCCATGGTGAACGGCAAATCCGGCCATGTAGACCCGTGACGAGGTCAGCCACGATTGGCTCGCGTAGTAGCCGCCGCGACAAACCAGCGCGTCGGACGTGGCGTCGTCGACCGCCTGCAACCCGGCGGTCGCGCACGCCTGGCCCAGGCGCGCGTAACGCGTGGTCGCGCGAAACGCCGCCCCCTGACAGGTAGCCAGTCCGCCCGAGGCCATCAATGCGACCTGGCCCGGGCTGCAGGCATCGCCTTCGTTGACGGTCGAAGACAGGGTCAGGCGCTGGGCCGTCACGGCACCGGTGGCCACGAGGTCGTTGCCGGCCGTCACGTCACCGCTGGCGGCAACTCTCAGCAGCGTCGTGCCGGAGGGGTTGCGCACGAACAGGTCTCCGGCCTTGACGATCAGTGCGTGAGGGTCGTCGGCTCCGAACACGGTCATCGCGCTCGCCGAGAGCCCGCCATCCGCAACGATGTTGCCGCCGGTCACCAGTCCGGTGCCGGCGATCGTCGTCGTGCGGCCCGAGGTGTCCCGGAAGACACCGGTGGTCGCCGAGAGCGAGCCTGTGCACAGGATGTCGACGACGCCATCCGGCCGCAGCGAGACGCAGGCCGTGCCGCCGGCGTCGTGCAGTTCGACCGGCTGGGCGTCGACCTGCAGTGTCGAACGGAACTCGCTGCGGGTCGTGCCATCGCCGAACAGCGTGTTGCCGGCGACGGTCAGGTTGCCCAGCAGGCTCGGGTCGCGCGTGTCACCGATGCGCACGAATCTGCCGAAGGCGGAGGATGCCGTGCCCACCCGGATGGCCACGACGCCGGCTGGCCGCCCGGGCACCGGGTTGTCCAGGCTCCAGGTCTTGCCGAAACCCTGGATCAGCGTGGGGTCCATCGGCAGCGAGACCCCCGAATCGGCGCCGATGCGAGCGAGGATGGGTCCGATCACCGCGCCGTCGCTATCGCTGCTGCCACTGCGGATCGGCCCTTCGAGGACGATATGGCCTTCGATGTTGCACGCCGCGGCAACGCAGCCCGCCGGGACACGCGTGAAGGCGATGGTGTAGGGCGCGTCGTTCAACGTGGACGTGGTCGCGGACCACCCTGCCGGCAGATAGCCCATGGCCACCAACTGCGGCACCGTCGGACGCCAGACGAGTTCCCCAGCGACATCGACCGGCGTGATGGTCACGCCGTTCTTGCTGATGGCCGCGCCGCTCTGGATCAACCCCATGCCTTCGAGGATCGCGTTGTTGGTGGCAATGCGAAGGTTGTCGAGAATCGTCGCCTCGCCGTTGCCCGCTTCGTGCTTGGCCTGCAGACGGTTGCCCTGGATCACGCCCACGGCGCCGAGCGCCGAGATCAGCAGCCCCAGCAGTGCGAGGACCACCGCATTGCCCCGCTGGCGCAAGCCGCCGGCGCCGGCACGCAACGAAAGGCGAAGCGACGACATGGCTCAGGTGCGGCCGAACACGAAGTCGATCGCGACGCTCGTGGCCGATGTGCACTGCGTGTTGACCCGCGCCACGTCGATCGCGCCGTCCAGGGGCTTGACGTCGGTCGAACCGACGGTGATGCGCCGCGCCAGGCTTTGCGCGCCGTTGATCAGCTGCGTGCACTGCGAGGCGGGCACATTGGCATAACTGAGCTTGGCGGTGCTGGGCGTGGTGGCCGAGTTGTCCACCAAGGTGATCGCACCGGAATAGCTGTTCGTGGCCGTCGTGCCACCCACGTCGGCCCGGGTGTCGGGGATGACGCGCGAGCCCACGGCCACGGCCGTCGTGAGCCCGCTGTAGCCATACTGGCCGTAGTTCTGCTGTGCGCCGCCGATGATGGCGCTGATCTCGCTGATCGTGCCCTGGACCTGCGCGTTGGCCTGGGAGTTCTGGTAGTAGCTGATGCCGAGCGCCAGCACGATGCCGCCGATCACGAGGCCCAGCATGCTGAATACGAGCGCGTTGCCGCGTTGTCCTCGTTGGCGGGAAGCGGCGGGTGCGGCACGGCGATGGAAGTGGAACATCTTCATTTCTCCTCTGGCTTGTTGAATGGACGCTCGGGTCCGGGAGCTGCAGGGCATGGAAATCCGTGCAGCTGCGCGTGAAGGCGCGCGGCGGCGCGCGACGCCGACGTTCAGTGCACGGGATGCTCCGCGTCGTAGGTCGCACGCAGCGTCATCAGGTTGGACGGCTCCATCAGCGATGCGAACTTGCCTGGCACCGTCATCGAGGCGATACCCATGAAGGTGGCGACCGACGCGAACAGCCCGACGAGCGCGAAGTTGGCGACGACGGCCGCCTTCTTCACGCGCGCCAGCACGCGCTCGCCTTCCGAAGTTCCCAGCTGGATCAGGACGTCGGAAAACGACGCGCTGGAGCGGCTGAGCGTGGCGGCACGCGAGAGCAGATGCGGCGACAACAGGCCGCGGCGAAAGGCATCGAGAGTGGCCGTCGGGCTTTCCCCGAGCGCGTCGACGACGCGCCCCAGGTGCCAGCGCATCCACGGCGAGGCGCGCTGGGTGATGTCATCGATGCTGCCTTGCAGGGTCTCGCCGGTGCGCAGCATCATCGCCATCGAACTGAACAGCATGCCGGCCTGGAAGTCGCGATAGAGGCTGTAGACGGGCCAGGTTTCCACGCGCAGCCGCAGCGGCCCGCGCCAACGCGGAAGCGACCACAACATGGCCCCGAGCGCCGCGCCGAGCATGGCCAGGGTCTCGGTTCCCCAGGCCTGCGCGAAGATCGCCAGGTCTTTCGCCCAGCCGTTCATGCCGTCCCACAGCGCCTCCTGCGCATACACCGGCGTGGCTTCGTCAATGACCAGGATCACCTTGCCCAGCACCACGATCAAGGCGTAGCAGATCGGAATGGTCATCGCCGGCAGTGCCGAATACGAGAGCATCAGCCGCAGCATCTGCTGTTGCTTGTCGATCGCATCGGCAAGAGCGTGCAAGGCCTGGGGCTTGCCCGCAGCGCGGTCGACAGCAGTCAGCAGCATGGCGTCGGAGCGCGGCACCACGCCTTCCAGCAAGTGCGAGACGCGGCTCGCGTGGTCGCCATCCTGGTGCCGGTGCAGCACGATGCGCAACGCACGCGACCGGCTGTGCTGCCGCGTCAGGTTGGCATTGGCGATCTCCCCTTCGAGAAAACTCACCATCGCCTCGTTGCGTTGGAACATCTCGGCAAAATCGCGGTAGAACTCGGCGCGCTTGAGGCGGAAGTCCATCAACGCGAACCAGGTGGCAATGGCGCGATACGCGTTCATGAGCGCTCCGGCGGCAGGATCTCGAATCGCTCGAAGCCGTCGAACTCTTCGCAGTTGCGCACATCGATCTCACCCTGCAGTGCCTTGTAGAGCGCGTGCTCGAAGACCGTCTTGCCGGTCATGTCCGCGCTGTCGAACTGCCGGTTGCTCGCCGAACGGAAATGCTGCAATGCCGCGTCGTCGTCGTTGTTGCGCACATGGCGCAGCCAGATCCGGTCGGGCTGAAGCATCTCGGCGACGATCGTCTTGCCGTGCGTGCCGCGCCCCTGGCAAGCGGCGCAGCCTTCAGGACGCGTCCAGCGCAACCGCGCTGTCGCAAGCCCGAAACGCCGTCGCAACACCTCCTCGATCTCGCGTGCGTCCGGATCGACCCGCAGTGCCAGCGACGTAGGCAGTGCGCAGCAGCGGCACAGCTTGGGCACGAGCGCCTGGTACACGAGCAGGTTGAGGATGTTGGGCCCGGTGAGTGCCTGGCGGCTCACGCCGATCTGATCGTTGGTCAGCCGAGGGATGATGTTGGAGATCAGGTGCGCATGCACCGTCCCCATGGCCAGATGCCCGGTCTCGGCGATCTGGAGCGCGAACAGCGCCGTCAGCTTGTCGCGGATCTCGCCCAGCATGACCCCGTCGGGATCGGAGCGCATCAAGGCGCGCATGACTTCGGCGTAGCGGCGGCGCGTCTCGTCGTCGTTGGCGATGTCGCGCAGGACCTCGATCTGGTGGGCACCGGCGATCTCGTACTCGATCGGATCTTCGACCGTGTAGATGGCCTTGTGCTCGAGCCCGGGCAAGGTCTCGATGAAGCTCTTCAGGCTGGTCGACTTGCCGGAGCTGGTGACGCCCGACAGCAGCACGATGCCCTTGCCCGCGCGGCCGGCCAGGCGCAGCAGCCGCAGATGGCTGGGCGCATAGCCGGCGGCATCGAAGCGGATGCGGTTCTCGTCGCCGGTACGCAGGATTCGCACGACCGTCTTCGGACCCAGCCGCCCCTTGACGTTCTGGTAGCGCAACTGCCCCGCCGTGCCGGGCAGGTCGAGGTCGATCATGCAATCGACGAACTGGTCGGCGTTGTACTGCGAGACGTTGTTGCCCTTGCGGGTGCTGTTGTAGCCCGCGGCGATCGCGTCGACCACCTCCTTGCGGCTGTAGCGGCCGTCTTGTCCGTCGGGCAGCGGCTCGATGCGGCCATCGATGCGGATGCGGACGGCCGCGGTGTTGCGGCGCACCTCGATGTGCAGGTCGGTCGCGCCCGTGGGCACCGCCAGCGCGATCCAGCGTTCGAAGAGTTGCATCGGGCCGCCCTTGGCGCCGCCCTTGCCAGCGGCGCCGGCGTTGCGCAGGATCTCCTTGAGCACGTGCGGCTCCGCCACCAACTCCCCGACGACGCCGTAGCCGCGCGCCCGCAACGCACCCTTGACGGCCTTGGCCGTGCCGTCGAGCGCCAACCTGTCGGCGGCGGGCATCGTCGCCCGCACCAGTCGGGCCTGCCGCGCACCGCAGTCGATCGCGATCAGCTTATCGTGCAGCAGCGCGGGCAGTTGGTAGACCGCCTCCGGCCCGACCGTCAGCAAGGCCTGGTAAGGCGGCAGTTGGTGAAAGTGCGCGAGCGCTTCCGGGCGTACCTCGGTATCGAGGAACTCGACCGGCTGATCGGCCACCGGCGGGGTCGGCTCGGTGTCGGATGGCGGGATAGAAAGCGGCAACGCTTCGCCGCTGCCGCCGAGCCGGCGATGCAGGCGAGCGACCGGGGATCTCGTCGACGCCGCTTCCAGCACCGCCGCCAGACCCGGCTCGGCCGCCATGACACTCGACCGCGCCGCCAGGCCGGGCGCGTCGGGCTTGCGCGCCCGTCGCGGCGACGACACCGGGGCCGCTATAGCTTCCACTTGATTTCGACGGCGCAACATTTCAAACAATCCCATGGGTTCGCTCAGTCCAGCGCCGGCAGCGAGAAGACCTTGTGGGCCTCCGCGTTCATCGTGGCCCCGCCGCCTGGCCGACCGAGCACCACCTTGTCGATGGCGATGGCTTGCACTCGCCATGCGGTGCCTGGCACCCCCTGGCCGACACCCAGCAGATAGGACGTGGCATCGACCACCACTTGTGCGATCGCCCCGCCGGCATTGGCGAAGACTCCGCTGACCCGAACGACGGGCTCCGGAGCGGCCATCGGCCTGCGCCCTGCAGGCGCCGAGGCGGCCAAGATGGCAGCCGCCGCGGCCGGCGCCGTTGGCGTGGAGGCCGCAAGGCCCGCCGAGCGCGCCACCGCCTGGCTCATGGTGCTTTCAAGCCACGCCCGCTGCGCGTGGCTGTAATCCGCGATGGTCTGGGCGCCGGCCAGCGAGGCAACCTGCATGAGGACGCAGGCCATTGCTGCCTCGAACGGGCCCGGGGCCAACCTAGCGTGCCGCGACATAGAACACTCCTGTAGCCGAGAACTTGAGCAGGCCGCGTGCATCCGACCCTGCGCCGACATCGACGCGCACGGACTCCCAACTGACGAAATCGGGTGCGGAATCCAGGGCCTCGACGATGAACGGTCCGGGGACGTCGTGCATGTCGACTTCGCCCGCGAGAACGGCCGCCGGATGCTCGAATGCAGGCGGCACCTGCGCCACACGGGGCCAGAGCGTCGGCTTCTTCAGCTCGACCACGACGTCGGCCGTGCGCCAGCGCTGCAACTGCGGCCCGGCGTCGGAGAAACTGGCTTGCAACGAGCGCAGCGGGCGATGCGGATCGAGCATGCTGTGGCGCGCGACCGTGAACGGATGTTTGGTGCGTGCCACATCGAGCGCCGGGACGCTGCTGCCTTGCGGCACCAGCATCTCGAGTGCGTCCTCGGGCAGCGCGCGGCGCAGATCGTCGAAATTGCCGCCGTGCCGAACCCAGTCGCGCGTGCAGGCTCGCGCGCGTGCGCTGCACTCGGCAGACGCGAGACTCCAGCCGGGAATCCATGTGCGATAGCCGAAGATCGCTCGCGTGGCGGTGACGAACGTCGAGCGGTCGGTCGCCATGGAGGCCTGCTGGCTGGCCAGGGCGGCGAGATAGCGCGGCGCGGGGTCGGCCGCCCGCGCCGCCGCCACGGCCCTGCGCTGGGCCTCGAGGCGGTGCACATGCTGCACGAGCAGCCAGCCGGCGAGCGAAGCCGTCGCCGCCAGTCCGGTACCGACGATGGGCCACGGATTGATCGGCATGGGCTGCAGCCGCGCCGATCGGTCTGCGCCTGCAGCGAGCCAGGCGAAATCCGCCGCCTCGCTATTGGGATACGCGACCGGGTTGTCGCTCCAGATGGGCCGGTCTTCGCCACCCAGTGCGTTGCGGGCGTCGATCTCGTTGCTCAGGACGTCGATCACGGGAACGCCGTCCTCGAGGCAGACGACCAGGTACTTGTCTTCCTTGCGTTGCGCGGACGCGGGCACCGTGAGCACCAGCGCCGCGTTCGGTGCCCGCTCGCCGACCAGGCGAGAAAAGCATGCCGCGGCCGCCAGCGTGCCCTTGGCCAGGCGCACGCCTTCCTCGGAGGCGCGCGGCTGGAACAAGCCGTAGCGTACGTGCGGGCCGATCTGCGCCTGGGCCCAATGCGTGGCGTCGCGGGTGAGCGCACGGGCTTCGATCAGGGCTCGGGTGCGGCCTTGGCCCGCGGTTGGCGCGCGCCAGAACAGGCCGCCGAGCAGGTCCCCCTGCGCGGTGCTCGCGATCATCCGGTCGATGCTGGGCATGGTTGTCGCGCTTCAGAGAATCGTCGGGCGCACGAAGATGACGAAGTCTTCGCGCAAGCGGGACTGCGTCTTGCTGCCGCCCAATCCGATCGGCGCGTCGTCGGTCAGCGTGCGGCGGTCGTCGCTGGAGACGAGGCGGCTCAGGCCCGTGATCACGAGGATCTGACCGGCCTTGAGCGCAACCGTGGATTGGTCGTTGATTGCGGTCGTCTCCGGCGTCTGCACGGTCTGCTGGGACGTGCCCGTGCCCGAAGTGAAGTTCACCAGGTTCACCAGCGACGACAAGCCGATGCCGAACTTCAGGACGACGGTGTTGTTGTCGAGGATGTAGGGCTGCGCGAGGTAGCGGTCGCCCGTCGTCACCGTGGAGGTCACCAGACCGGGCGCGCCCACGCCTGTGGTGCTGGCGGCTCCGGGGATGGTGGCGCTCACGTATGCACGTCCGCCGAGGCTGGACTTGCGATCCCAGGTGCGATTCAACGCCAGCAGGCTGACTTCGCGGTGCTGCGTGGACACGCCATACTGGCTGAGCAGCTTCAGGATGGCATTGCTGCCACCGAAATGCGAGGTCGTGTGGTTGGTGACGCCGGACTGCGCAGGCGTCAGGATCGAGAAGCCGATGTTGGCGGCCGTCGCGCTGGCCAGCGTGGTGGGAGAGCCGAACGAGCCGGTGTACGCGCCGCCCAGTGCGGACAGTACGGCGCTCCATTCAATGCCACGCTCGTCCGACTCGCTCCGGGTGACGCTGTAGACATCGAACTGCACCTGCGCCTGGCGCAACAGGCTCTCGTTTTCGACGCGCATGAAGTCGCGCACCTTCGACAGCGTCTCCTTGCTCGTCGTGACCGCGATGCGGCCCGACCCATCCGAACGCACGACCGAGGAGCCCGGCACCTCCTTGATGATCTGTGCGATCGCGGCGAGGATCGAGGCGACGACGTTGGACTTGCCGTGCTCGTTGACCTCGTTGCTGGAGCTGGCCGTGCTGTTCGTGCCGCCGGCACCGTTGCCGGAACTGGTGGCGTTGGCCTGGTCGGCGCCGCTCAGCCCGAGGTGGTAGTCCATCTCGCTTTCGAGCGCGGCGACCTCGAAGAACTCGGTCCGCAGGCGCTCGATGACGACGACGCCGTCTCGGTACTCCCACGACAGGCTCAGCTGATCGGTGATCAGGTCGAGATAGCCCTCCAGCGACCCCGACCAGCGCATCGCCACCGCATTGACGGAGGTCTCGCGCGGCGATGGCATGGCCGGCGGCGGCAAGGCGACTCCCTCGGGGCCGCCTGGCAGGCGGGCGGGCAATGCCGGCAAGTTGGACAGCGTCGGCGGGAGCGGCGCCCCGGCATGCGCCGGCGCGTCGCCGGCCGCGAACACGTCGGCCTTCAGGCGCACCGGAACGCCCGTGACCGCGGTGATGCGATCGGCCATCGTGCGCAGGCTCACCTTGCCGCCGGTGGCGGCGTCGTCGAAGTTGAGCTTCACAGGCTCGGTGAAGATGCTCGGCAAACGCTCCCCACTGCCCATCGGAACGCTGATCGAGCCGACCCATGGGCTGCTTGCCCTTCGCAGCACAGGCTTGGACGCCTGTTCGGCAGCACGACGATCCGCGTCCCCCTGGGAGCCCGCCGCCACCAGGCCCTGCTGCGCCAGCGTGCGATCCGCGTGCAGCGGCGACGTGCCGGTTGCGCCGAGCGCGTGATCGGCCTGCACGTGCTCGGTGACACCAGGCTCGGCACACGCCGTCACCGCGCCCACGGCGATCGCTGCGACGACCCGGGCCAGGCACTTCGATCGATTGGCCGTCATTGCGGGTCGCATTCGCGGCTCTGCTCGCCCTGGCGCGTGATGCGCACCAGCGGGGGCGTGTTGGCGTAGATGCAGGCCTCGAGCGGATAGTCGCTCTGGCGGATTCCGGCCGAATTCAGGATGGCTTTCAATGCCGACTCGAAGGTGCCGTCGACACTGTCCGGTGCGCCGATGAGGAAGTTGCGCTGCGCATCCCACTTGACGCGGTAGCCGGCCTGCGCGCCCCAGCGTTCGAACGTGCGCGCGAGCGTGATGTCCTGCACCAGCACGTTCCAGTGTCCGGACGCCGGACCGGCCTCGGCCGCACCCGCATAGGGAACGACCGGCAGACCGGCCTCCCCGCCCGTCCGCCAGGGCTGGCCGACAGCCTGGAGCACATCGGTGGCTTGCGCCAGCGCGCTGGTACACGCCAGGGCGGCCAGCAGGAAAACGACAGTGAAATTCATGACAGCAAACTCCTCCGGCCACGTCGACGCGCGACGGCCAGACCTGCAGTGACGGAAAGGCCAGCGAACCTTCAATCGGACGCCGTGAACCGGACGACGTGGTCGGTGTAGGCCTGCGCCTGCACGGGATAGCCCCGAGCCCGCAGTCCGGCCACCACCTGCTTGACCGCATCGAGAAACGACGGTGCGTCGACCCGCATTGCGCCGTTGACCGGAGCAACCCACCCGACGTCCCAGACGACGTCGTAGCCCGCGGCATGCGCCCAACGGCGCAGCGATACGGCGATGTCGCGATCCGCCAGCGTGATGTCGAACGGCGTCAGTGGTGATTCGCTCGCGACGGCCGGCTCGCCGCCGCGCGAGCTCGTGACCCAGCGCAGCACGGAAGCGCGCGGCCGCGCTGCGCTGCCGCTCGAATCGTCGCCTGCCAGCCGGATGTTGTTCGCCGCGATGCCGCGGGCGAGCAAGGCGTTTCGCAAGGCCTCGGCTCTCAGCGTGGCCAGGGCGTCGTGCGCACCCGCGTCGTTGCGTCCGACAGCCGTGACGACCGCATCGCGGCCGATGCGCACGGCCAGCGCCGAGAGCGCGTCCAGGACTTCGGGGCGAAGCGTGGAGCTGCCCGGCGCGAACACGACGGGTTGTTCGTGCGTCGCGGTCACGAAAGGAACGTCGCCGGACGACAGGCCGTAGTCGACGCCGGTTGTCAGGCCAGGTTGCGCGGACGCCAGCAGCCGCGGACCGTCATCGCGTGGCGACACGGTCTCCTCGCCGAGCGCTGCCTCGCCGCGCCGCACGAGGGCCCGCGCGCTGCCAAGCACCAACGTGAATTCGCTCGCCGAGGTGCGCGCCGTGAAGTACTGGCCTTCAGGCTGCAGCACCAGCAGCGCCGGATCCTGGCCGGCAAAGACAGCCGGCATCGCCTGATTGGGGCGGGCCTCGAAGTAGACCTTGCCGTTGCCGTCGTCGAAGACCTGGGCCGGGCGCGCCGGTTTGTCGCCCCGGATCGCGTAGCCGAAATCGTACTGGCCGACGAAGCGCTTGCCGGGCAGGCTCAGCGCATTTGCGCTGACCGCCAGCAGCAGCGCAGCGCAGAACGCGCGGCCGCAGGTGATGCGACAGACGACGTCGCATGCGAAGACGAGGGGGTGTGAATCGGCTCTCATGACGAGTCGATTCTGCGAGCGCGCCGGAAAACTGCCCGGCGCCAAACCGCCGCGAAATCGGCCGTTTGGCGCGGCGGGAACGCTAGGCATCCGACGCGCAGGAAGGCATCATGGGCCGCACGCTCTGAACATCGATGCCATGCTTCCCACGCACCAACGCCCCTCCGCTCCGCGACCGCCTCGCGCGGATCGCGACCTTGCGATCAGCTCCTCACTTGTGCTCGGACTCCAACGCGCGCTCGATGCGCGTGTCCGGCACCAACCAGACGAGTGCGACGCCGACATAGAACACCAGCGCCAGGCCGGGCCTGATGAAGGAGGCTCCGATCCCGGCCAGGTACATGAGCGGCGAAAGCCGTCCTTTCAGATCCGATCCCAGGGCCTTCTTCAGCAACGACTGGCTGCCTTGCGTGCGGATGATCTGGGCCTGCAACGGCCGCCAGGCCAGCGCCGCCATCAACAGCACGATGCCGTACACAGCCGAGGGCATGGCGGCGAAATCGTTCTCGCCCATCCAGGCCGTGGCCCAGGGAAACAGCGACAACCAGAACATGAAATGCAGGTTCGCCCACAACATGCTTCCCGTCACGCGCGTTGCCGTGTGCAGCAGATGGTGGTGATTCGACCAGTAGATTCCCACGTAGACGAAGCTGAGGACGTAGCTCAGGAAGACGGGCAGCAACGGCCCCAGTGCGTCGAGGCCGGCGCCGTGCGGCACCTTGAGCTCCAGCACCATGATCGTGATGATGATGGCGATCACGCCATCACTGAAAGCTTCCAGCCGACTCTTGTTCATTCATTTCCCGTCACAGCGCGATTGGCATCCAAGGCCGCCGCCCTCGTTCGACATCCGCGTCGGCTCGCGCCCAACGCGTCCGGCCCCGAAGCGGTGCCCGGAGTGGCCGCCAGGTCGAACGGAGATCGACGGCGCCCCAGACGCGGAGTCTACTGTTGCTTCGCGGCTGCCACGCGCCTGTCCGGGGTGGAGGGCCGATGCCGGCCGACGGTGCGGGCTCGGGGCGCCCTCCCGGCGCCAGCCTCGCGCGGTGACGTCGGCTCAGCCGTGTTCGGCAACGACGATGGTGCGGGGATGCCGCCGATCGCCGCTGAGCCAGCTCTTGCCGTAGGGCCGGGTGACGTGCCACTTGGCCCAGGAGATGTTCGGCGCCGCGGCCGCAGTCACGCCTTCGGCGCGCTCGCCGGCCTCGGGCTGGCTCGGGGCTTGGGCGTCGCGCGTTCGCACGACCACGGTGGCGCGCGTAGCCGCCACGGGCGATTCGGCGCCACCCTGGCGGGAGGCGAGGCTCCTAGCCTGCAGCGTTTCGCCGGGGTCTATTTCCTGCGCCATCGCGCCAACGGCGCCCACGGCAAGAAAGGACGCGATGAGAATTTGACGGACTTGCATGATGAACCTGCTTTCGTGACTCTATTGGGCTGGTCCAGAAGAGCCGAGTCCGCGCCTGCTGGGCTCCGGTGAGCGTCGTGCCTGCTTCATCGGTAAGCAAACTGTAGGGACGCACCCGTCCGCGAAAAAGAGTGCGGCGCGCAATTGACTGTTCGTGTTTCCGAAATGGTCGGAGCGGCCAGCGGTTGCCGGCGTGCGCAGCGCCAGATCACGCAATTCCGACGGCGTCCAGGGGTGATGGGTCGCGGCAGACACCGCGCCCGAGCCATTTAATAGATGATAGCCATCATGTTTTAAGGAGCCCGCCATGAAGGCCGTCATCGCCGCCTATGCCCGTTCACCGTTCCACTTCGCTCGCAAGGGCGCGCTTGCCGCGGTGCGTCCCGACACGCTGGCGGCGCAGGTCGTCGCCGGGCTGCTCAAGCGCACCGACCTGGACCCGGCGCTGATCGAGGACGTGATCATGGGATGCGCCTACCCCGAGGGCGCGCAGGGCAACAACATCGCGCGCATCGTCGGACTGCTGGCGGGACTGCCCCACGAAGTGGGCGGCATGACGATCAACCGCTTCTGCGGCTCGTCGATGCAGGCGATCCACATCGCCGCCGCGCAGATCGAGGCCGGCATGGGCGATGCGTTCCTGTGCGCGGGCGTGGAGTCGATGACCATGGTGCCGCAAGGCGGCCTCAGCTTCTCGCCCAACCCGCAATTGCAGGCAACGACGGAGGCCTATATCTCGATGGGCGAGACGGCCGAGAACGTGGCGCAGCGCTGGAACGTGAGCCGCGCCGACCAGGAGGCGCTGGCCGTGGACTCGCATCGCAAGGCCGCCGACGCACGTGCGCAGGGCCGGCTGCGCGACGAGATCGTGTCCATCGTCACCGACAGCGGCCAGATCGTCGCAGAGGACGGCTGCATCCGCCCGGGCACCTCGCTCGAGGCGCTGGCGGCCCTGCGTCCCGCATTCCGGCCCGATGGCGTGGTCACCGCCGGCACCTCCTCGCCGCTGACCGACGGCGCCGCCGCGGTGCTGGTCACCAGCGACGCCTTCGCGCGTGCCCACGGCCTGCAACCGCTGGCGCGCATCCGCTCCTTCGCGACGGTGGGCGTCGACCCCGCCATCATGGGCATCGGCCCGATTCCGGCCACGCGCAAGGCGCTCGCGCGCGCGGGACTGAGCGTCGCCGACCTCGACGTGGTGGAGATCAACGAAGCCTTCGGATCGCAAGCACTCGCGTGCATCCGAGACCTGGAGCTCGACCCGGCCACGGTCAATCTCGATGGCGGCGGCATGGCCATCGGCCACCCGCTGGGCGCCACCGGCGCGCGCATCACCGGCAAGGCGGCTGCGTTGCTGGTGCGCGAGAACGGCCGCTACGCGCTCAGCACGCAGTGCATCGGCGGCGGACAGGGCATCGCCACCGTGCTGGAACGCCTCTAGCGGCCCGTCCCGGGGAAGCGCGCAGGCCAGCAAGCTAGGCCGCAGCGCGCCCCCATCCCGGGGCGTTCAGGCCCGCCCGCAGGGCCCAGCCGGGGAATTCGCTGGCGGGCATCGGGCGGGAGATGCAATAGCCCTGCGCCATGTCGCAGCCGAGTTCGGACAAGGCATCGAAGGTCGGTTCGTCCTCGACGCCCTCGGCGACGACCTTCAGCGCGAGGTCGTGCGCCAGCGCGATCGTCGAACGCACGATGGTCGCTGCGTCGCGGCTGCTGGTCATCTCGCGCACGAAGGACTGGTCGATCTTGATCGTGTCGACCGGCAGGCGGCGCAGGTACGACAGCGACGAATACCCGGTGCCGTAGTCGTCGATCGCCAGCGTCACGTCCAGGCGCTTCAGGCCTGCCAGGATACGCAGCGCGCCGTCGGGGTCCTCCATCAGCGCGCTCTCGGTGAGCTCGAACTCGATGGAGCCCGGCTCGGCGCCCCACGTGCTCAGCGCGCCGCCGATGCGTTCGAGCAGTTGCGGATCGCGGAAATCGTGCGGCGAGAGGTTGATCGAGATCGGATACGACTGCCCGTCCCGGCGCCAGCCGTAGCTGTGCCGCAGCACCGCCTCGAGCATCCAGTAGGTCAGGGGCGTGACCATTCCGGTGCTCTCGGCAAGCGGGACGAACTCCGCCGGCGACATCAGTCCACGCGCCGGGTGGTTCCAGCGCACCAGCGCCTCCGCGCCGCGCAACTGCCGGCTGCCCATGTCGGCTTTCGGCTGATAGAACAGCGCCAGTTCGTCGCGCTCTAGTGCACGGCGAAGGTCCGCCATCAGGGCGATGCGCTGGACCGAGGTGTTTTCATGGCCGCCGTGAAATGTCGCCAGCCGGCCGCCGTAGCGGCGCGAGTGGCCCAGCGCCGCCCCGGCGCGGCGTATCAGCACCTCGGCGTCGTCCCCATGCCCCGGATGCAGGCTCATGCCGATGTGGGCGCGCGTGTCCAGCAGCAGGCCCGCCACTTCCGCGGGCTCGCCGAGTTCGCGCAGCAGCTCGTGCGCGAACCGGCTGGCCGTGTCGTCGCCGGCATCGGGCAGGACGACGGCGAACTCGTCCTCGGCGACCTGGGTGAGCACGCCGTGCGGCTCGACCAGCCGCTTGAGCTTGGACGCCACCGCGGCCACGAGCTTGCCGGCCTCGCCGTCGCCCAGCGCCTCCTCGATGTCGCGATAGCGCTCCAGCTGCAGCCGCAGCAAGGCCAGCGGGCGGCAAATCTTGCGGGCGGTCGCCAGCATGTCGGTCAGCACCGTGCGCAGGTGTGCCCGGTTCGGCAAGCCGGTCACCGCGTCGAAGTGCGTGATGTGCCAGATCGTCGCCTGCGCCTCGGCCGCACGCTCGCGCGCCCGCAGCACCTGCAGGCCGAACGCCAGGTCGTCAGCGGCCTCCAGCAACGGCGCCTTTTCGGGTTCCTGGAAGGCATCGGACTCGGGGGCCAGGATCGTCAGGGCGCCGTACACCTGGCCGTCCACGCGCAGCGGCAGCGACAGGATCGAACCGAAGCCGTGCCGGCGAGCGAAGCCACGCCACATCGGGCCCAGCGTGCCGCTGTCCACGTCGGTGATCAGACAGGGCCTTCCCGTGCGGATGGCCGTGCCGGTGGCGCTGCGCCCCTGTTCGGAGTCGTCCCAGGTCATGGCGCGCAGTTCGTCCAGCACTTCCTCGGGCCCGATCCTGGTCAGCATCCTGACGTGCTTGTGCTCGTCGTGCTCGGCGCGTGCGACGATCGCCGAGGCGTAGCCCGCCTCCTCGACCACCACGCGGCAGATCTCCTGCAGCAGGGTCTGCTCGTCCTCGGCGCGCAGCAAGGCGCGATTGCTCGCGCTCAGCGTCCACAGCGCGCGGCTGAGACGCTGCAACTCCTGATGGTCACCGCGCAGGTTGGGGCAATCGTTCGGCATCGCCAGTCGCGCCAGGGCGTTCCGTCAGGCGGCCGCGCGAGGGCTCAGGCCGGGCCGCCGGCCGGGTTCCCTCCAGGGCCCACCACGCTCTCGGAGGCGCGCGCGCATCCGCAGCTCCTGAACATCCTGCCAGTCCCGCAGCAACCCATCCATGCTGATTCCTTCGCGCACGCCGTGTGCGGCGCGCTCCGAATCTACTGCAGTGCGATGCCCCTGCCAACGTCGCGGCGTCGGGGCAGGCGATTTCGAACCCGGCAGTCTCGGCGCTGTTCGGATGGGGCATTGCAAGGCCGCGAATTTCCACGAGATCGCCGGCATCATCGCCACCCGCGATGTCCTCGTGCGCGGCGACGCAGCCGTCGCCTGTGCTGGCGAGGTTCCGGCAACCGGGCGCGTCTGGCGTCATGACGAGAACGGGCGAGCCAAGCCGTGGTGCTCCTCGATGCGGTGGAGGCGCCACGCCATCCATGTCACTGGACGGACGTTCCCGGGCGCGTCACGCCTGTCCCGCGGAAAGGAGTCGCACCACTGCCATCGCAGGCTCTCGCGGCGGCGCATGCTTGAAGCTTGAAGTATCGCCCCGACATACGAGGCAGGAGGCTGCCGTCGGGCAAGCCGATTGCCGAGATCAAACCCGGAGGGATCGTGAAATCGATCCGCGAAAAAGAGCTTGCATGAGTGCGCAGGCGCGCGCGCCGCAGGGCGCAGCGCCACACTGGCCTGGAGGCCATCCCGCCTGGAGCTGGCGCACGCCGCGCCGGCGCAGGCGTGGCACCGCACTGTTACCGTCAGACTGCTCATGAACCAATTCGACCCGCTCAGAAAATTGATGCACGCGGACGAGGCCGTGGCCCGCTTCGCGTCGCAACCCGGCACGGTGTTCACCCACGGCGTCTTCGACCTGCTGCATCGCGGCCACATCGCCTACCTGGCCGAGGCGCGCGCCCTGGGCGACCGGCTCATCGTGGCCATCGACAGCGACGCTTTCGCAGGCGTGTCGGCCACGGGGTCGGGCCGGCCGGTGCACCGCGAAGGCGATCGCGCGTTCCAGATCGCGGCGCTCGAAAGCGTCGACGCCGTGGTGATCCTCAGCGAGCCCACGCCCATCGCCCTGCTCTCGCGACTGCGTCCGTCCGTCTACGTCAAGGGCGGCGACTTCGACATGGACAAGCTCGCCGAGAGCGCGCTGGTGCGCAGCTGGGGCGGCCACGCGGTCACCCTGCCCTTCGCCGACGGCTTCTCCACGACCACGCTGATGGAACGCCTGCGCGCCGGAGTGCGGCCGGCGGCCGCCGAACAATCATGAGCCCTCGTCGCCGCGCCGTGTTCCTCGATCGCGACGGCGTCCTGAACCAGGATCGAGGCTACGTCAGCCGCCCCGAGGACTTCGAGTGGATGCCGGGCACCATGCATGCGCTGCGCGCGTTGCGGCGCGCGGGCTGGGCGCTGGTGGTCGTCACCAATCAATCGGGCATCGCGCGCGGCCTGTACGGACCGGCCGAATACGAGAACCTCACCGCCTGGATGCACAGCGAGCTCGCGCGCCACGGCATCACGCTGGACGCCGTCTATCACTGCCCGCACCTGCCCGACGCGCCGCTGGCCGCCTGGCGCCGCCAGTGCGATTGCCGCAAGCCGGCGCCCGGCCTGCTCCGCCGCGCCGCGCGCGACCTCAAACTCGATCTGGCCGCCAGCGTGATGGTGGGCGACAAGCCCTCCGACATCCTCGCCGGCCGCGCCGCGGGTGTCGCCGCCTGCATCCGCATCGCAGACGCCATCGACCATGCCTCCTGCGACATCGCCGACCCGCCGGCAGACTTCACCTGCGCCAACCTGGCGGAGGCGGCGCGCTGGCTGCTCGAGCATGAGGAGGCGCGGATCGCGTGAGGGCGCGCGTGCCGGCGGGCCAGTGGGTCGCGCCGATTGCGCAGCCGCCGCGGGGCCTGTTGCCCTTGCTCGACAACATCGCCCTCCGAGCTCCCAGGCGCGGGCCGCCCACCCCTCGCCCGTCATTCTGCGCGGAGCGAAGCGCAGTCGCGGAATCCACCCCTGAGCAGACGCCACCATCGCAGAAGCGGCCCGGCGGGGGTGGATCCTGCGACTGCGCGCAGGATGACGGGTTTTGTTGCTTGTCAGGCCCTGTTCGCAGGCCGGCCGGCAGGACAGGCCATGACGCGGACCGCCTGGCTGCGTGTTTGCGCGTTTGCCTGCCTTGCTGCGTAGCCGGCCCGGCCGACCCGCCCGGCCTGCCCGACTTGCGCGACCTGCCCGACCTGCCCGACCTGCCCGACCTGCCCGACCTGCCGACCTGCCGACCTGCCCGACCTGCCCCGACCTGCCGACCTGCCTGACCTGGCCGGCCTGTCCGGCCTGTCCCGCCTGCCCGGCCTGCCCGGCCTGCCCTGTCTCATTTTGCAACCCGCTTGCCCAGCCCAAAAATCTTGCGCTAGAATGGCAGGCTTCGCGGTATCCCACTCGTGGGACATTGCTGAAACGCCGGTGTAGCTCAGTTGGTAGAGCAGCTCATTCGTAATGAGAAGGTCGAGGGTTCGACTCCTTTCTCCGGCACCAATTCCTCCCTGCCCGGCCGCCAGGCCTGCAAGGAAAAAACGAAAGCCCGCCTCGCGCGGGCTTTTTCGTTGGGGGGTCGACCTCCAGCGGCGCTCAAGCCGCGCGGCCCGGGCGCGACACCGCGATCGCCGCGAGCACGCACGCGGCACCGGCCAGCTGGGCCAGACTGATCGGCTCCTTGAGCACCACGGCCGCCAGCATCAGCGCCGACAGCGGCAGCACCGCGGTGTAGAGCGAGGCCACGCCAGCGCTGACCCGTGCCGCTCCGGCGTACCACAGCAGGTAGCCGCCCACTGTCGGCACCAGTGCGTAGTACGCCACGCTCAGCAGCGCCGCAGCGTCGGCAGGCCGCGTCCACGCGTGTTCGAACAGCGCCGGCCCCAGCGTCATGGCCAAGCCCAGGCCGCACATCCAGGTCGACTGCGCGAGCGGCGCGACCGCGCGATGCAAGCGCTTGTTCAACAGCAGGAACATCGCCTCGCAGGCGACCGCTGCGAGGATCAGCGCGTCTCCCTGGAGATCGTGCTGTCCCTTGCCCCCGGGGGCGAGCACCACGGCGGCGACGCCGGCGCAGGCCAGCGCGATCGCCGCCAGCAGGCGGGCGCCGATGGGCTCGCGCAGCACCAGCGCGCCCACCAGCGCGCCGACGGCCGGCAGGCAGCCGGTGATGACACCGGCGTCGGCCGCCGAGGTGGTACGCAGCCCGGCCACCAGCAGCACCGCGTAGCCGACGCTGCCGCACAAGGCCTGCAGGCCCAGCAGCACGGCGTCGTGCAGCCCGGGGCGCGGCAGGCGGTCGCCGCGCCAGCGCAGGATGGCCAGGAAGACGGGCAGCGCCAGCGCAAAGCGCAAGGCGGCGGCCGTGAACGGCGGCAGGCCGGCGGCGATGATGCGGCTCGCGACGACGGTGCTGCCGACGGTGATCATGGCCAGCGCCAGAAGGACGCCGCCGGGCACACGGGACGCGGGCGGGACGAGGGGTGAGGCTGCAGTGTTCATGCCCCGATGCTGCTTGCCCGCGGCGGCGCGGTCTTGAACGAAATTGCAGCGCGTTCGCGGGAACGCGATACGCGCGCGGTTGCGCGCGCCGCTCTGTCCGACCCCACGTCCAAGTTCCCGGGCCCAAGGGAGCGGGCTCAGCGCAGCCGGCGGCAATGTCCGGACGACAGCCCGAGACCGTTCAGCGCCGCGCGCCCGAATACGCCGCCGGCGTGTAGCCCAGGCATCGCCTGAAGGCGCGCGTCAGGTGCGATTGATCCGAGAACCCGGCCGCCAGCGCCGCCTCCGCGATCGGCTCGCCTGCGTCGAGCAGGCTGCGCGCGAGGGCGAGCCGGCGCTGCACCAGGTAGGCATGGGGCGTCATCCCGAGCTCGCGCGCGAATGCGCGCAGCAGCTGGAAGCGGCTCAGGCCGGCCTCCTGGGCCAGCGCGTCCAGGCCGGGGTCGGTGGCAGGATCGTCGTCCAGGCGCTGGCGCGCACGCGCGATCGACGGGGATGTCCATCGCGGCGCACTCACTTGCGCCTGTCGCAGCAGCAGCGCCGAGAGCAGCGTGGCTTGTGCCTCATCGCAGGCCAGGCGCTGCGCGCGTCCGGCCAGGCGCGCGTACCAGCGCTCGAACGCGCGCGCGACGACCGCGTCCCGCGCGACCGGCCGCCACATTGGCATAGGGCGGCCTTCCGGCAGCACCTCGGCCGCCGCAGCCTGTACCAGCGCGGGCGTCAGATAGAGCATGTGCCAGCGGCGCCCGGCGGGGTCCAGCGGCATGCCGTCGTGCACCTCGCCGGGATTGACCATCAGCAGGTCGCCGGGGCCGGCCTCGACCCAGCCCGCGGCGCTCCACGACCGGTGCGCGCCGCGCTGCATGCGGCCGACGCCGTAGGTCTCGTGCGAATGTCGCGGAAAGACCTGCGCGCTGTCGAGCCGCGTCGCGAGCACCTCCGGCGCAAGCCTGTAGACGGTCGGATCGGGCTTGGCGGCGGGCATGCCGCCAGTATCGTCGCGAAGCGGCGGGAGTGCGTCGGGGATGCCTGCCGCCGCTCAGTGGCCGCCCACATAGACGAACTTGAACAGGAACACCGCCCCGATCAGCCAGGACATCCAGTGCACCGAGCGCCACTGGCCGGTCAGCAGCTTCAGCGCCGCGTACGTGATGAAGCCGAAGGCCAGGCCGTTGGCGATCGAATAGGTCAGCGGCATCGCGAGCGCGGCGACGACGGCGGGGACGGATTCGGTGGTCTCGTCCCAGTCCAGCTCGGTCAGATCGCGCAGCATCAGGCTGGCGACGTACAGCAGCGCGGGGGCGGTCGCATACGCGGGCACCACGCCGGCCAGCGGCGAGACGAACAGGCAGGCGAGGAACAGCACCGCCACGGCGATGGCGGTCAGGCCGGTGCGGCCGCCGGCCTGCACGCCCGAGGCGCTCTCGACATAGGCCGTCGTGCTGGACGTGCCCAGCAGCGAGCCGGCGAAGATCGCGCAGCTGTCGGCCAGCAGGGCCTTGTTCATGCGGTCCATGCGGTCGTCGCGCAGCAGGCCCGCGCGCCGGGCCACCGCCAGCAGCGTGCCGGTGGCGTCGAACAGCTCCACCAGGAAGAACACGAGGATGACGTTGAACACGCCCACGCCCAGTGCGCCCTTGATATCGAGCTGCAGGAAGGTCGGCGCGATCGACGGCGGCATCGCGACGACGCCTTCGAAGTGGTTGCCCGCGAAGAAGAATGACAGCACGGTGACCGCCAGGATGCCGATCAGGATCGCGCCATGCACGCTCAGTCGATCGAGCACGACGATGGTGATGAAGCCCAGCACCGACAGGATCACCGAGGGCTGGTGCAGGTCGCCCAGCGTCACGTAGGTGGCCTTGGACGGCGCGACGATGCCGGCGCTCTTGAGCGCGATGATCGCCAGGAACATGCCGATGCCCACCGTGATGCCGATGCGCAGCGACGGCGGGATGCCGTGGATGATCAGCTTGCGCAGCTTGAACAGGGTCACCAGCAGGAACAGGCACCCCGAGATGAAGACCGCGCCGAGCGCGACCTGCCACTTCAGTCCCATCCCCAGCACGACGACGTAGGCGAAGTACGCGTTCAGGCCCATGCCGGGCGCCAGCGCGATCGGGTAGTTGGCGAACAGGCCCATGATCAGCGTGCCCAGCGCGGCGATCAGGCAGGTGGCGACGAACACGGCGCCCTTGGGCATCCCCGCGTCCCCGAGGATGCTCGGGTTGACGAAGATGATGTAGGCCATCGTCAGGAAGGTCGTCAGGCCGGCCAGCAGCTCGGTGTTGACGTTGGTGCCGTGGTGTCTCAGCTGGAACAGTCGATCCAGCAGGGACGTCGCCACGGGCGTGGGCGGGTTGGCTGCCGGAAGCGCGGGATCGCGCGCGGCGGCCGCGTTCTGGGTTGCGGTGTGCATGTTGTCTCCTGCATCACGGTGGAATGGATGCGCGGGGGCGCGTCTGGCGCGCGCTGGCCTGCGGATTCGAAGGATCAAGGTCGCCGGGCGTGTCAGGGCCGGCGCTGGTATCTCGGCACGCCGGCCACGTAGGCCGCCTGGAGCAGTCGCTCGTCGCCCAGGGTCATCCAGGCGAACAGCTTCTCGTGCAGGTCCTGCGCCAGGTCGACGCGATGCTGCATGACGGGCGTGGACGCCCAATCCCAGACTGCGACGTCGGCATGGCGCCCGACCTCGAAGCTGCCGATCTCGTCGTCCAGGTGCAGCGCGCGCGCGGCGCCGCGCGTGGCGCTGTACAGGGCCTTCCACGCGGTCAGCTTGACGCCGCGCAGGGCCTGGATCTTGTAGGCGTCGGCCAGCGTGCGGATCATCGACAGGCTGGTGCCGCCGCCCACGTCGGTGGCCATCGACACGTGCGCGCCCTGCCCTTCGGCGCCCAGCCAGTCGAACAGGCCGCTGCCCAGGAACAGGTTGGAGCTGGGGCTGTGCGCGATCTGCGCGCCGGTCTCGCGCAGCAGCACGCGGTCGGTGTCGTCCAGCCACACGCCGTGCGCCAGCACCGCACGCTCGTTGAGCAGCTTGTGGCGGCGGTAGACATCGAGGTAGCTGCGCGCCTCGGGAAACAGCTCGGCGACCCAGCGCACCTCGTCGCGGTTCTCGGCGACGTGGGTCTGCATGTAGGTGCCGGGGTGCGCCTCGATCAGCGCCGCGGCCATCTGCATCTGCGCCGACGTGCTGGTGGGCGCGAAGCGCACCGTCAGCGCGTAGGCCAGCCGCGCGCGGCCGTGCCAGCGCTGGATCAGGTCGACGCAGTCGCGCTCGGCCTGCCGCACGTCGTCGCGCAGGCCGTCGGGGGCGTGGCGGTCCATCAGGATCTTGCCGGCGACCAGGCGCATGCCGCGCCGCTCGGCGCCTTCGAACAGCGCCTCGGCCGAGTGCTTGTGGACGGTGGGAAAGACGACGGCCGACGTGGTGCCGTGCGCCAGCAGGCCATCGAGGAAACGCTCCGCGCCGAGCGTGGCCACGGCCGGATCCTCGAAGCGGCGCTCGGCCGGGAAGGTGTAGGTGTTGAGCCATTCCAGCAGCTCGGTGCCGTAGGAGGCGATGACGTCGATCTGCGGGCTGTGCACGTGGGTGTCGATGAAACCGGGCAGTACCAGGCTGCCGGCGTGGTCGATGCGTTGCCAGCTGGCGTCGGGCGCCTCGGGCTGCACGCCGGCGATGCGGCCGTCCTCGACCAGCAGCCAGTGGCCGGGGCGGAAGCGCACGCCCGGGGCGGCGGCGGGGGCGGCGAAGCCGGGGTCGGCCGTGAAGTCGAGGAGATCGCCGTGGAGCGCGACGCGCGAAGCGGGGGTCATGGGAGTAGAGCTCATCTTGTCTTGGCCAGCGAACGCGCCACGTCGCGCACCTGCTCGCGCAGCCAGCGGCCCGCATTGGAGTGGTGGCTCAGTTCGTGCCAGAGCTGGTAGTAGGTCAGGGACGGGAAGCGGATCGGGCAGCGCACGATGCGCACCGGCAGCGTGTCGACATAGCGGCTGCAGAACTGGCGGCCGGTGGTGAGCACCAGACGGGAGCGCGCCACCATCAGCGGCGCCAGCCCGAAGTGGGGCGTGCGCACCGAGACGTTGCGGTGCAGGCCCTCGCTGGCCAGGTGGTCGTCGATGACGCCGCGCGCCCCGGCGTGCAGCGGCATCGGCGCGACGTGCTCGCTCTCGAGGTAGCGCTCGGCCGTCCACCAGCGCGGGTTGCGCACCGCGGAGTGGTCGGCCGCCACCAGGCACACGGCCTCGTCGGTGAACAGCTGGCCGATGTGCAGTTCTTCGGGCGGCTGCAACCAATTGCCGAGCACCAGGTCGACGTCGGCGCGCGCCAGGCGCAGCCGGTAGTCGTAGTCGCCGGTCAGCGGCAGGATCTCGAGATTGACGCCCGGCGCCAGCGTCTTGATGCGGCCCACCAGCTCGGGCAGCACCAGCGGATCGAGCCAGTCGCTGGCCGCCACCCGGAAGGTGAGGTTGGACGTGGCGGGGTCGAAGTCCAGGCCGCGGGCGCGGGCGCCGAACATCAGTTGCGCGCTGCGCAGGATGTCGGCGGCGGGCTCCATCAGCGCCAGGGCGGCCGGCGTGGGTACCATGTCATGGCCGGCGCGCACCAGCAGCGGATCGCCCGTCAGCGCGCGCAGACGCTTGAGCTGCACGCTCACAGTCGGTTGCGTCGTCTGAAGCCGCATGGCGGCGCGGGAAATGCTGCGTTCCGTGATCACGGTATGAAAGACCCTCACCAGATACAGCTCGATCTTGTCGAAAGTGGCGCGTTCCGTCATATCTGACCTCGAATGGATGGAATGTCTGCGCAGGTATAGGCCCTGGGCCCGCCCAGGGGTAACTTAGAGCTTGTTCCCACCCCGCTTGACCCCACGACATGCAGACCCGGCCCATTCGCTTCTATCACCACCGCCTCGGCGCGGTCGTCGAGGTCAGTGACGCCGCGCCCACGCGCACGGTGCTCAACTGGCTGCGCGAGGACGCGCACTGCAGCGGCACCAAGGAAGGCTGCAACGAGGGCGATTGCGGCGCCTGCACGGTGATCGTGGCCGAGCTGGCCGAGCGCGCCGACAGCGTCGGCACGCCCTCGGCCGCCGCCACCGTCGTCGGCGGGCTGTCGCTGCGCACCGTCAACGCCTGCATCCAGTTCCTGCCCACGCTCGACGGCAAGGCCCTGCTGACGGTCGAAGACCTGCGCGCCATCGGCGGCGGCGCGCTGCACCCGGTACAGCAGGCGCTGGTGGAGTGCCACGGCTCGCAATGCGGCTTCTGCACCCCGGGCTTTGCGATGTCGCTGGCGTCCACCTACGAACGCCATTGCGAGGCCGGCACGCGCCCCAGCCGGCAGCAGCTGGCCGACGACCTGGCCGGCAACCTGTGCCGCTGCACCGGCTACCGGCCGATCCTGGACGCCGGCCAGCGCATGTTCGACCTGCCGCCGGTGCGGCTGGACACGCAGCCCGTCGTCGACGCGCTGCGCGCGCTCGACCAGGCCGGCAGCCTGGCCTACGAGGCGCCGAATCCCGCGGTGCGCGTGGACGGCGCCGCGCGCCGGGACCGCTACTGGGGTCCGCGCGACCTCGACGAGTTCGCCACGCTGCGCGAGCAGCACCCGGGGGCACGCCTGCTGGCCGGCTCGACCGACATCGGCCTGTGGGTCAACAAGCAGTTCCGCGACCTGGGCGACATCCTCTACATCGGCAACGTCGACGCGCTGCGCCGCATCGAACGCCGCGACGGCAACGTGCTGCGCATCGGCGCCGCCGCCACGCTGGAAGACGCCTGGGCCACGCTGACCGCGCACGTGCCGGCGCTGCACGACATGTGGCTGCGCTTCTCGTCGCTGCCCGTGCGCAACGCCGGCACGCTGGGCGGCAGCATCGCCAACGGCTCGCCGATCGGCGACAGCGCCCCGGTGCTGATGGCCCTGGGTACCGACGTGGTGCTGCGCCGCGGCCCGGCGCGGCGCACACTGCGCCTGGAGGACTTCTACCTCGACTACATGAAGAACGCGCTGCAGCCGGGCGAGTTCATCGAGGCGCTGGACGTGACGCTGCCCAGCGCCGCGACCGCGGTGCGCGCCTACAAGCTGTCCAAGCGCTTCGACTGCGACATCTCCGCCGTCGCCGCGGGCCTGGCCATCGAGTGCCGGGACGGGACGGTGCGGGCCGCGCGCCTGGCCTTCGGCGGCATGGCGGCCATCGTCAAGCGCGCCGCCAACGCCGAGGCCGCGCTCGTCGGCCAGCCCTGGAGCGAGGCGACGGTCGAGGCCGCGATGGCAGCGCTCGAGACGGACTTCACGCCGTTGACCGACCTGCGCGCCAGCGCGGCCTACCGCATGCGCGTCGCGCGCAACCTGCTGCGCCGCTTCTGGCTGGAGACGCGCCCCGACGCGCCACTGGAAGGCCGCCACGTCAGCGTCTTCAGCGTGATGCCGCACGCCGCGCCGGCCCTCTGAGCAATGGTCATGAACAAGCAAGCCGAACCCTTCCTCCTCGAAGCCGACCTGGCCTACGCCGACTACCTGCGCAACACGCGCGCCCGCATCGACGCCGACGGCGAGGCGCAGCGCCAGCAGGCCGGCGCGCGCGTGGGCATCAGCCGCGCGCACGAGTCCGCGCACCTGCACGTGGCCGGCGCGGCACCCTACGTCGACGACCTGCCCGAGCTCGCCGGCACGCTGCATGCGGCGCTGGGCCTGTCGCCGGTGGCGCACGGGCGCATCACCGCGTTCGCGATCGACGCGATCCGCGCGCTGCCGGGCGTCGTCGACGTGATCGTCGCGTCCGACATCCCCGGCGTGAACGACTGCGGCCCGATCGTGCACGACGATCCCATCCTGGCCGACGGCATCGTGCACTACGTGGGCCAACCGGTGTTCGCGGTGATCGCGACCGACCGCGACCTCGCGCGCCGCGCGGCAGGGCAGGCCAGGCAGGCGCTGCAGATCGAGCCGCTGCCGGCCCTCATCACCGCCAAGGAGGCGCACGCCGCGCAGCAGTACGTGTTGCCGCCGATGCATCTGCGCCGCGGCGACGCGCAGGCCGCGATCGCCGCCGCGCCGCACCGCCTGAAAAGCACGATCAGCATCGGCGGCCAGGAGCAGTTCTATCTCGAGGGCCAGATCTCGTACGCGATCCCCACCGAGAACGACGGCATGAAGGTGCACTGCTCCACGCAGCATCCCAGCGAGATGCAGCACCTGGTCGCGCACGCGCTGCATCTGCAGTCGCACCACGTGCAGGTCGAGTGCCGGCGCATGGGCGGCGGCTTCGGCGGCAAGGAGTCGCAGTCCGGCATCTTCGCGTGCATCGCGGCGATCGCGGCGCGCAAGCTGGGCCGGCCGGTCAAGCTGCGGCCCGATCGCGACGACGACATGATGATCACCGGCCGCCGCCACGGCTTCGAGTACGCCTATGAGGTCGGCTTCGACGACGAGGGCCGCGTGCTGGGTGTCGAGATCGACATGCTTTCCAACGCGGGCTTTTCCACCGACCTGTCGGGTCCGGTGATGACGCGCGCGATTTGCCACTTCGACAACGCCTACTGGCTGCCCGACGTGGCCATCCACGGCTACAGCTGCCGCACCAACACGCAGAGCAACACCGCCTTCCGCGGCTTCGGCGGCCCGCAGGGCGCGGTCGCCTCCGAGATGATGCTGGACTCGATCGCCCGCGCGCTGGGCAAGGATGCGCTGCAGGTGCGCCGCGCCAACTTCTACGGCATCGGCGAACGCGACGTCACGCCCTACGGGCAGCGCGTCACCGACAACGTGATCCGACGCCTGGTCGACGAGCTGGCCGCCAAGGGCGACTACGTCGCGCGCCGCGCCCAGGTCGAGGCCTTCAACGCGACCAGCCCGGTGCTCAAGAAGGGACTGGCGCTGACGCCGGTCAAGTTCGGCATCTCGTTCAACGTGCAGCACCTGAACCAGGCCGGCGCGCTGGTGCATGTCTACGTCGACGGCTCGCTGCTGGTCAACCACGGCGGCACCGAGATGGGCCAGGGCCTGAACACCAAGGTGGCGCAGGTGGTGGCGCACGAGCTGGGCGTGAGCTTCGAGGCCGTGCGCGTCACGGCCACCGACACGCAGAAGGTGGCCAATACCTCCGCCACCGCGGCATCGACCGGCGCCGACCTGAACGGCAAGGCCGCGCAGGACGCCGCACGCAAGGTGCGAGAGCGCCTGGCCGCCTTCGTTGCCGAGCGCCATGGCGGCGCGGCGGCCGACGTGCGCTTCGCCAACGGCGTCGTCAGCGTCGCCGGCCGCGACATTCCCTTCCCCGAGCTGGTGCGCAGCGCCTACGAGGCACGCGTGCAGCTGTGGTCCGACGGCTTCTACGCCACGCCCGGCCTGAGCTGGGATCGCGAGAAGCTGCAGGGCCGGCCGTTCTTCTATTTCGCGTACGGCGCCGCGCTGAGCGAGGTGGTGGTGGACACGCTCACCGGCGAATGGAAGCTGCTGCGCGCCGACGTGCTGCACGACGCCGGACGCTCGCTGAACCCGGCCGTCGACATCGGCCAGGTGGAAGGCGCGTTCATCCAGGGCATGGGCTGGCTCACGATGGAGGAGCTGGTCTGGCACCCCAAGACGGGCCTGCTGCTGACGCACGCGCCCAGCACCTACAAGATTCCCACGGCCAACGATTGCCCGCCCGTGTTCAACGTGGCGCTGTTCGACAACGACAACGCGGAGGACAGCATCCACCGCAGCAAGGCGGTGGGCGAGCCGCCGCTGCTGCTGCCGTTCTCGGTGCTGCTGGCGATCCGCGATGCGGTGTCGGCGGCGGGTGGTCATCGCGTCGATCCGCCGCTGCGCGCGCCCGCGACCTGCGAGGCGATCCTCGATGCGATCGAGGCCGTGCGCCGGGGGGCCGCATGAACGACGAGCTGCGCACCGCCGCACGTTGGCTGGCCGCTGGCGTGCCCGGCGTCGTCATCGAAGTCGTCAAGACCGCCGGTTCGGTGCCGCGCGAGTCGGGCACGCGCATGCTGGTTTCGGCCACGCAGGCGGTGGGCACCATCGGTGGCGGCCATCTGGAGCTGCTGGCGATCCAGAACGCACGCGCCCTGCTGGCCGGCGTTCCCACTTTCGAACCGGTCGAGCGCCACTATCCGCTGGGACCCGCGCTGGGCCAGTGCTGCGGCGGCGCCGTGACGCTGCGCTTCGCGCGCCTGGACGCGCGCAGCGCGCAGGCGTGGCCGACCGCGGCGCCGCGCTTCTTCCTGCAGCTGTATGGCGCGGGCCACGTCGGCCGCGCCATCGTGCGGCTGCTGTCGGCGATACCGTGCCAGGTGCAGTGGATCGACGAGCGCGAGAGCGAATTCCCGGCCGACGACCCGCTGCCGGCGCACATCCAGCGCGTCTGCGTCGAGCCGGTCGAGGCCGAGGTGGACGTGGCGCCGGCGGGCGCGTTCTATCTGGTCCTGACGCACCGGCACGACCTGGACATGCGCATCGCCGAGGCCATCCTGCGCCGCGGCGACTTCGGCTATCTGGGCCTGATCGGTTCGCAGACCAAGCGCGCGCGCTTCCTGCATCGCTATGAACAACGCGGGATCGCGGCCGAGTCGCTGGCGCGCATGACCTGCCCGATCGGCGTGCCGGGCATCCCGGGCAAGGAGCCCGACGTCATCGCGGTGGCGGTGGTGGCCCAGCTGCTGCAGCAGCAAGGCGCGCCGGCATCGCCTGGTTTCGTCGAGATGCACGGCGCGTCCCGGGCCTAGGACCCGCGGTAGGTGCTGTAGCTGTAGGGGCTGACCAGCAACGGCACGTGATAGTGGCCGGCGGCGTCGGCGATGCCGAAGTCAACCTGCACGGTGTCGACGAACGCCGGCTCCGGCAGCGCGACGCCCAGCGCGCGGAAGTACGGCGCCACCTCGAACAGCAGGCGCCAGCGGCCCACCGCCATCGCGGCGGCGTCCAGCAGCGCGCCGCCGTCGTTGCGGCCGTCGGCGTTGAGCACGAACGCCTTGACGGTGTGCGCGCGGCCGTCGGCGTCGACGCGCTGCAGGGTGACCTTCATGCCCGCGGCCGGGCGGCCGTGGGCGGTGTCGAGGACGTGGGTGCTCAGGTGTCCCATGGCCGGCTCCTGCGGGCGATCAGAAGTGATATTCGGCGCGCACCATCGGCGTTTCCGCGAAGGCGCCATGGCCGGCGGGGCCGTGCCAGCTGTTGCCGAACTTGTTCTTCCAGTATTCGTACTCGACGCCCACCCGCCAGGTGGTCGGCTTGGCGCCGACCAGCTCGCCGGCGTTCCACATCACCTGCGCGTCGACGTGGGTCTCGGGCGCGGTCTGCGCGCCGAATTCGTCCTTGCCCTTGGAGGCGATGAAGTCGGCGTAGCCCTCGAAGCTCAGGGGCAGCGAACCGATGCCGATGCTCCAGGCGGCGGTCAGCATCGGGTGTGCGTCGTAGTGGTAGCGCGGCACGCTGGTGCCGGTGTAGTCGTTGGACGGCGCGTTGCTTTCCCACAGCTCGTGCACGCCCACGTTGAGGAAGCCGGGCACGTCGAACGAGACGGTCGGGCCCAGCACCCACATGCGCTTGCGCGAGTTGTAGCCGGCGTCGTTCTTGGTGTTCCAGTCGAAGCCGGCGGTCAGGCCCCAGCCGCGGATCGGGCCGGCCTTGAAATCGCGGCCGGTCACCTTGCCGGCGTCCAGGAAGTGGCGGTAGACGATGTACGCCTCCTGGGCGCCGGCGCTGGACGTCGGGCTCGCCGGGTCGTGGTGGTCCGACATCAGCAGGTCGACGTTGAAGAAGTTGGTGCCGTACTTGTAGCCGCTCGCGTGCTGCAGGTCGATGATGGTCTTGGTGATGTCGTCGGGGTTGTAGGGCTCGCGGAACTTCGTGCCGTAGCGCACGCCGATGGAGGTGTCGCTCCATTGCGCCGCAGCGGGCAGGCAGATGCAGGCCATGGCGATCGCGAACAGACGTTGAGAGGTGGTCATCGTGGGTCCCGTGTGGTTGGAAGATTGAACAAGATCATTGGGCCGGTGCGCCGGCGTCGTACCAGCGCCGGATCAACTCGCGCTCCTGGTCGGTGATGCCGGTGGCGTTGTTCAGAGGCATCTGCTTGAGCACCACCGCCTGCTGGAAGACTTCCTGCGAGTGCTGCTTGACCAGCTCGGGCCGATCCAGCTCGATGCCCTTGTTCTGCACCTGCGCGTTGTGGCACAGCACGCAGCGCTGGTCCAACACGCTCTTGACGCTGGCGTAGCTGCCGGGCCTGGGCTCGGCGGTAGCGGCAGACGCCGCGCTCGCGGCCACGGCGACCTGCGCGACGGGGCCGCTCGCGGCGACGGCGGGCGTCGTGGCAGGCGCCGCCGGCATGCGCCAGATCGTCACGCTCAGGATCAGCGCCACGCCGACGATCGCATGCTCCCAAGGCGTGCGCTGGCCCAGCACGTGCGCCTTGTGGCGCGACACGAAGCTGTGGCGGATCAGCGCGGCCGCCAGCATCACGGAGACCAGCACCAGCCAGTTGTTCTCGCCCTGGTACAGCCAGCCGTAATGGTTCGACAGCATCGCGAAGATCACCGGCAGCGTGAAGTAGGTGTTGTGCACGCTGCGCTGCTTGCCGCGGATGCCGTGGATGCGGTCCGGCTCCTGGCCGGCGCGCAGTTGCGCCACCACCTTGCGCTGGCCCGGGATGATCCAGAAAAAGACGTTGGCCGTCATCGCCGTGGCCATCATCGCGCCCACCAGCAGGAAGGCGGCGCGGCCGGCGAACAGGTGGCAGGCCGTCCAGGCCGCGAACACGACCAGCGAGAACACCAGCACGCCCACCTGCAGGTCGCCATGCCTGCCGCGGCCCAGCGTGCGGCAGATCGTGTCGTAAAGGAGCCAGAACACGACCAGGAAGCTCAGCACCGCGGCGATCGCCGCGCTCGGCTCCCACACGTGCACGTTGCGGTCGATCAGGAAGCTGCCGGCGTTGAACAGGTAGAGCACGGTGAGCAGCCCGAAACCGGTCAGCCAGGTCGAATAACTCTCCCAGTACGACCAGTGCAGGTTCTGGGGCAGCGGCCGCCAGCGCGGTGCCACCATGTACTTGTTGGAGTGGTAGAAGCCGCCGCCGTGCACTGCCCACATCTCGCCGTCGACGCCCTTGCCCTGGAGCTCTTCGCTGTCGGGCTTGGACAGGCTGTTGTCCAGGAGGACGAAGTAGAACGACGCGCCGATCCAGGCGATCGCGGTGACGACGTGGGCAAACCGCAGCAGCAGGTTGGCCCAGTCGAGGAAGTAGGTACCCATCCGGCTATCCAGTTGAGGGGCGCGGCCGCCCGGCACGAGTGCGGACACCGCTCGATCCCCTCACCACCGCGGGTTCTGTGAGGCTGGAAGGTCGCGTTTGAAGGCCACGCCTCGAGGCCAGGAAGGCTCGTCGAGGGCGGCCGCACCCGCTGCGACCAGGTTCGACTGTATACAGTCACACCGTGCGGCAAAACAAGGGATTACCCTCATTCGGAGCCGTCGCCACTCTCGTTGAATCCGCGGAATCACGCGCTCCGAAGTCGTCCAATCGCGCCGCAATCATCGACTTCATCGCTTGCTTCGTTCACAACGAGTGTATACACTTTTGCATCCAATCCCGGAATCCCCGACCATGGTCAAGAAGCCCGCGGCACCGCTGCAACTCGTCGCCGCCGCCCGCGCGCCCCGAGGCGCCGCCAGCGTCACCGACGGCATCGTCGATGCGATCACCACCGCCATCGTCGAACGGCGACTGATGCCCGGCACCAAGCTCGTCGAGCAGCAGATCGCCGACATCTTCGAGGTGTCGCGCACCGTCGTGCGCCAGGCGCTGAACCAGTTGAGCCGCGACCGCCTGGTCACGCTGGAGCCGGCGCGCGGGGCCTTCGTCGCCACGCCCAGCATCGAGGAAGCGCGCCAGGTGTTCCAGGTGCGGCGCCTGATCGAGGCGGGCATGGTGCGGCAACTCGCCGCGCAGATCACCGACCGCCAGATCGAGCAGTTGCGGCTGCACTTGCGCGATGAGCGCCAGGCCGTCGCGCGCATCGACGTCTCTGGCCGCACGCGATTGCTGGCCGATTTTCACGTCGTGCTCGCGCGCCTGCTGGGCAACGAGGTGCTGGCCGAGCTCATCGCCGACCTGCTCTCGCGCTCGCAGCTCATCGCGCTGATGTACCAGTCCAGCCATTCGGCGCAGCATTCGCAGGACGAGCACGTCGACATCGTCGATGCGCTGGCCCGGCGCGATGGCCGCGCGGCCGCGCGCCTGATGGAGCAGCACCTGGAGGCCGTGGAACGCAACCTGCGCCTGGATCCGCGCACGCCCGATCTGGCGAGCGTGCTTCGTCCGAAGACCTGAACACATGAACACGCCAACATCCCTCCCCCGGTATCCGCGCGACCTGCGTGGCCACGGCCGCAACCCGCCCCATCCGCACTGGCCGGACCAGGCCCGCGTCGCCGTGCAGTTCGTCCTGAACTATGAAGAAGGCGGCGAGAACTGCGTGCTGCATGGCGACGCCGGCAGCGAGCAGTTCCTCTCCGAGATGGCCAGCCCGCCCTCGTTCGCCGACCGCCACCTGAGCATGGAGTCGATCTACGAATACGGCTCGCGCGTGGGCGTGTGGCGCCTGCTGCGCGAGTTCGAGACGCGCGGCCTGCCGCTGACGATCTTCGGCGTGGGCATGGCGCTGCAGCGCTGCCCGGAGGTGGCTTCGGCTTTCGTCGAACTCGGCCACGAGATCGCCTGCCACGGCTGGCGCTGGATCAACTACCAGCAGGTCGACGAGGCGACCGAGCGCGCGCACATGGCCGCCGGCATCGCCGCGATCCGCCAGCTCACCGGCCAGGCGCCGCTGGGCTGGTACACCGGCCGCGACAGCCCCAACACGCGCCGCCTGGTCGCCGACGCCGGCGGTTTCGAGTACGACAGCGACTACTACGGGGACGACCTGCCCTTGTGGTTGCAGGTGCGCCGCAGCGACGGCCAGCTCGCGCCGCACCTGGTCGTGCCCTACACGCTGGACGCCAACGACATGCGCTTCGCACTGCCGCAGGGCTTCAGCCACGGCGACGAGTTCTTCGAGTACCTGCGCGACGCCTTCGACGTGCACTACGCCGAGGGCGCCGAGCGCCCGTCGATGATGAGCATCGGCATGCATTGCCGGCTGCTCGGGCGCCCTGGCCGCATGCGCGCGCTGCAGCGCTTTCTCGATCACGTGCAGCGCCACGAGCGCGTGTGGATCGCGCGCCGCATCGACATCGCCCGGCACTGGAAGCAGGTGCATCCCTTCGACCCGAACACCGCCTTTGTGTGGGAGTGACCTTGTCCACCAACCCAGCCCTCACCCTGGACCGCCTCAACGCGGCGTCGCGTGCCGAATTCACCGCGCTGCTGGACGGCACCTACGAGCACTCGCCCTGGATCACCGAGGCGGCGTGGGACGCGCGGCCCTTCGCCAGCCTCGCCGCCCTGAAGCACGCCCTCGTGCGCGCGACACGCGCGGGCGGGCGCGAGGCCCAGCTCGGGCTGATCCGCGCCCACCCCGAACTCGCCGGCAGGGCGATGGTCGCCAGGACGCTCACCGCCGAGAGCACGCACGAACAGGGCAAGGCCGGCCTGACGGCCTGCACGCCCGCGGAGTTCGCGCGCATCGATGAGCTCAACACCGCCTACAACAAGAAGTTCGGCTTTCCGTTCATCCTCGCGGTGCGCGGCCCGCGCGGCACGGGGCTGTCCAAGCAGCAGATCATCGACACCTTCGAGCGCCGCCTCGCCCACCTGCCCGAGTCCGAATTCGCCGAGGCGCTGCGCAACATCCACCGCATCGCCGAGATTCGCCTGGACGACAAGTTCGGCGTCGAACCGGCGCTGGGCAACCTGGTGTGGGACTGGTGCGAATCGCTGGCCCGCTTCAGCGAGCCCGACTACGCCGCGCGCGGCGAGCTCACCGTCACCTATCTGACCGACGCGCATCGCGCGGCCGCCGCGCAGCTGGCGGCCTGGATGCGCGAGGACTGCGGCTTCGACGAGGTCACGATCGACGCCGTCGGCAACGTCGTGGGGGTCTATCACGGCGGCGATCCGTCGGCCCGGCGGCTCATCACCGGCAGCCACTACGACACCGTGCGCAACGGCGGCAAGTACGACGGCCGCCTCGGCATCCTGGTGCCGATGGCCTGCGTGCGCGAGCTGAGCCGGCGCGGCGAGCGGCTGCCCTTCGGCCTCGAGGTGGTCGGCTTTGCCGAGGAAGAAGGCCAGCGCTACGAGGCCGTGTTCCTCGGCTCGGGCGCCCTCACCGGGCACTTCGACGAGCGCTGGCTGGAGCAGGCGGACGCCAACGGCGTGCGCATGCGCGAGGCGATGGCGGCGGCCGGACTGCGGCCGCAGGACATCCCCGCCCTGAAGCGCGATCCCGCGCGCTATCTCGCGTTCGTGGAGGTCCACATCGAGCAAGGCCCGGTGCTCAACGAGCTGGACCTGCCGCTGGGCGTCGTCACATCCATCAACGGCAGCGTGCGCCACGTCGGCGAGATCGTGGGCCTGGCCAGCCATGCCGGCACCACGCCGATGGACCGCCGGCGCGACGCGGCCACCGCCGCCGCCGAACTGGCGTTGTTCGTGGAGCGGCGCGCGCGGTCGCAGCCCGACCTGGTCGGCACGGTGGGCATGCTCGAAGTGCCGAGCGGCTCGATCAACGTGGTGCCCGGGCGCTGCCGCTTCAGCCTGGACGTGCGCGCGCCGGCCGACGCGGTGCGCGACGCCTGCTCGGCCGACATCCTGGCCGAACTCGAGGCCCTGTGCCGCCGCCGCGGCGTGGGCCATCGCATCGAGGAGACCATGCGCGCCGCGGCCGCCCCGAGCGCGCCCGCCTGGCAGGCGCGCTGGGAGCGCGCGGTCCAGGCGCTCGGGCTGCCCGTGCACCGGCTGCCCAGCGGCGCCGGCCACGACGCCATGAAGATGCACACGCTGCTGCCGCAAGCCATGCTGTTCGTGCGCGGCGAGAACGCCGGCATCAGCCACAACCCGCTGGAATCCAGCACTGCCCACGACATCGACCTGGCCGTGGGCGCCTTCCGACAACTGCTCGCCCAACTCGCCCCGGAGACCCGATGACCGCCCGCCCCGCCTACGACCGCCTCGACCAGTGGGTCGACGACCACTTCGACGAGCAGGTGCGCCTGCTGCAGGAGCTGGTGCGCGTTCCGACCGATACGCCGCCCGGCAACAACGCGCCGCACGCGCTGCGCACGCAGGCGCTGCTCAAGGACTTCGGCTTCGACGCCCAGGCGCATGAGGTTCCTGCGCCGATCGCGCAGGAACACGGCCTGCAGTCCATCGTCAACCTCGTCGTGCAGCGCCGCTATGGCGCGGGCCCGGTCGTCGCGTTGAACGCCCACGGCGATGTCGTGCCGCCCGGCGAGGGCTGGACGCACGACCCGTACGGCGGCGAGATCGCCGACGGCCGCCTCTATGGCCGCGCCGCCGCCGTCAGCAAGTGCGACTTCACGACCTTCACGTTCGCAGTGCGTGCGCTGGAGGCGCTGGGCCTGCCGCTGGCCGGCGGCGTCGACCTGCTGTTCACCTACGACGAGGAATTCGGCGGCGAGCTGGGCCCGGGCTGGCTGCTCGAACGCGGACTGACCAAGCCCGATCTGGAGATCGCCGCCGGCTTCAGCTACCAGGTCGTCACGGCGCACAACGGCTGCCTGCAGCTGGAGGTGACCGTGCACGGCAAGATGGGCCATGCGGCCGTGCCCGAGACGGCCGTCGACGCGCTGCAGGCCGCCAACCGCATCCTGACCGCGCTGTACGCGGAAAACACGGTGCTGATGACGCGCCGCAGCGCAGTGCGCGGCATCAACCACGGCTACATCAACGTCGGCCAGATCGCGGGCGGCACCAACACCAACGTCGTGCCGGGCAAGGTGGTGCTCAAGATCGATCGCCGCATGATTCCCGAGGAGGATCCGGTCACCGTCGAGGCCGCGCTGCGCATGCTGATCGAGCGCGCGGCCGAGGGGCAGCCGGGCATCACGCTGGACGTGCGCCGCCTGCTGCTCGCGCACGCGATGAAGCCGCTGGCCGGCAACGCCCCGCTGGTCGACGCGCTGTGCACGCACGCCAGCGCGGTCTTCGCAGAGCCCGTCGAGGCCTGCGGCACGCCGCTGTACACCGACGCGCGCCTGTTCAGCGAACGCGGCATCCCGGCCGTGATCTACGGCGCGGGGCCGCGCACGGTGCTGGAGTCCAACGCGAAGCGGGCGGACGAACACATCGTGCTGGAGGACCTGCGCAAGGCGACCAAGGTGGTCGCCCGCACGCTGTACGACCTGCTCAGGTCGCCCGGCTGAGCGCCGGAACGTCGCCGGAGGTGTCTCGCACCGTCTCGGATCGCGTCATGCCCTCGGACTTCGGCGGGCGGCCTGCCGCGATCCGATTCGGGGCCTCACGCCGACCCCGCCACGACCGACCGGTGCCAGGCACCTCGCACCATAGCGCCTCCTCGACAAACCTTCACGCCGGCGACTCGCAGCGCGTCCACCACTCGCCCTCGAACCGCGCCTGCAGCCAGTCGACCAGGCCCGACACCTTCAGCGGCACCATGCGCGGCGACGGATAGACCGCGTGGATCTCCTGCGCAGGCAGCGACCAGGCTTGCAGCAACTGCAGCACATCACCGCGTTCGAGCGCTGCGTGCGCCACGTAGCGCGGCAGCGCGGCCACGCCCATCCCGCCGATGGCCGCTTCCAGCAGGATCGACAGGCTGTTCGAGCGCAGCGGCCCCCTGACGGCGACCGACTCGGCCTGTCCGCCCGGCCCCGCGAAATGCCAGCGCGCGTCCCCCTGCACCGTGCTGTAGATGAGGCAGTCGCGCGCTGCGAGATCCTGCGGCCGCGCGGGTGACGCGCGCCCGCGCAGGAACCCGGGTGCGGCCACCAGCACCCAGGGGTTCAGGCCCAGGTAGCGCGCGCCCAGCGACGAGTCCGCCAGCCGCCCCATGCGGATCGCCACGTCGACGCCCTGCTCGATCATGTCGACATAGCGGTCCTCCACGCCCAGGTCGACCTGCAGGTCGGGATTGGCGCGCATGAACTGCATCAGCAGCGGCCCCAGCACGCGCCGCCCGAACGCGACCGACGTGCTGATGCGCAGCGCGCCGCGCATCTGCGACTGCATCAGCGCCGCCACCGAGTCGGCCTCCTCCACGTGGTGCGCGATCACGCGGCACTTGTCGTAGTACAGCGCACCGACCTCGGTGGCCGTCACGCCATGCGTGGAGCGATGCAGCAGCCGCGCGCCGAGCTGCCTTTCCATGCGCGCCACCTGCTTGGTGACCGCCGGCTGGCCGATGCCCAGCTCCGCCGCCGCCTTGCTGAAGGAGCCGAGCTCGACGACGCGCATGAAGAGCCGGACGGCCTGGAGTCTGTCCATGTATTCCATTGTGGAATAAGCGTCATGCTTGTCAACGGTCTTCCACGCCGGCGACGACGGACCGACCATTCGTTCCAACCACAGGAGACGACGATGGCGAAGATGAAGGCCGCGATGGCGGCAGTGCTGGTGATGGAACGCGAAGGCGTGACCCAGGCGTTCGGCGTGCCGGGCGCGGCCATCAACCCGCTGTATGCGCAGTTGCGCGAACGGCAGTCGATCGCGCACATCCTGGCGCGCCATGTCGAGGGCGCCTCGCACATGGCCGAGGGCTACACGCGGGCGCGCGCCGGCAACATCGGCGTGTGCATCGGCACCAGCGGCCCGGCCGGCACCGACATGATCACCGGCCTGTACTCGGCCAGCGCCGACTCGATCCCCATCCTGTGCATCACCGGCCAGGCGCCGCGCGCCCGCCTGTACAAGGAAGACTTCCAGGCGGTCGACATCGAGTCGATCGCCAAGCCCGTCACCAAGTGGGCCGTCACCGTGCGCGAACCGGCGCTGGTGCCGCGCGTGTTCCAGCAGGCCTTCCACCTGATGCGCTCCGGCCGCCCCGGCCCGGTGCTGATCGACCTGCCCTTCGACGTGCAGATGGCCGAGATCGAGTTCGACATCGGCACCTACGAGCCGCTGCCCGCCTGGAAGCCGGCGGCCACGCGCAAGCAGGTCGAGAAGGCGCTGGACATGCTGGACGCCGCCGACAAGCCGCTGATCGTCGCCGGCGGCGGCATCATCAACGCCGATGCGAGCGCGCTGCTGCAGGAGTTCGCCGAAGTGACGGGCGTACCGGTGATCCCCACGCTGATGGGATGGGGCACGATCCCCGACGACCACCCGCTGATGGCCGGCATGTGCGGCCTGCAGACCAGCCACCGCTACGGCAACGCCACGCTGCTGGCCAGCGACTTCGTGCTGGGCATCG
>Ga0209759_1000358_pt1 | contig 59118 bp, 66 predicted proteins | sample AraplaCL_Col_mMS_FD_184261 | JGI IMG/M metagenome (GOLD analysis project Ga0209759, IMG submission 184261) | Arabidopsis root microbial communities from the University of North Carolina, USA - plate scrape CL_Col_mMS (SPAdes) (version 2) | ecosystem: Host-associated > Plants > Roots >...
CGCAGCGTGCGCGTCCGCGTCGTTCGGGTTAAATCAAATGGCAGCGCTAAGTATGTAGAACTGTCTGTAGAGTGCTTGCGGACGCGGGTTCGATTCCCGCCGGCTCCACCACCAATACAAAAGGTCACCCTCCGGGTGGCCTTTTTTATTGGTGTTGCGCCAGAGAGAACCGAATTCGCGTCCGGCACGGACGCGGGGCGAGTCCGGGGTTGCGCGAAGCACTGCTTCGCGCCGGACGAGCCAGTTGGGCTTGCAAGCCCAACTGTGGGAGATTCCCTATGACCACAACTTCATCGCTAATTTAAAAAAATCACCGAGGGTGACCTTTTTTATTGGTGTTGCGCCAGACAGAACCGAATCCGCGTCCGGCACGGACGCGGGGCGAGTCCGGGGTTGCGCGAAGCACTGCTTCGCGCCGGACGAGCCAGTTGGGCTTGCAAGCCCAACTGCGGAAGATTCTCTTTATGCATCGACCGCCGTCACCAACGAAATGGACAACAACAGCCCAAGTTAAATCCAATCACTCACTCTCCACCAACAACCCATTCATCGCATCCCGCATCATGATCGACGCCAATGACGCATGATCATTCTTCACCACGTCAAGATCATGCAAGCCATATCCGGGAAGCATCAGCTGTTTGATGTAAGCACAATCGCTATCGCAGGTATAACGCACCCTCCCTGTTTTCTTCTGCACTTCCAGCGTGTACTCGCCATGCACCTTGCCGCGATAGCGGACCATGACGCGCGGCCTGGCGTCGAGGGCCGTGGCTTCGTTTAAATCTTCGTAGACATACTCGCCATCGGCCGCGCTGACGTAATGCGGCTGCAACGGCACCGAGGGTACGGGTTGAGGCGCAGCAGAAACAAGGAACAGATGATTACCGTGATTCGGTTCCGACATCAATTTCTGCACCTGCACCAATGCTGCTTGCACCTGTTCCGGCGTCACCGCCTGTGCCACGCTGTCGGGCGCGACATTGGATGCGGAGGCCGGCAAGGATTTCAACGTACCCGGCGGCGCACTGACGCCTGACAGTTCCGCATCCAGTGCAAGCTGACGCTGCCGATACCAGTCCAGCAAACACTCGCGCGTCTGGCAGTTCATTTCACGCCAGCGCCAGAAACCGTCCGAGCGCGTTGCGAACTCTCGGCGGTCGGAGGCTTTCGCCTTGGCCTGCTTGTACGTTTTCCCCAGTTGATCATCCAGGCGGGAAAGCTCGGCATCGCCGCAAATAATCCTCTCCGTTACCGAACCAGCCTTGCTGCAGTTGAAACTGGCGCCGAACGCGGAAGTTGCCAAGCCGCTTGCGAGCAAAGACGCCAGCAGCAATCGTCGCCGCCAATCCGGGACTCCGAAGGCAAGGCGATGACGGGTACCGACCAAGGAAAGCGGCGCAATGACCGATGCGAAGAAGCGTTGTCTCTGGTTCATGATCTCGTGTGCGTGTCTGAGATGGAGGAAGCCGAAGGATGGCATCGACGCATAGACGGCAAAATCGAAATGAAGCAGGCTTTCCCGCCAAAATCTTTACAAATACCGGGTAACATTTACGCCAGTTACAAGCCGTTTCAAATTGCTGCCATTCCTTTACGGACTTGTCGAATTTGCTGCGAATCGATCTCTTCAATGCGCAGCGACACCGATCGCCTCAACATCAACCATGCCGGGTTCGGACATGCCTCCAGAAAAGCAAAGCACCCTACGAGAACTGCCGTTCAAACCGCCGTTTGACTGGGAGCGGTTGTTGCGCTTTTTCGGCGGACGCTCAACCGCCGGCGTGGAGGCGGTGGAAAACGGCGTCTACTTGCGCGCCATCGAATGGCATGGCGACGTCGGCACGCTGGCGGTCTCCCGTCACCCGCAAGACAATGTTCTGGTCGCCGTGCTGGAGGGCAAGGTCAGTCGCCACGCAGACGAACTGATGGCGCCGTTAAGCCGCATGTTCGGCCTGGATGCCGATCCGAAACCGATCCGCAGACACCTTGCCGCAGATCCATGGCTGGCGCCGCTGCTTAAGGCGGCTCCCGGATTGCGCCTGCCCGGCGCCTGGTCTGCATTTGAACTGATCGTGCGCACCATCGTCGGCCAGCAGGTCAGCGTCAAGGCGGCGACCACTATTGTCGGACGATTGGTGGAACGCGCAGGAGAACGCATCGAACATCACGCGCACGAAGCGACCTCATGGCGTTTTCCCACGCCGCATGCCCTGGCGACGGCGGACCTCAGCACCATCGGCATGCCGGGAAAACGCGTCTCCGCGCTACAGGGTTTTGCGCGTGCCGTCGCCGTCGGCGACGTGCCGGTCGATGCGCCCGATGTCGATCTCGCCGACCGGCGCAAGACCTTGCTGGACTTACCCGGCATCGGGCCATGGACAGTTGAGTACGTCGCCATGCGCGCATGGCGCGATGCCGATGCATGGCCGGCGTCGGATCTGGTGCTCATGCAAGCGATCGCCGGCCGCGATCCTGCCTTGCTCAAACTCGCCCATCAACGAGCCCGGGCCGAAGCATGGCGGCCGTGGCGCGCTTATGTAGCGATGCACCTGTGGAATGAAATTGCCGACCGCGCAGGAAGCGCCCGGGGCGGTTGACGTTCTGACAATACAGCAGGCGATTCCCTCCCCGCCAGGATAATGCCTCTGCTCGCCGCCGCCCATGACGGACGAATTGTGTAACCGTCTGCAACCGATACGCTATTTGTCGCGCCCGGTGCCGCCAACGGAATATAATGGCGCACATCTTTTGCACTACACCTTAAGCCATGAGCTCCGAATTTCACCAACTCTCAGAGAAAGTCGCGCAACTTGCCGCCCTGACTCAGTCATTGCGCCGCGAAAACGCCGACCTGCGTCTTAACGTCTCCGCCTTGACTACCGAGAATGCGGAATTGTCGCGACGCATGGATGAAGCCCATCAGCGCGTTGAAGCCTTGCTGGAAAAACTGCCGGTCGCAACACCGACAAGTCCGGCGATCAATGAAGAGGAGACGGCATGATTCAGCTCAACGTGACAATCATGGGCCACTCCTACACGCTGGCATGCAAGGAAGGAGAAGAAGCGACGCTGCAGCAAGCCGTTGCTTACCTGGACGAAAAAATGTGCCTCATCCGCGACGCCGGCAAGATCAAGGGCAACGATCGCATCGCGGTCATGGCCGCGCTCGGCATTGCCGCCGAATTGCTGTCGACGCAACCGGGCGACGGGCCGTTTGCCGGCCTGACGGTAGCAGAATGGAAGCAAAGCATCGCCGCCATGCATACGGTGTTGGATGAAGCGCTGGCGCCGCAAGAAAATTTATTCTGAGAATATTTTTAACGTATTTCTCGCGCGCCGTTTCCAAATATTGATCTGCGAGAAACTCATGCCATGCGTCTCGCAGGCAATTCATTGCGCATCGAAATCATGGATCGCGCATGAGAAATTTTTCGCTGCTTCTCTCTGTAAAAATACCTCATATTTTTTACGCAAACACTTTGACAAGAATCGCGAATAGAGTAGACTTAAGTCTCCTGCCGTGTTCGCGAATGCTTATATTCCTTGAACCATTTATGCGCACAGGCTGTGGGATTTTGTTTGGTGGGCGTGAGCGTCGCTAGTCCGATGAACCCGAAATTAAACTAACTGCAGCCAACTTGAACCGTTTGGTTCAGGATGCCGGCATAGCGGCACAGGCGGGACTAGATTCAGAAAAAAGCGACTGTAGAAATACGGTCGCTTTTTTTATGCGAAAACGCTTTGCGAGATCCTGTGCCTCATCAACCTGCATGCAACTGGCGTTGCCGGCGCATTGCAAGTTACGACGCAGCGACGCATCAATCGCCGCGCTTCTTGGCCGCAGCCTTACGCTCCTGGCCCACTTCGGCAATCGCGTCCTGAAACTCGGTGACGTCTTCAAAGCTTTTGTAGACCGAGGCAAAGCGAATGTAGGCAATCTTGTCGAGGCGCTTCAACTCACGCATGACCAGTTCGCCGACCTGCCCCGACACGACTTCGCGGGCGCCGCTCGACAACAATTTTTCCTGAATGCTCTGAATCGCGCCGTCGACCGCCTCGGCCGATACCGGACGCTTGCGCAAGGCCAGCATCAGACTGGCGCGCAGCTTGGAAGGATCGAACTCGCTGCGGCTGCCGTTCTTCTTGACGATGACGGGCATCGTCAGCTCAATGCGCTCATAGGTCGTGAACCGCTTGTCGCAATTGGCGCAACGACGACGACGACGAATCGCGTCGCCCTCTTCCGAGAGTCGCGTATCCAACACCGGCGTGTCGTCATGATTGCAGAAGGGACATTTCATAGAGGCGAGTAGAAGCTGACTGCTGGTTGAACCGGAGACCATCTTACTGCGCCTGCGGCCTTCCTCCTTGCAATATCGACGAAGATGAAGGCCGCAGGATGAAACAAGAACTTTACTGCATTGCTGCCGGCAGGACTGTCGCCGGATTAAGCAGCATAGACCGGGAACGCGTCGGTCAACTTCTTGACTTCGGCCTTCACGCGCTCGATGGTGGCTGCGTCATGTGGATTGTCCAGCACGTCGGCGATCAGGTTGCCGACCTTGACGGCTTCCGCTTCCTTGAAACCGCGTGTGGTCATTGCCGGGCTGCCCAGGCGGATGCCGGAAGTCACGAATGGCTTTTCCGGATCGTTCGGGATCGCGTTCTTGTTGCAAGTCATGTGCGCGGCGCCGAGGATGGCTTCGGCTTCCTTGCCGGTGATCTTCTTGGCGCGCAGGTCGACCAGCATGACGTGCGACTCGGTGCGACCGGAAACGATGCGCAGACCGCGTTCGATCAGGGTCTTGGCCAACGCGTCGGCGTTCTTGACGACTTGTTGCTGATACTCCTTGAACTCAGGCGACAACGCTTCCTTGAACGCCACTGCCTTGCCGGCGATGACATGCATCAGCGGACCGCCCTGGATGCCTGGGAAGATCGCAGAGTTGATGGCCTTTTCGTGCTCGGCCTTCATCAGGATCACGCCACCGCGCGGACCGCGCAGCGACTTGTGCGTGGTCGACGTGACGAAGTCGGCGTGCGGCACGGGATTCGGATACACGCCTGCAGCGATCAGACCGGCGTAGTGCGCCATGTCGACCATGAAGTAGGCGCCGACTTCCTTGGCGATCTTGGCGAAACGTTCGAAGTCGATGCGCAGCGCGTAAGCGGAGGCGCCGGCGATGATCAGCTTCGGCTTCTTCTCGCGGGCCAACGCTTCCATGGCTTCGTAGTCGATTTCTTCCTTGTCGTTCAGGCCGTAGGAAACGACGTTGAACCACTTGCCGGACATGTTCAATGCCATGCCGTGCGTCAGGTGGCCGCCTTCGGCCAGCGACATGCCCATGATGGTGTCGCCCGGCTTGAGCATGGCGAAGAATACGCCCTGGTTGGCTTGCGAACCGGAGTTCGGCTGCACGTTGGCGGCTTCGGCGCCGAACAGTTGCTTCAGGCGATCGATCGCCAGTTGCTCGGCCATGTCGACGAATTCGCAACCGCCGTAGTAACGCTTGCCCGGATAGCCTTCAGCGTACTTGTTGGTCAGTTGGGTGCCCTGGGCTTCCATGACTGCCGGCGAAGTGTAGTTTTCGGAAGCGATCAGCTCGATGTGCTCTTGCTGACGGACGTTTTCCTTCTGGATGACGGACCACAGTTCCGGGTCGACATTCGCGATGGTGTGATTCTTTGCAAACATGATTTCTCCAATGGATGAGGATGCGCCTGAAGGCAGATCAGTTCGACGCGCCCGGAAAGACGAAAAGACAATGGGCGATACCGACTTGACTGACTTCCAAATCGAATGAGGGCCAAAAATAAAAGGGAATTGCAGGCAGCCTCAGTCGTACGTTCTCCATTCAGGGCTGCCCAGGCGCACGGCTAATGAAATCTCACGCTTCCCGATGGATACCCATCTTGTGCCGGAACAAGGTCCCGGCTTTTCGCCAGTTACGTGAGACGAAATGGTCTGCGCATTGTAAGGGAAGGCTCCGGATTCGGCAAGATTTGCATCCGCCGCCGTGAATGAAAATGTTGCATCGCACGCCGCCTCTCGCCGCAGCCCGCTTTGGGCTACAATTTCGGGTTGTTGATGCAGATATGCATTGCCCAGACACCAATACGGAGAACACACAATGATCGTCTTGATTACAGGTGCAACAGCTGGTTTCGGCGCAGAAATGGCGCGCAAGTTCGTGCAAAACGGTCACAAGGTCATCGCCACCGGCCGCCGCAAGGACCGCCTCGACGCCCTCGCCGGCGAATTCGGCGACAAGGTCCTGCCGCTGGTGCTGGACGTGACCGACAAGGCTTCCATCAAATCCGCCCTGGCCAGCCTGCCGCAAGGATGGCAAGACATCGACGTGCTGATCAACAACGCCGGCCTCGCGCTGGGCCTGGAGCCCGCGCACCAGGTCGCGCTGGAAGACTGGGAAACCATGATCGACACCAACGTCAAGGGTCTGGTCACCGTCACGCATCACATCCTGCCGAACATGGTCAAGCGCGGCACCGGCACCATCATCAACCTGGGTTCGATCGCCGGCGCCTATCCGTATCCGGGCGGCAATGTTTATGGCGCCACCAAGGCATTCGTGGATCAGTTCACGCTGAACCTGCGCGCCGATCTGGTCGGCACGGGCGTGCGCGCCACCAACCTGGCGCCCGGCCTGTGCGGCGGCACCGAGTTCTCCAACGTCCGCTTCAAGGGCAACGACAGCGCGGCCGCCAAGGTGTACGAAGGCACCACGCCGCTGACCGCCGAAGACATCGCCGAAGCGGCTTTCTGGGTCGCCACCCTGCCGGCGCACGTCAACATCAACTACATCGAACTGATGCCAACTTGCCAAGGTTTTGGACCGCTGAACATCAAACGCGCCCAATAAACACTCCGGATGTCCGATTTGACCAATAAAAACAATATCAGCAGCAACGGCGTCGCCAATGACGTTTTCGCCTGGCCGGTCCGGGTCTACTACGAAGACACCGATACCGGCGGCGTGGTGTTCTACGCCAACTACCTCAAGTTCTTTGAGCGTGCGCGCACCGAATGGCTGCGCGCGCGCGGCTATTCCCAACAAGCGCTGGCCGAATCCGCTGGCCTGATCTTCGTGGTCAGAAGCACCGCGGTGGATTACTTTTCGCCGGCGCGGCTCGACGATGAACTGAAACTGACCGTCGTGGTCGAACAGTTCCGCAACGCATCGCTGGCTTTCGTCCAGGAAGCCTGGCGTATCAAGGCAACAGCACAGGGAACAGCGCAGGAAACCGAACAAACATTGCTGGCGCGCGGCCGCATCACGATCGTCTGCGTTGACGCAGCGAGCTTCCGGCCTCGGGCCATTCCGGAAGAAATGCTGACGCGCTTCAAGGAAAATTTATAATTCGCCATCTATTCGACATGGCTACGCCTGACCGCAGCGGCATCTTTACACCTGCCGCGACGAGATTGAAAAAATTTGCACGTACAATTGACCATCTCTGACTGAACTCCGACCCCATCTCCCCCATGAATGTCACTCAAGATCTATCCTTCGTTACCCTGATCGCCAACGCCTCCGTCATCGTGCAACTTGTCATGTTGCTCTTGCTGTCGGCGTCGATCTTCAGCTGGACCTATATCTTCCGCAAGATGTTCACGATCCGCAGCGCGCGCATCCAGACCGAAGAATTCGAGCGCTCGTTCTGGTCCGGCGGCAATCTGATCGCGCTGTATCAGGACACGCTGTCCAACCGCCGCAAGGGCGGCGGCCACGGCGGCGCGCTGGAACGCATCTTCCAGGCCGGCATGGGCGAATTCAACAAAGCCAAGGCGCAGGTCGGCAAAGGCGCCACGATCGATTCCACCGGCTTGCTGGACGGTGCCCGCCGCGCCATGCGCGCAGCGTATCAGCGTGAAATGGATGCGCTGGAATCGCACCTGGCCTTCCTGGCGTCGGTCGGTTCGGTGTCGCCTTACGTCGGTCTGTTCGGTACCGTCTGGGGCATCATGAACGCCTTCCGCGGCCTTGCCAACGTGCAACAAGCCACGCTGGCAGCAGTGGCTCCGGGCATTGCCGAAGCGCTGATCGCCACCGCCATCGGCCTGTTCGCCGCGATTCCTGCGGTGGTTGCCTACAACCGCTATGCGCACGACATCGACCGGCTGGCGATCCGCTTTGAAAGCTTCATCGAAGAATTCTCCAATATCTTGCAACGTCAGGCACGCTAATGGCAGGTTCATCCATGCGCGGGGGACGCACCCGCAAGTTCAAATCGGAAATCAACGTCGTGCCTTACATCGACGTGATGCTGGTACTGCTGATCATCTTCATGGTGGCGGCGCCGGTGAACGACCCGAGCGTCATCAACCTGCCGACCGCCGGCAAGTCGACCGTGCCGCCGAACGAATACATCGAAATTGCACTGAAGCCCGACGCCAAGGCCACCGTCAAGGTCAACGGCCCCAAGCGCGGCGAGACGCAAACGGCAAGCAGCCGCAACGATCTGGCGCAAAAGCTGCAGGCCTTGCATACGGACAGCCCGGACATGCCGGTGATGATTTCCGCCGACAAAGACATCAAGTACGACGAAGTGATCCAGGTTATCGCGTCAGCCAAGAAACTGGGCATTACACGCGTGGGACTGGCAACGAAGTAATATGAGCTCTCCTTACCAAGTACCGAGACAACCGGGCCGCTGGCGCGCCATCGCGCTGGCGGTGCTGGTCCACATGGCCTTGCTGGCTTTCCTCTGGTTCGGCATCCGCTGGCAGAGTCAGACGCCGTTGACCGTCGAAGCGGAACTCTGGGATCCGAACGTCAAGGAAGCCGCACCGCTGCCGCCGCCCGAACCCGAGCCGACGCCGCAGCCAACGCCGGAACCGGTCAAGCCGCCGCCACCGAAGGTTGAAGAACCTCCGGTGGTGAAGCCTGACATCGCACTCGAAAAAGAGAAGGAAAAAAAGCGCAAGGAAGCTGAAAAGAAAGAACGCGAAGAGAAGGAAAAAGAAGCCAAACTCGAACGCGAAAAAGAAGATCGCCTGAAGAAGGAAAAGCAGGAGAAGCTGGACGCCGACAAGAAACTCGCCAAGCAGAGGGACGAAGCCGAAGCGAAGAAGAAGGCTGAAGCCGACAAGCTCGCCGCCGAGAAGAAACAGAAACAGCTAGCCGCCGACAACAAGGCCGCCGAGCAACGCCGCCAGGACGACCTGAAACGCATGATGGGCCAGGCCACCAGCGCCAGCGGCGGCACCGGCACGGCGGCCAAATCGCAAGGCCCGATCGGCGCGGCTGAATATAGTCGCAAGCTGGCAGCGAGGATTCGCAACAACACCATCTTCGACGTGCCCGGCGAGTTAAGCGCGAACCCGGCAGTAGAATACACTGTCGAACTGCTGCCCGACGGCAGCGTGCGCAGTATCACCAAGAGAAGAACATCCGGCATTCCGGGCTTTGACGAGGCTGTGCTGCAAGCGATCAAGAAATCCGAACCTTTCCCTCCCGACAAGGATGGCAGGGTGCCGCCCAGCTTCACTTTCACCCATTTACCGAAAGATCAGTACAACTAACGATGATGAAAAACTCGCGCCCTTTACCGCTTAGTTTTCGCCGCCTGACAGGTATCGCCCTGACCATCGCGAGCATCGCCGCGGCCAGCGCCGCACACGCGGAACTGCGTTTTGAAATTTCCGGCGTCGGCGCCAGTCAGATCCCGGTCGCCATCGCCTCCTTCCCGGGCGAAGAAGGCGCGCCGCAACAGATCACCAACATCGTCAGGGCCGACCTGACGCGCAGCGGCGTGTTCAAACTGATCGACAACAGCGACTCGCTGTCGGACTCCTCCGCGATCAATTACAACGACTGGAAGAACCGCGGCGCCAACGCGCTGGCGGTAGGCAGCGTGCAGCGCCTGGCCGACGGCCGCTTCGACGTGCGCTACCGCCTGTTCGACACCATCAAGGCTTCGCAATTGTCGGCGCTGTCGTTCGGCAGCCAACCGCAATTGATCCGCCTGACCGCACACAAGATCGCCGACGACATCTATGAAAAACTGACCGGCATTCCCGGCATCTTCTCGACACGCATTGCCTATGTGACACGCTCCGGCAAGGAATATCGCCTTGAAGTCGCCGACGCCGACGGCGAAGGCGTGCAGGTCGCGCTGCGTTCCAACGAGCCCATCATTTCGCCGTCCTGGTCGCCCGACGGCGGCAAGGTGGCCTACGTCTCTTTCGAAGCCAAGAAGCCGGTCATCTACATCCAGAACCTCGTGACGCGCCAGCGCACGCTGGTGGCCAACTTCAAAGGCAGCAATTCGGCCCCGGCCTGGGCGCCTGACGGTTCGCGCCTGGCCGTGGCGCTTACACGCGACGGCCTGACCCAGGTCTACATCATCAACGCCGACGGCAGCGGCCTGCGTCGCCTGACCAACACCACCGGCATCGATACCGAACCGCGCTTCTCGCCGGACGGCAACTACGTCTATTTCACCAGCGACCGCAGTGGCGGCCCGCAGATCTACAAGGTCAGTCCCAACGGCGGCGAAGCCCAGCGCGTGACTTTCGGCGGCAGCTACAACATCAGCCCGCGGATTTCGCCGGACGGCAAGACGCTGGCGTTCATTTCGCGCCGCGAAGGCAAATTCCAGCTGTATGCGCTGGATTTGACCAACGGCCAGGAACAACGCCTGTCCGACACCGTCAAAGATGAGTCGCCCAGCTTCTCGCCAAACGGCAAATACATCATGTACGCGACAGAATCAGGCCGTCGCGGGTCTTTGGCCATCGTTTCCGTCGACGGCCGGATCAAACAGCGCTTAACAACCCAGGTCGGCGATATCAGGGAGCCAACCTGGGGGCCGTTCATGAAATAAACATTATTCACATTCATCCACGACACAAGGAGTTTCACATGCGTACATTCGGTTCTTTTGCAATCATTCTTTCTGCAGCAGTGCTGCTGGCGGCATGCTCGTCCACCAAGCTGGAAGACAAGAACGCACCAGTCGAAAGCCGCGCCGCTACCGGCACCAACGACGGCGCGGATCCACGCGCAGTCAACACCGTCAACGCGGGTTCCGATCCGCTGAACGACCCGCAAGGCATTCTCTCCAAGCGCAGCATCTATTTCGACTATGACAGCTACTCCGTCAAGGAAGAATTCCGTTCGGTGGTCGAAGCACACGCAAAATATCTGAACTCGCACAAGGATCGCAAGGTCATCATCCAGGGCAACACCGATGATCGCGGCGGCACCGAGTACAACCTGGCCCTGGGTCAGAAACGTGCAGAAGCAGTCCGCAAGGCGCTGGTCCTGCTGGGCGTCTCCGATGCGCAAGTGGAAGCCGTTTCCTTCGGCAAGGAAAAGCCGAAGGCATTGGGCAGCGACGAAGCAGCTTGGGCTGAAAACCGCCGCGCTGATATCGCTTACCAATAAGACCTATGCGCACTTCCCTGAAAACCAAGTTCAAATCGGTTTCTGCAACGGCCATGCTGGCCGTTGCCGCGTGCCTGCCGATGACAGCGCACGCCGGCCTGTTTGACGATGACGAAGCGCGCAAGGCCATCCTCGATCTGCGCAGCAAAGTCGATGCCCTGCAAAAAGACGTCGCCAATAAAACGGACAAGAACAGCGCGCTGAGCCTGTCCGACCAAAACGACCAACTGCGCCAGGAAATCGCCAGACTGCGCGGCCAGATCGAAGTATTGACCAATGAACTGTCCAACACGCAGCAACGCCAGAAAGACTTCTACGTCGATCTGGATGCGCGCCTGCGCAAGCTCGAGCCGCAAAAAGTCACCATCGACGGCAAGGAAGCCAGCGTCGATCTGAATGAGCAAAAGGCCTATGACGCCGCACTGAACCTGTTCAAGGGCGGCGACTACAAGGGTGCCGGCGCGGCGTTCAGCGACTTCCTGAAGCGTTATCCGCAATCCGGCTATGCGCCGTCGGCGCAATACTGGGTGGGCAACGCACTGTACGCGCAGCGCGACTACAAGGGCGCCATCGCGGCACAACAGGCAGTGATGAAGAACTATCCGGACAGTCCCAAGGTAGCCGACGCCATGCTCAATATCGGCAGCTCGTACATCGAGTTGAAGGACAAGGCAGCGGCGAAGAAATCCCTGGACGCGCTGATTGCGAAGTATCCGGAAAGTCCAGCTGCGCAGACAGGCAAGGAAAAACTGGCGACATTGAAATAGCGCGCCTTGAAATATTTCCCCTACCTGTTTGACACGATCGATCGATTTTGCATATAATAGCGGTCTTTCGGGTCGTTAGCTCAGTTGGTAGAGCAGCGGACTTTTAATCCGTTGGTCGCAGGTTCGAGTCCCGCACGGCCTACCAGAAATATCAAAGGCTTAGGTGAAAACCTAAGCTTTTTTTCGTCTGAAGTCTGGAACAATTGGACTTTGGCACATTTCTGGCACAGTCAGAAAATGTCATTTGAAATCTTCATTTACGAAGGCAACAAATGGCAACTATCCAAAAACGCGGTCAATATTGGCGTGTCCAGATCCGCAAAAAACAATATCCTCCGCAATCACGTACTTTCGATACAAAACTCCAGGCAGAGGCTTGGGCTCGGGCAATTGAGTCAGAAATGGATCGAGGGATTTTCTTCGATCGCTCAGAAGCAGAAAGAACCACTCTACATGAGGCTCTCGATCGTTACTTTCGAGAAGTGTCATCCCTCAAGAAGCATCCACACCAAGAAGAGCAGCGCATTCGCCGCTGGCAAAAACACCCCCTTGCACTGCGGACTCTAGCCTCATTGCGCAGTGCGGACTTTGCTGCGTATCGAGACAGTCGACGCTCTCAGGGCCGTGCTGAAAATACGATCCGCCTTGAACTGGCCCTCGTTGGCCACTTATTTGAAATAGTGCGAAAAGAATGGGGGATGGAAGGTCTTGCGAATCCGCTGAAGAACATCAAGAAGCCATCTGGGTCTGCAGAGCGAGACCGCCGGCTAAAACCAGGTGAATATGAGTTGATTGCTGTCGAACTCGCTCGAAGCGAAAATACCTGGGTGTTGCCGCTGTTTGATCTGGCTATTGAAACGGCACTGCGTCAAGGCATGCTTTTTGAGTTGCGATGGGATTGGATCGACCTAAACCAACGCATTATCAGCATCCCCAAAGCTTTCCGCCTCGCAGGCAACAAAGGCGTTCCTGCATCTCTGCCTTTAACAAGTAAAGCCACCTCAGTATTGAGATCTCTGACTCGCAGCGTTGACGATCGTGTATTTCCTGTCACCGCCAATGCACTACGTTGTGTTTGGAAACGCGCATTGAGGCGCCTGCAGCTTACCGATCTTCGTTGGCACGATTTACGGCACGAAGCCAGCTCTCGCTTTTTTGAAAAGGGCTTACACCCAATGGAAGTCGCCTCCATCACCGGCCACAAAAGTTTAAATATGCTTCGAAGATATACTCATCTACATGCGGCGGACTTAGTAAAAAAACTTAATTGAGATAAATAGATCATGAATACCCTTGTCGAATTGTTATTGGAAGCCAACTCATTCCATGAGCGCTTAACGTCCGATATCAACGTAGTCACTATCGAAAACGAACTCCGCAAACAGCTACATTCATTGAAACTAAACGATAGCGATCCATTTTCGACAGTTTCAGAAGGTCCTGGAATCTATTATTTAGAGGCGCGATTCCCGTTCACTACGCTCCAGGAATTAGACAATTTTGGAAATCTATGGGGCATAGCAAAAGCCAAAGATCTCGAAAAATCTATACCCCGGTATTATCCCCAAAGAGCAAAGAAACAAAAAGCACTGCTGCAAGATGGCAATTTTATTCCCTTTTACTTAGGAAAAGAATTTAGCGTCAAGAATCGACTGAAGGGTCACATGAATGGCGCATCGAACTCAACTACTTACGCATTAAAACTTAAACATCGCAAGGCGATACTAGAACACGTCGAATTTCAATTTAGCCATGTCGCGATAGACGTTACGAAAAATGCATACTTCTGCGTTGAACTATTAGAAAAGGCTCTGCGCAAACGCCTCCATCCCATAATTGGCCGCCAATGAATGAACTTCTCCGCTCCCAGGGAGCCGGCTTAGTGCTCGGCGCAAATTCATTTTCCTTATTAGTCCAACGTCTGCAAGGCGACTTCGAGAATGAGATTTTCCACGATTGGCCCACGGTAATACTTACTCAAACCATCCAGGTAACAGTGGTATCTCTATTTAAGCTACTCCCACCTGCCAATGAGATAGCAGAGATTGTCGACAGCCGCTCTATAGCGACCTTAATTCGAAATGTGATAGATACTTACGATGTAATGAAGATGATGATCGCATCGAATTCCCCCGACGAGCACCAACTAAATAGAAACATTCTTGGATACTATGTCTCAGGGCGATTCGCGCATATCCAGAGCCGTATTGACCGGCAGTCGATCCAGAAATTTTACCCTCTCGCAAAAGAAAAATATTGGGAAAAAATTCTAGAATCGCCTCTCTATGACAAAGTCCGTATGGCGAAACTGAAATCCGGAGAGTCAGTTTTTTACAGATCCCGAACTGAGCGGATATCTGATGTCTGTGGGAAGGATACCGAATTTGTGTCAGGAATATTGGCCGACCTTTCTGCGCACGTCCATTCAATACCGCCTACGCTATGGCTTGGCTCATCTAGCAATGCTTACATTGATGATGATCAAACAAGGAATGTACTAGCACTCTGGATTCGAATCGCGAATTTTTATTATGCGCAGGCGATTGAGCTCGTAGTAAAAGCCACTGGATACGAGAGGTCAGAGAATCTCGAGAAATTTACAAACCATCACAAGAGCGTATTTTCCGATCCAGTGCAATAAGAAACTACGGACCTCGCTCCACCCTCATTTACAAAAGAATTGCGATAACCAACCACAGCGGATAAAACATGTCCCGACTTGCAATTACACGCGAAGTTTTAATTTCCTTATTTGCAAGATCGGGAAACGTCTGTGCATTCCCTGGATGCACACAAGAATTGGTCACAGCAAGAAATCTTTTTGTCGGCCAAATATGCCACATCGAGGGTGCTAATCTTGGAGGGCAAAGGTACAACTTTAATTCGACAGATGAAGAACGTCGCTCTGTAAAAAATCTAATACTCCTTTGCTATCCGCACCATCGGGAAACCGACGATGTCACAGCATTCGACACAGCAGCACTGCGAGCGATGAAACATCAACACGAAAGTAAGCATGGACAAAAGCTATTCAAAATCAATGAAGCCTTCCTTCATCGATTTGAGGACGATATGCAGAAATATTGGAGCGACGTTGCATATTCGAACGAGCACCGACATGTCATTCCGGAGTTAACTAAAAAAATTCACGTTGGCATTACAGCGATAGAACAATTCTCGGAAGTAGAAAAATCCATCAACTGCCTAGCCGAAGTCCTCGCAACTTTTGCGGATGCAGACGCCGCTTTAAATGAAGATATTAAGACACATCTTTTATCGCTCGGATACGATCTAACGCCGTACGACAAATTACCTTACTTTAAAAATCCATTTGTGAACAGGAACTGGGAACTGCATGCTCTACTAGTGAACAACACACTTACAGATTTGCAGATATCCATTAAGCAGGCAAAAGTCCGTTTCTTAGAGGAATACATCAAAACGCATCCGAATGAACTCGAAGTACATGCCCAACTGGCCACCGAAAAGAAAAACCTACTGAAAATAGCCGTGTCCATAGGATATGCGGATTGACTTCGGCAAATCCGATCCTACCGCAGGAAAAATTCTGACGTATGGTCCCGTGGCAATTAACAATCCTGAAGCGACAATCCAAAATCCCACGGAAAATGTGCGGGCCCCGATCGACTAGAAAGAGCTGCCCAGTTGATCTTAACCTTATCAGCAGGAGTCACGAGTAGTGCGGCCTCTTTGTCCCAGTTGAATTCAGCCTCAATAAGTGGCCCTGGGATATGCGGCCACAACGCGCCGAACGTTATATAGTGCCATGCTCCGCGAGGGCCCTCACGCCCGGAAACCAACAACTCCGAATGCCTCAACGACTCTACATGTTCCATGTAAAGATGTTCAACTAAGACATCGGAGAGCTTGGCCACCCCAAGCGGTGGGCAGTCAAAGTGAATAGTCGGGAATGGAAATGTTGTCGCGTTGTCGATTAAGGCCACGGCTAACGTTTCGACTGCCATATTGGAATCAAACTCTATCGAAACCAGTGCGTCTGAGAATCGATAGCCCCACCATCCATTGCCGGTTTTATTTGGATATCCTAATTGCTGCTGGACCCACGAGCTAGTGGCGCCAAGCTCAATACCCGTAAAAATATTAGCGGGGGTTTTCCGAACCTCGATTCTCACCACGGGACGCCCGAATTTAGACCTTATTGCTTTAATTCCACGGAATCCTACTGCGATCCAAACTAAGAAGGCTCCCCCAATGAAAGAGCCGATTGCGTTAATTAAGATGTCTTTTATCAAAATATCTTCCGTTATATTGCAAGCACAAGGTCTGGTAGTCTCGCAATAGAGCACCCAATTTTCTCCAGAGCGGCCAATCGGCAACTCAGACTTTTATAGTCCCTAGTTGCTCCTGGACGAATCTATATGATCCGTAAAACTCAAATGATGCGGCTCTCGTTCACGAAGAATTCTTTCGAATTGTTCTGCGACACCACCACGTCGCTCATCATCTACTTCGGTTACGGGATGGCGTACATCGACGCATGTGACAATATTGACGACTCCAGTATGATCTCCTGCGTCATCCCTGCCAGTCTTGGATACGCCACCATTGGTGGCTTCTGTCTTAGCTGGAGATAAGTTCTGATATGTTCCGATCAGCGCATCAAAGGCCAAACTGCGCAGCGCAGTAAGCGAATCGTTTATCAAATCCATTACCGCATCACCAAATATGATCGCCTCATCGGTGGTAGGAATATAGCCTCCATGAATAACCCTATTGCGAAACGCGACCTCTTGATTTGGATTCAACAGCGTGGGAGATTTTTTTGTCAACATTAACGAAGCTGTGACAAACATTCCAAGTTGGCGCTCCGACTGTTTTCCGACTGTTTTCCATGCTGCATCAATCTGATCCTGGGGAATCGAATTAAAATTTGCGACTACATTCCAATAGAATTCGTAAAACCGCTCCAACGCAGAAGCAAAAGAAGAAACTGCTTCTCGAGGATATCCATCAATCAGAGCATTAAGACCCATCTCAAATAAAATCTCAAATTTCACATTATCTAAAGTCACAATGCTGACGTGACCAGCAGCACAATGAACTTCATACCGACCGTCATCGGACGGTCGATTGACCGGCATTGGAACCTCAATGGTGATTTTTGACGAGCCGGTGAGCCGCTTCTCCTTCAGTGAGAAATAGGCGCATTTAGGGCAAAATAACCGAAGGATCATTGTTGAAGAATCAGTAGGTTAGTAAAATATGATGTGTGGGTCCCTGGACATAGAAGGCTCTCAATAATCCACTCATTATTCTGCTTCGTTATCCGACCATTCTTCGGGACGTATTTGCGAAATCCAATTGGAAATATCCGCCAGCTGAGATTTAAACGCTACAGTACGGTTGGTGGCCGCCATCAGAGGTCGAATTGATCCAGTAACAAAATGTTCGTCCTGCCACTGAATCCACAGCTTGTAATATTCTCGCCATTTTAAATACATCCGCCGAAATCTAGCGCGCTGGCTTTCTTCACTTGCAATTAGTAAGGCTTTTTTAATTTTCTTTGCGAGCTCAGCACGAACCTTCCTTGTCTCATTGGCAGCATGCACGTTCATTTCGTATTGGGTTAATGGAGCATCTTTCCAAATGGTTACCCATAGAATGGCATCCATCGCTTGTGAGAACTCCGCCACGCAAGTCAATGCGGTCTGTGCCTGTTCAAAAGTTACGGTATATCGGTCCGCAGATTCATGCGCAAGAATGTGGCGTCGTTCAAAAGTCTTTGCAAGGTTTTCCCAAAGAACAGAGACGTCATTGACCAATGGATTCTCATCTAATCCTGTTCGTGAAAAGTATGGATCTCGCACCTCTTTAACCAACGACTTTAGGTCTTGGTCCAATAGAACAGAAAAAGTTTTTTCGAGACTTGCTACAGAATTAAATGGCAGTAAATGACTAATTAGTTCGCCTGTACTTATATTCCGGCGGTCCAGCAGCGGCAACACGTCGACAGCCGCCATAAATTTTTCTCGACTTAAAGCTAGACCCCGCTCGAGATACGACGTACCGCTATTTACTATGGTCGTGACAGTTACTTTAAAGTGGGTTTCGAGCGACGAAATTGCGGCAACCGGAAAATGTCGATAGAGCTCTTCATCGGCGCTGCTGCCTAACTTAGACAAAGAGCGCTCTAAAGTAGCTAACCTGCTTATTGTTTCATAGTAGGCACCGTCAGCCAGTCCGTGCCGCCTTCTATTGCGAGCCTCTACAAGCTCTTTTTCGATGCTTGATGCCTGTAATTTAGCCATCAATATGGAGTCCTATCGCTGGTAATACGATAAGTGAGCGTGAGGGGTGCCAAAAACGGTTTCTTTGAAGACGCCACTAAAAGAACAAATTGATACTCGACCGTTTTCTCCCACCACTTCATCACCGTAAGCTCTCCTCGTAAGATTGACTGGTTTTCATCAGCACAGATTTTATTTGCTGTCTTTCGTATCCCGTAGAGCATCTAGCATTTCTTCACGTAATACCATATTCATACGCGTTAGATAGCCCTTTCCCTGGGCTTTAAACCAAGCCAGCACGTCAGCATCCAATCTAATTGTCACAGGCGTTTTAAGCGGTTTATAGAGGGCTTTGTCCGCGATAGCCGGAGATGAAATGTTTTGATTTTTCTTCATTACTGTGTAATACCGTAAAAAACCGTGTAATACGCTAATTTACGGTATTACACGGTTTTTTCATATAGAGGTAGCTGGTAGCTATCTGATAGCTACCAGCTACCTTCTGGTCCGGATACGTTCAATGACGCTGCATACTCGCCAATGCAATATCAAATATATTGGCGAGTGCGGACAGCATGGTTGGTTAGCGCGATCAGGAGTAACAGGCCTCCGAAGCTTAGTGATCCAAAAATAAAGACGGCATTCCAGCCTGCGAACCGCCCAATCGCGTTGACCAACGGAACGATACAAAATGCGATGTACGCCCAGCCCAAGGGGTTTACGAGCAATAGGCGCCAGAATTGTGTTCGAAAGTTCATGAAGTTCCTTTCTTTTTCTTTAGTGTCTGCAACTATGTTATCTAGGTGGATGCAACCTTCGCAAGGAAACTCCTCCATTTTTTTGCGAGTAATCTCATTTTTTCTGCCTCCAATACGCATATAGAAATGAGTACGATGCCACTGCTCGCGGAAAGCACGACCATGCCGCCCAGTTCGTAGAATGTACCGCTCTGTCTAATCGACTCCAATGTCCAGGAGGAGAGGGTAAGCCCATGATAAAACGGCCGTGTCGCGCTCCAAAGGCAATATGCTCCAATGATGTTCAGGATGATGCTTAGTGCTAGTAAAAAATATATAAATCTGTTGGAGCGCATATTCTTTCTCCTTCCAATTGAGGCCGCTCTATTGAGGTTTTGACGAGTTCTTTACTGCGCTCATGAGGTTTTCACTTTGAGCGCTACCCATGAGTTGAGAACCACTTTTCGCAGCTCCTATAAATACGTTGTTGACTCTGCTTTCGACGTCTTGGCCAACGTGGGAGCCCGAATTTTGGCCAATCCAGCCAATCAGGCGATCAGGCATTCCCAGCAGCAGGGAAAACGACGAGTTGATCAGCGACATCCCCAACACAGTCAAGATAACCAGGTAGGCCACGATCGACATCAAGCCCGTCAAGCTATTCCCCTGCGCAGAAGCCACTGCCAAGCCAAAGTATTTGAATAGGAACGTGCCCAGCACTGTCACGGTGCCCGATGCGAAGAAAAACGCAAGTGTCAGGATGATCGGGCGTGCGAAATTGTTGAACAGGTACAGGTAACCGTAGCTAGTCCGTTGTCCCATCCCGTCGCCATCCGAGTCAAAGTGAGCTAGTGCCCAAAGTGATGCACCGACCAAGGACTCAAGCACCGAAGTAAACCATTGCACCAGCGCAGCAAACCACTGGATAAAGGGAAGCATCGGCAGATAGAACGCCATCGCCGCGGCCGTCACAAACAAAATGAATGCTACTGGCACTAGCAAGCCGCCGGCGTCGGTCGCGATACTTGATACAGCCTTCATGATTCCCGAACCATTTGATGCCACGCTGGAAATTTTTTCTGCCGCTGTTGCTGCTACTGTAGCGATCGCGCTCGCACCAGGAATAGCTTTTATCGCTTGATAGGCAAAATACAGTGTCTGTGCCAGCGCCAAAGCGTTATCGCCGATGTTCTTGTAAGTAATAATCGGATTGATCGTCTTGGACATCCCTGTGGCGCTCGATCCACCCAGTGCACTCATGGCGCCGCCCATGATGTATTGGCCAAGTGAGACGTTGCCGACGGCGTTGTCCAACGTCTCCGGCTTGGATTGCGCCGACGAGATGAGTCCTGAGATTGCTGCCTGCACGCTCTCATCCACCGAGGTCAGCGCAATCTTGGGGTTGTCGAATGTCGCCACCGGATCCAGCATTTCGTTCATCGCCTCATTGACCTCTGCGAATACGCCGTACCAGATCCCAAGTGTCGCCCATCCACCTTCTTTCATGGTGCTGAGTAGCTGGTCGTTGATCGCCGACATGTTCGAAGCGCCAGTGGCCGAAGCCGTCATGGTGGCGAGCTGATCCTGGAAGGTCTGGGTGTAGCTGCCGAAATATCCCTGATTCAGGACCACAATCGCTTTCTTGATCTCTGCGGAGTTCGCCTCGGTACTGAGCGCGCCGTCGATGACCTTGTTGCCTAGGTCGTAGACAGCCTTCAGCGTCTTTTTGTGGCTCTCCATCGACACGCTCCGAATGCCCTCGTAATTGATGCCGTTTATCCGGAATCCAAACGTTGACCCGGTCCAATCCGACATCGTCGGATTGTTCGAGCGCGGACTGAAAGTCAACTTGATCTTGCCGCAACCGCTATCTCCCTGATTATTCGGGAATTCCATCACTATCGTGGTTGTACCGGAGGTGATAGTAGGAGAGTAGTCAGTCCTCGGATTATTATTAACCTCATAAAAGACGGATTCTTTGTTCAATGCATTCGCCGCACGCGTGCAGGCAGCTCCCAGGAGAATATGTCTTTCGACGTCGTGAAGCTGGGTGGCCTGCTTTACCGACCCCATCGGGTTGACCGTGACCTGAAATGCCGCACTACTGTCGATCGCAGTTTTGGAAATAGCGTTTGCCCCTGCAATACCCATCGTGGCCCCGATCACCATCAGGGCCTGGCAAAACGCCCAGCCGCCGAACACCGGCATCAAGCTGGCGGCACCGAATGCAACGCGAATAGGCAGCCAGACCGTGGACATACGCTGTCCCAGCACCACCCCTTCATGCATCGTCTGAGCCAAGCCGCCCACGCAGGTATAGGTGAACCAGATCATCGCCGTGACAAAAATGAACATATTGAAAGTCTTGAACATCTCCCCCAGCACTGTCCCACTGCCAACGCCGCCGGCTGCGCCACCACCTTGCCCGAAGGGATCAAGAACGAAGTCGCCAACCACGTTGCGCAGCATGGCCATTGACTCATCACTTGACGAAATATTGGAGCTCAATAGATCCGCAATCTGAGATAAAAGGCCCGCATGCGCAGTCACTGGAATGGCTGGCAAGAGCAAAAGCAAAAACCAGAGTACTTTCTTGCGGGTCAAAATCATGTTGAAGCCTTTTTGGCGAGTTGGATCGCTAACTAGATCAAATTCTCTGATTATCCTTTTCCATAGGAGACGTGGTTGCACTCCCCTCGGCCTTTCTCCATCCCATCACCATCGTCAACCATTCTCGGAACCTAAGATCGGCATATAAGATTTGCCTGGTCAACTCATCGGGTGCTAGTTGGATGGCCTCAATCAACTCGTCCCTGCTGCAAGCGTATGTATCCAGATCCGGATCAGCCATATTGGTATCCCATATCAAATCCAGCTCCTGGCCGCACCGTTTCAATAATTCCCGCACCTTAACTTGTTCAGACGAAAGCGGTTCAAAGAAAATCATCGACATCACTCCTTTATAAAAAAATACAAAGTGCCCGCCCCAATGATAATACATTTTTGTATGTACAAATATGTATTTCAAATTCATTGTCCGGGACGATCGATATCCTCTCCATCCTCATCACCCTCTTGTTCTGCAAGGTGTTCAGCGTCCGGTATAGAAATCTCTGAATGACGTATCGTCAACTTCGAGTGTAGGCTCTCCGCATGTCTTCTTAGATCACGAACCCTCAGCGCCGCAGCCAAGTCCCCAGACAGATCCAGAATCGTTTTAGAAATTACGTGCTCCCGTCTTTCCAATTCGCCGATAACTTTGGCGCAAGCCAGCCGTCTCGACACATCCTCGTCTTGATCCATTCGGATACGGCTTCGCCTCTTAGTGCGGCGCTCAATACCCTGACTCTGAGGCCCAAGGTGTTGCGTTGGAATTGCAGAAATTTTTCTATCGGCATGACTACGATGATCGACCTGTACTTCAAATCCGTGACATTCAAGCGACGCATTCGCAAGCGCAGCCCACCGTATGCGTTCCCGATCAACCATGTTCTCCATCTTGCGTCTCTGGCAGTGAATAGGATCGAGTTCAACCGCCTTTTTCCCCAGGCTGCCATCTGATAAAACGTAACAAGCCGAGAGCATTAAATGAGCATGCCAATTTCCGTTATGTCGCCTTCCTGTTGCTTCGTCAATTTGCCAATACTGCTGCGGATTTCTCTCCAGGTCGCGGTCGGTAATCACCCGCGGTGCGTGTAAGGCTACGTCCACGGCTACGCCGTATCGACTGGCTAGTTCGCGAGCAAAACTTACTGCCAATTTCTGTCGCTGCTCTAACGTTATTTCTCTAGGAAGCGAGACCTCTATCTCCCTGGCGAGTACCGCATCCCCCCGTTTGTGATGCGCCTCTATACGATTCCAAAATTCCGCCCGATCAGCTGCGCCCTCGATTGGCAGAATTAGTTCTGAATATAAAACTCCAGCCTTCCTTGTGTAGTCATAAATGACGCCGGTGCGTGCATCACGAATCGCAATTCCGGCTCGATATGCCGCCGCTGCAGTCGCGGAGCGGCCACTCGCTCGGCTAATCGGTTTCGCAGATAAGTGATAAATCGCCAAAGCATTGGACTCTGATTTGGGGTTGTCAGGGGCTTAGCCCATGACCGCACGTAATCCCGTAGGGATTACTCTAAGTGCGCCCTTTCGGGTGGCTATGCATAACCGCTAGTTAAAAAGAATTCCTTGTCCGGTAGAAATCCAATTGTTTTTTGAAAGGCTAAAAATTGGACTTCCAGTCAATCTGAACGAAGCAAGATCATGAGATATCTTTATTGAGCAGAACCTTTGTTTACAAAAAGGACGACATCAAATGACAAGCATCGACGAGCGAATTGCCTTACTGGAAGTCAGGCTTAAACAAGAGAAAGCAAAGAAGCAGCAAATAGAAGCTCGCAAACGAGTAGCGGAAGCCAAAACTCAGCGTTCTCAAGATACCCGGCGGAAGATTTTGATTGGCGCCACTATCCTTGCGAAAGTGGAGCAAGGCGAATGGCCACAAGAAAGATTACTGTCAATGCTGGATCTATCGTTAAATCGCAGCGATGACCGAGCCTTATTTGACTTGCCAATAGGTCAGTCACAACACCCCGTCATGACCTGAGCCCAACGTCGTGGAGCCCTGCCCCACACCCCGCTCTCGCCGAGAGGCATCCGGGGCAGAATACCCCCTCTGCCCCGTTGCAGCGAGCGTATCGCTCCACCAGCCCGTCAAGGGTGCGCTGCGCGCTCCGAGGTGGCCCGTGTCCTCGCCTACGGCTGCGGGCCGCGCCAGCCACCTCTGCGCCCCTTGACCGCCTAGTCGAGCTAGAAAGAAAAAATGTCAGACTTATCCGTTCTTGTTATCGATCTGGAAGCGACATGTAGTGATGATGGCTCCATCGTTTCGGAAGAGATGGAAACAATTGAGATTGGAGCCTGCTGGGCAACCGTAAACGGCGATATTCTGGATAGCTTCCAATCTTTCGTGAGACCGCTCAAAAATCCCCTGCTAACAAGTTTCTGCAAGACGTTAACTGGTATCAGCCAGACGAATGTTGATACTGCCCCCTCATTTCCAATTGTCGCCGAGTCCTTAGCAAAATTTGCGTCTCTCTACCAAGCGAAAAACCCTATTTGGATGAGTTGGGGAAAATACGATCACATACAAATTGTCCGCGATAGTGCTTTACATGAAATCGCAGAACCAATCCAAATTCAACATTTAAATGCAAAGCGACTATTTGCAAAAAATCAACGAATTGGAAAAGAAGTCGGGATGGCCAGAGCTTGCTTACTGACCAGTCTAGTGCCGCAAGGAATGCATCATAGGGCTCTTGATGACGCGCAAAATATCGCGAGGTTGCTGCCCTGGGTATTCGGGGAAAGGAAACTAGGCAAGCAAATTTAAATTCGATTTCTGCCTCCTCAGATTTTTCTGATGCTGATATGCATTTCGATGAATTGGTCACAAATCTCGTTTAGCTAAGCGCCTCACAGTTTGCATAACGGGTAGCAAAAAAGAGAGTCCTAATTGCCACTCGCCGGAGTGTTTTCGCACTCTTCGCTATTTTTCTCGATATGACTTGATATTGGTTGCTAAGACGCAATACTATTGCGACAGTCCGCAAAAAGTGTTGTATGAGCTGTATTTTTCAATCCCTTCAAAGGAGATGGTGTGAGTAGCTACAAAGCTCGATTTCAAGAAGCAATAGAAAGAACGGCCAGGATCGGTGCTACGGCACCGACTGTTGCATACACTGAGGACCTCTATCTCACCCAAAATGCGCAAGAGATGTTTTCGGACCATATACGCAACACTATGGGCGAACTGAGTTCTGAAGACGTTGTCGCACAATGCCTGACACTTCATCTACGATCACAAGCTCCTTTGAAAGCACTCTTAGGCTGCGATGTGCTCTACACAATCGGCTGGGTTCAATACGAAACAGGCAAGAATATGTTTGAGTTCAACGAGGAATTTGCTTTGCAGCTCATGCAAAAAAAACACCGCATCAGTGAGCAAATTAAAATGCACGCCTGGCTTACCTTACCTAGCATGGAAATTATTGACATGTCGATCGCTACATCCATAGGATATTTTCAAAAGCGGCCCGAGATGTACGGGAGCGTCATCGCTAAGCATGCAGATGAACTGACTGGTGGAATGGCGTATCGACCGATGATTGTTGGCGAGGACTACTTATTCAAGAGCGGCCTTGCGCAGTTTCGGCATGAGTAATTCAAACGAATTCAAAAAAAGCGCCTCTAGGCGCTTTTTTAATTTATTAGTTGTGCTAGCTCAGACTTACCCCTAACGAACTATCAGAGGGGTATAGAGGGTTGGCCGGGAGTGCGGAAATTTTGGCAGAAATGAACGTAACTTATTGAATCTCCGATGGAACCCGAAATTTCATGGGACGTTATCGAATCCGGTAGATGCCAAAGAGGGCGCCGCCATATTCCCAAGCTTCTGTAACGTTGGCGTTGCGCGCCCGCCCGGTTACACTGCGCAGTACCCGCTTTTTCCGACGTGTGAATGGCTGCTCGGTGTGCGCAAAGCGGTAGATCTGCAGCTCGTTAAGTGTGCACACCCGGCGCGCATTGGAGAATACGCCAGTGCGGTTGAGGAGATCTACCACTCGCGGATCGATCACATTCAGGAGGAGTTCCATTTGATTGATTTTGTGCCGAATGGAGCTGATCGCCGTCTGCACATTCATCGCTGGCGCGGGCGAAATACTTAGCCAGATCTTATCATGGTGGAAGAGGCGGTTTCGGTACTCCCGAATTTCGCGCACGAGGTCGCCCAGCTTCTTTCGCGCGAGGGGACTACTCGTGTCCAGAAGGCTGTATTGCTTAAAGCACTTCGTAATTGACAGCGGCCAGGGATAGAGATGGTTTTGGCTTTGGTTAGCTGCGGCAAAGTCATCCCTTAAAACATATTCCCATGTGCTGAAGTCTGTCGCCGCAACAATCTTGTCGTGTGACCAGGTCGGCGCGATTGATGTAACCGGGAGCGTGCCGCCAGCCGGCAGGCCGAGGCGTTTCCGCTCAGTGGTTTTCCACGCCCGCGTCAACGTCTTCTCCGCTTTATTGAAGTTGTCTACTAAATCCGATGTGGCGGAAGTGGCGAACTGGGGCAATCGCCACCAGTAGTCATGTAGCCGGCGCCGGACATCCCCGTCGATCGCGTTGCGAAGCGAGATCTCAACGTGCTGCGTGATCGGGTAGAGTGCGCCGACCACATGCTGCACCCATATGTACGCGCCATATAATTCACTGTCTGAACATGGGCCGAAGGTCGCCTGAAAGCTCGCCATTCGAGGTGGGGAAGCTAGTTTGAGCACCGGCGGGTAATGGAAGGTCTGAGGCATATTTGATAAGGCAGCGCAAACCGAAAGCATAGCGCTAAAATTTGCTTTATCGTAACCTGCGAGCTGCAAGTTACTCTTAAATCGGCGCGGCCCGCGGTATTTTGGGTTGGATCTTCTGTTCGGCGCGTTTAAACACAGCGCGTCTTGCACGTTTAAACGCGATGTGATAAGATTTATCTAAATCGCCTGGCAGTCCTCATCCCCGAAAACGGTTCTAGTCGGCTGTCAAGTTTCAGGCAAAACGTAAGCGAAAGCCCGCCTCTGGCGGGCTTTCTCCATTTCCGGCCTCCGTTTTTTGCATCTTGCCTTGCTGCAAACAAATTTCTGGCCGGCAAAGGCGCCTCGGCTCAATCCCTTCGAGCCAGACGACCTTGCTCCAGACGTTTTGCCCACGGCGCCGAGTCGAGCACGATCAGGCACAACGCCCCTACACGCCCCAAAAAATCCTTAACGTACGATTTTCCGTTTCCTCTGTTTGGCCCTACTCTCGGAATTTTCGGCGGTTCCGGCTTATAACCTCAGGCACGGGTCCGTGCCGCCAAGAATTATCGCTGAGGATAAATTATCTCGAAGGATAATTTTGATTGGCATTCAATCACTTGGACCTATTTCTGCCAAAATTTCCGTAATCCCGGCCCACCCTCGTATAGCGTTTCGAGAGATCGCAACCGGCCGACGCTGTATAAAACGTGGAATTTTTTAAAATTGATTGATCAGATAGGCTGTTATTCAATTCAAGCTGGGCGTGCAGGAGCGGGTTAGTTAACCGACACATTGGGAGTTCTATGGAACGCGATAGGCCACTTTACGTAAAGCGCTATATAACAGCCCTTGGAGCCCCTGCTATTACTAGATGGCAAGATGATCAAAATATTCGGGAGCTTGCAAAGAAGCGCAGCATGCAAGTTATTCAAGCCCCCTGGGAGACAGAGTTGTCACAGGTGGGGCAGTCCAGGGAGTTCGTTTTTCTGCGCGATTTTTGGAACCTATTTCACGAATGCATGCAGTCGTGCCAGTCATTAGACCTCATCCGTGACCTTGCATCCAATTCGATGGATTCGGTAGAGTTGGAACGACACACGGCGACGGTTACTTTTTGGATGGAAAGCTACCTGAACGAGGTATATATTTTTCAGTCCAGGTTACTTGACCTGATTAAGTTTATTCAGCGTCGTTACAAGAAGGATGCGGACTTCACGGAGTTTGTAAATGAAGTGGGCGATTCTCTAACGGAATTCGTGTCGGAACAGTTGGGGGCACTAATAAAGGATCGCGGGGCACATGTACACGAACGACGGCATCGATTGTCCGATCCGGAGCTGGCGAAGTTGACTCTCTTAGACACAATGATTGATGTTCTAGGACACAAAGAACTTGGCTCTGTGCGAGATCAGTCGCGAGAGGATGCAAAGACTTGGCTGGAAACTCAAGTTAGGCATTTCGCAGATTTGGCATGGCACTTACTCAACGAGGTCTGCAAGGGATTCTCCGACGGCATTCTTCTTGAAAACGATCGGATCATTGTTCCTCTTCATCTAAAAGATAATCCAGATGCCTTACTGCAAATGCGTCAGTCCCTCCCCGCTCCTCGGCCCGACGGTGCCGCTGAACCCGACATTAGTGGCGAGCATCCAGCAGCTCTTGGCGACTGATTTGTGGCGGACGCTTGCGGTCCCAGCCGGACGTCGCAGCCAGGTCAAGTATGAGCTAGTTCATATTAATAGACTTGTGAACTGATCATTGCGAGGTAGACACTACTATTATAAAAAATAATATTATCGCTCTCGATACCAATACTTGCCATCGAGATATTGATCGAGATTTCGTTCCCCGTACTCACTTAACACATTATCGTCAAAGTCCTTTTTTTCCTTCGTAACCCAATCTTTACGCAGCGATCCATAGTCTTCTGGATGCCAGACCGCGCCGTGTCGCCATTTTGTCAGTGCCGTTACTGGCAAGCATTTGTTATTGTCCAGCAAATCAAAAACCTCAGGGAGCAACTCTAAACCAACGTAACTCAATCCCGAAACATAGTTCGCGGATGCCTGGTCACAGAAAGTCATCAGTAATTTGAGCTGCTGACGACAACGCCAATAACTCCAACGCTCGAACGCCCATTTCTCATATGTAGTGTAAGAGACCTCGTCCGGGGTCTTTCGATAAATTCTCAGGACAATACCTACGGGCTCTCTACTACTAGAATCGTCATTGCTATTCAACGCTGCAGCAAAATCCGCCCCTTCCTTTCTTAAGAATATTACATCGACACGATTTCCGGCTCGAACCAATTCGGCAAGTCGCTGAATCGCGCTGGGAACATACTTGTACCAATTAAATTTCTTCTCACTGGGGAGCTCTGACGTCCCTTTCAGCCAATCTGTTCTTACCCCAAAAGTTTCAGCCAGATAATTGATTACCGGCGGCCTTAAAAAATCTACCAGTTTCTCAGGATTCGCAAACTGAGATGACGTCGGCTCAAACTGATGAAGCACTGAAGGTATTTCCATGAGATCGATTCGATGTTCTTGGAAAAGAAGAAAGAATCTCTCTTGCACCGTCTTGAATAAATTCGCAGGCTCGTCGTACTGACTACCAGACGAAGCCTCGGCTAGCCCGGTTAGCGCCATAGTAATTGCGGCCTGAAATGAGATCCCTCCTAACGCCTCCGCCTGGGCTTCGTAAAACCTCCTAACATGAGGAGCAAGGCGAATAGACGTGGCACTAATAGGTTCATCAGATGTGGCCGGCGAGTTGCGAGCCAATGTCACTCCGCGCGCAAAAAGCGTATATAGAAGCTGTCCAAAATTCAAATTCGGCATTTTATTCCTGTGAGAAATTTACGATTAACGCGTGCGTCAGTTAGTCGCCCACAAAAATAATAGCGATATTCAAAATGAATATCAAGAATTATTTTATATTGGAAACATTTTTACAAAAACGAATGATGATGACTACTTCCCTACAGAATCGCATGCAAAGCTGGCAGCTCTCTATGCTCGCGACATTTAAGCCGGTGGGAGCAATACCTTATCTAGATCATCCAACTAAATCCTTTACGATAGACATGCGCAAAACATGAACCTGTGTTTGAAGACCAACCTGCTGACGGCGGATTTTCCTCACAGCGGCGATTTGAGTCCGATCCCAGCGACAAGCTGGGACGACCGAAGGGAGCCGAATGGTCGGATGCCCAACGGGCACCGCTGCTGATCATGGCTACCTGGCGCCGCCGACCGGCACCAGGTAGCCACGCTGAGTCGTATGCACTGCATATTGGATTTGCCCTCATCACGCGCTCGTCTGAAATACCTTTCGCCGTATGTGGCGCGCCGTAATTAAAAAAAGATTAAAAAAAGGATTAAAAACCGATTAGTGCAATTTAGCCAAATCCCGCTTTCCCTTTTCTGTATTGCCCTCAGAGGTAATTCATCCTGAAAATGGCACCATCGTAGGAACGGCACATTCCCTGCCATTGGAACGGTACTTCTCCCGCTGCCAGAGCGGCACATCTCCCTCCGCTAGAACGGCATCTCCCCGCCGTAGGAACGGTATTTCCCCCGCTACAGGAACGGTATCAAACACGACGCGCCTGGGACCTATTTGCCTTTCGACTCAAATGTCGTTGCTGGGATTGGCTCCCCGTCTTGTTCACGTAGACCAGATCCCCACTAATTGAATAGCTAAAGGCGCTACCATGCTCTTTGCTGGCCTTCTCTAGAGCGTCTAGCGAGCTGCGCAGCAAGTCACGAAAATGATCTAGGCGTTTCGTCGTGCTGCCACAAAGCGTCTGCAGTGTTCCCACTTTCATTGGATAAGGTTTAGCGTGACTGGCATAGAAACGATATAGCCAAAGAGCTACCGGTTTCCGATCTAGTTCATGGCGCACAGCTAGATCGACGTAGGTAAATTGATCAGGTGCAAACAAACCATAGAGCTTTGTATTGAGAATAAACATCCACTCACTCGTCTTGTTGTCCCTATTTGCCTCAACAATCAAATTGCCTATGTAGCTATAGCGTCCCTGCTTAATCTCCACGGCATTTGCAACTAGCCTAGTGATACGCTCATTTAAAGTATCTCTATTCTTACCCGTATCGGTCAGTCCCATAAGCATAAGTAAGCGATATGAGGTGATCTGTTGCAGCTCTCCTGCTGCTTGAAGCCGCATAGCATGTATTATGGTTTCGTAGACATTCAGATCCCCTTGGTCGAGGCGTTCTCCGGTATAGATGACTTCCAGCCCGTTAAGCGCGGGCAGGCGCTGACGATTGAGGTGAGGACGCTCGCTCTTTTTATAGACAGTCACTCCGAACAAAGCTGACCGTAAAAAGCTGTTTGGGACAGCTCTCGATGCCGGCAACGGCTTGGGCCATAGCGATAGCTGCGCAGACGAATCTTGCTGGGAGTCTGCTTTATCCGAGATCCAAAGCTTTTTCCCTACATTTTTCGCAGCAATCTCTGCAACGTAACCAACTAAATCGCCTCTTGGCTTCATTTGAGATGCTCTAGGATTGGTGGTTACGTGGTCGCCCCATCCTTACATCTGCAAGCGAGCATGTCACCTCCAGTCCATTCAACCATTCACGTACATCACTGACTCTAAAACGAATCTGTTTTTGTTTTCCTCTACGAAGACAGGACGGTGGCGCAGTTCCCCGCTGGAGACGTTTGTATAGTCCAGCTTCCGTGGTCTGCAAAAGAACCGCCACTTCTCGAATTCCAATTAGTGCTTCGTCCGGATACCTAGCAAACTTCAAAATAAAATCGTCCTTCATGTCCACTCCTGTACAAATAAGCTGTGAGTAGATTAAACTGGACTATATTAAAAAAATAAAAGTCCAATTATTTTTTCCACGTATTGAAATCGGAGAAGGCAGTGGCGAGACCCAGAAAAGGTGAACACGAAAATGACCTGCGTTTAACACAACGTCTATGCCACCTAATAAAGGCTCAATCAGGAATGACGCCTCAGCAGCTAGAGGAACTGTTCGGCTTCGGCGCAATTTCGCCCACAAGTAAGAACAACAATGCAAGAACAGGAAAAAGCTTTAGGCGCTATTTAGACGGGGAAAGAGCAATGAGTATCGACTTAATGCAGTCGGTACTGGAAAAGGCGTCTCAGCAGACGTGGTGGATTTTAGATATTTGTCCAACTACCGGAATGCTTATGCACGGGGTGTTCGGTAGCCGAAGCGTACAACTTAATGATGTAGAAAAGATCACTGCTAAAGCTGCTGAAAAAAATGGACTGGCGCCTACACCAGAGGAGAGCCAGATGATGCTCGGTACGTTGACACAAATTCTTGGAGATAAAAGTTCTGGCGACCGCTTATCTGACACCCTGGAAAAAATGAGATTAGAAAAAGAGTCCTTTCAAAAGAACAAAGAGCAACTTATGAAATCGATTTCCGAATTCCTTACACGTGCTCAAACACTCGAACACGGAATAATTGGGCGGACGGACGATTCAGACCCAGAAGACACCATATTTACAGAGATGTCCGAGGACCGTATTGAATATGAACTAAATAACATCCTGGATAAACTCGGCCAGTACCGTATTGAGTTCACCAATAAGTTGTGAAGCAAGTCGCGGCGCGAATTCATCCAGGGCACTGGATGATTGCCTGGAGAGGTAGACCATGTGGGCCAAAGTTCGCAATGTGGACCTTGTTCTCTGGGAGCAGAGTTCTTTTTTAGCGGTGGGGGGGAGCAATGAAGAAGGTCGGGAGGAACGAGCTGTGTCCATGCGGAAGCGGTCAGAAATTCAAACGCTGCCACGGATCCTTTCAGTATCAGCAAAAACTACTCGATGCTGCAACTCTGGCCAAGCAGCGACATGAGGCGATGGAGTTTCAGCGGGAGAAACAGCAAGGGCTAGGGCGACCAATCATTAGCGCGGAGACAGACGACGGAACAAGGTTTGTTGCTATCAACAACCGATTATTGGCCTCCAATAAGTGGCGCTCTTTTCACGATTTCTTAGGAGAATACATGAAGGCCGCGCTCGGCGGTGAGTGGGGAAATGCGGAGCTAGCTAAGCCATTTATGGAGCGCCATCCTATATTGCAATGGTACAACTACCTTTGCGAAATTCAAGCCGAGTATGTCAAGGAGGTCGGTAAGTCACATCCAATGCCAGCGATCGGAGCAATTAAAGCTTATATGCATCTAGCCTATGATCTATACGCTCTCGAGCATAATGTTGAGTTGCAGAGAAAGCTTATCAATCGCTTGAAGAATAAAGACAATTTCCTCGGTGCCCGGTATGAGGTGTTTGTCGCTGCAACGATGATTCGAGCAGGATTCGATATTGAATTCGAAGATGAAGATGATCGCAACTCCACTCATTGTGAGTTCACTGCCACATATAGAAAGACTGGTCGTAAGTTTTCTGTAGAGGCAAAATGCCGCTCTGGCGGTAAATTGACCATTGGGCGTCTCCTCAACGGGGCGCTTGCTAAGGCCGCGAATCATGCTAGGGTGGTGTTCATTAACATGAATATACCCAATAAAAAGAATGAGATTCCGACCGAGATCGACTACGCGCTAAGTATTGTGCGCCGCGATTTTGAGTGGAAAAAGGTTGGCGGTAAGGAACTCCCGAATGCGTATCTTTTCGTAACTAATTACCCTTGGGATTTGCATTTAGCAGAGCTAAATATCGGATGTTCGGTGGTGGCCTACGGTTTTCAACTCCCAGAATTTATGCCGTCTGAACCTATTTCGTTGAGGCAGGCTATAACGTATCGGGCTCAACACATTGAAATGCACGACTTACTCTTGAGATTTTCTAAAGATCAGGAAATACCTTCGACCTTCGACGGCGAAATCCCATCATTAGCATTCAACCGAGACGCGACAACTCGCCTCCTTATTGGAGACCGCTATGAAATTGGTGACAGCGATGGAATGGCTATAAGCGGAGTACTTACGGATGCACTTGTCCTGGAGGATGTTCGGGAGGCGCGCTGTTTGGTAACGACAGATGACGGGAAAAACCACCTTGTCGGATGGCCTTTAACGGATGCTGAATTTGAGGCCTGGCGACAGCATCCGGACACATTTTTCGGAAGAGTTGAGCCAAATAGAAAAACGGAAAATTTGTTGGAATTTTACGATTTTATTTTGGATGTTTATCAGAAAACCCCGAAGGAAACGCTACTTCGCTTCATGGAAGGCAGTCCCGACATCGAAGATTTGAGGGTTATGGATCAGGTTCAGTTAGCGAGTATTTACTCCGAGCGTATGGCGATAGCAGGATGGTCAGTTGCCTCAAAACCAAAGCTCTGAAGCGGCTAGTTCATTTGAACATCTGGAATGAGCGCAAAGAATCAGTGATCAACATGAGTAATGGCGTTCCGCTTCTCACCTAGCATGTCAATCAGAGACCAGAGGCGCATCGTCATTCATTAGGTTCGGTCAACAGTGCCATGTTCTTGAGTTTCCCGTTCTCAAACTCGAATGTCCCCTTGGGAGATCTCAGTATCCCGCCGCATTTTTCGCACGGCTGAGTGTGCGAGATCGTACCTTCAACGACTATTTTTTTATTCTTCGGCATGTCTGGTGCGAATTTTATTTTTTCACCGCAAGTTTGGCATGTCAGGGATATTTGGAATTTTACGCCGGTAGGTGGCCCTGCTTTTGCGGTTCCACTGGGAATAATATACTGCCCGAGTAAAGGTGAGTGTCGACTCTTGGCAACTTCGCGGTATGTGTTAGTTACCCCTCCAATAAAGCTGAGGACTTCGTCAAAAAGATTATGTTCTTTTGTGCCTAACCAACATGCGCCATCGTCAAACCAATACTCTTTTCCTGCCACACAGATTGCACGGATAAAAGGAGGTTGATTAAGGCCTTTATAGATTTTCTCGTATCTCTCCGCCTCGTTCACTCGAGTGCCCCGCAAGTCCGAATTTAGAGCAAACACCACGCTTCGCAATTTTTCAAAGTGGTGATTAATTTCAATATCGTGCTCATCACGTTTACCTGGTAGGTATTTAAATTTGTCGAGAATCGCCGCTGAAACGTGCGACTTCTTGAGTTCGCTTGCTGTCAGTTTTGTTTTTATCTCAATGGCATAAAGAACAGCTTCCACAGGGAAGATGCCGACTTTGTCATCGTAGAGAGCTGGTGGCAATATAGATCGGTCGTACAAAACTATGTCAATCTGTGGCGATAGGGTTCCCTTTTGCTCAATTATTTGACCGGTGCCTACCCCGATATCGCTAGGGAGGAGCGGACGAAACAGTTGAGAGATTAGTATTTCCAGGATTGCGCCCTTGATACCCTGGTGCGGGTTTTTGGCTGTGGCGCGTGCGGTGTTTACGGCGTTCGCGATCGCTGAACGAATAAATTCTTGATATGCGTTTGTTGTATTCATTCCCTCGCCTTTAGAAATTTTTGTGGCAATCGTACAGGAAGAGGGGCAGGGATAGAAAAAGGCCGCTCATGCGGGCCGGCACATTTTAGGCACATTGCAGCTGTCGCAACGCGTCTAACGGTGTCCATTGCTGGCTATAAAATTGCAGTCAAATCATGGTGTTACATGTACAATGGTGTCCAAACACTAAGGCATTTTCTGACTTTTAATCCGTTGGTCGCAGGTTCGAGTCCCGCACGGCCTACCAGAAATTCGCAATAGATAAAAAGGGTTCCAAGCAATTGGAGCCCTTTTTGTTTTGTTCGGCACGTGAGCAAGCGCTCTTCCGCTTCCGACATTCGCGATGGCGTGCAATGCCGCCATCTCATTTGCGTGTCCGATCCTTGGCAAATCTTTTCTATCTTGTTCCCGGCTCTCCTCACTCCATAATCGCCAAATCAGTATCGCGTCGCCAAGAGACGCTCAACAAATCCGGGCATAAAAAAAGCCCCCGGACTTTGCAGGCCGGGGGCTGAATCCAATCCGGGGAGGAGTTGGAGGAGACGGGTTCACTTTATCGCGGCGCACCATGCAGCTCCAGCGAAATTACACAAAGACACATCCTCAACACTTTCATTACAGCTGAGGTCCGTCATCAGCTTTCTGTAAAAAACTTTTACGGTCCTTGCAATTCCAGGCCGCCTGCACAATAATAGATGAGAATTATTCTCATTTAAAGAATTTCACTTGCGACTCGTTTGCCCGCATGCCCCGAGCGCCAACCGACATGCCGTTTTTCTTTGGATGCCACCAGGCAGCGACTTGGATATCGGCAACCCGCCCCCACATGGGTCGGAATCACACAGGACGAGCGAGCCCAAAATCACCGGCTGTCGCCAGTCTCATCGCCGTCCGGTCGCTATCTCTCGCCCTGCAACACTGCAAGGCTGCAACACAGCAATAACGAAGAAGGAAAGATCATGATGCGTCTGCGCCCTCCCGACGATCAGCAACTGCCCGACCTGACAGACGTGGAACGCATCGCGCTGCACCCGCAAGCCACGCGCCTGCATAACGAATTCGCCCCGCTGCTCAATCGCCTGGCGGAACTCGGCAACCTGACCGAAGTCACGCGCAACCCTTCCGCCATGCTGGAAAAAGACAATGTCAGCGGCGCCCTCTATGTGAAAAACGAAATCGAATTTGCCCCGGCGGAAGCCACCCACCTGCGCATCTTCCATCCGCAATGGAAACACGGTTACGCGCTGGAAGAGCACGACGAATGCCGCGGCAGCAAACAGCACAGCTTCCAGTTTTTCGATCGCTACGGCAGCATGCTGCACAAAATCGTGCTGCGTGAAAACAACGATATCCTGGCCTTCAGGAAGCTCGTCAGCGAACACGCCGCAGCCGACCAGACTGCGCCGCTGCAACTGGCGCATCCGCGCGAAGACAAGGCGGACACCGGCAAGCGGATCGATATCGATGCGCTGCGCGCCGACTGGGCGCACACGCACAATCACAACGATTTCATCCAGCGCCAGGAAGCCTTCGACCAGCAGCGCCTGCGCAAGCTGCGCCTGGCCGGCAAGGCATTCGCCTATCAGGTCGCCAACGATTCGGCGCGCATCATCCTGCAACGCATGACGGAATTCGGCACCGCCATCATGGCGCAGGTCGGCAACGCCGGTATCGTGCAAGCCTATTACGGCAAGATCAAAAACATCGGCATCAAGGATTCGCGCCTGAAGATCATGAACTCGGGCTTCCGCATGCTGCTGCGCGAAGACCATATCGACTCTGTCTGGGTGGCGAAGAAGCCGACCACCGACGGCATCATCACCTCGCTGGAATTATTCAATCGCCAGGGCATGCACATCGCCAGTTTCCTCGGCAAAAAGGACAACGGCCAGCCGGAGCCGCGCGAGTGGCGCGAGTCCATCATGCGCCTGCTGCCGATCTTCGGCGTTTAAAGCAACTCCTAAGCGGCTCCTCGCGTCGAGAACTGCAACGCCGCTCCCTGCCCGAGATCGGCAGGCGCAGAACAATTACAATACCCGCAGATCAATTTAGGGAATCACTCATGAGCGAACGTCTTCTCGTCATCCTGGCAGGTCTCAACATGTTCATCGCCGTCGCCGCCGGCGCTTTCGGCGCACATGGACTGAAACAAATCCTCGACGCCGACATGCTGGCGATCTGGCAAACCGCCGTCATCTACCAGATGGTGCACGCGCTGGGCATGTTCGCCGTGGCCCTGTTGATTCCCAAATTCGGGCCGACGGTACTGGGCTGGGCCGGCAGCGCGATGTTCATCGGCATCATCATTTTCAGCGGCAGCCTGTATGTGCTGGCCTTGAGCGGCGTGCGTTTCCTCGGCGCGATCACGCCGATCGGCGGTCTCGCTTTCCTGGCGGCCTGGCTGCTGGTGGCGTGGGCTGCTTATAAGGCCCGGTAGCATGCTTAAACAAAAACGGCCGGTGCATTCGCATGCCCGGCCGTTTTGCATTTCCGGTTGCAAAATGATCAGTGGAAAAATTCCGCAATCAGCGTTGCACCGATGAAGGTCCCTGCATTGGCCGCGAACGACACCAGCACGATGCGCCAGCCCAGTTTGCGGAACGCCGGAATATCCTTGGCAATCGACAAACCCGCGAACGTCAGCATCGGCGTAATCACGGCGAGGAAATTGATCTTGCCGGTAATGGCGACAACGGCATCCGCCCACGGGCAAACCGGCGACGTCAGGAACATTGCCACCAGCGTGACCCAGCACACCGCAGGAATCTTCTTGCCGGTCACATTGCACAGGACGTCGCCGACGAACACCGCGGCAATCATGATCGCGATGCAGCCGATCGACTCCAGCGGCGCCACCTTGTATGCGATCCAGTTGGCGATGATGGTCAGCACGCCGGCAAACACCCAGGCGCCGATTCGGCCAGCCATGTTCAGATCCGCCACTTCCACATGCGTTTGCGTGTGCAGAGCGTCATCCGCGGTACTCGATGAGGAGGTGGTACGGCCGATGATCGGTTCCAGCACGCGATAGCCCCACACCGCCAGCGGCAGCGAAATGAACAGCGTGAAGTAAGTGCCGATGGTGGTCGTGATCAGATTGCTGGCAGCGGCAAACGTCGCCACGTCCTTGGCCACTTCCGCCGTCTGCTGCGCAGCGATCGCGCCTGCCGCCGCCGCCATCATGCTGCCGGAGCCGACACCCGCCCCCATCGCCAGTGCGACCGGATGGAAGATGTTGAGACTGGTGATGAAGCCGGCAAAGATGGCGATGAAGACAGCGCCGAACAAGGTGCCGGTGATGTACTCCGCCAGCACGCCGCGTCCCTCCGGCGAATGCATGCCGTAGCGTTCGCCGATGATTGCCAGGCTGGGCTCACGCCCCACGGAGAACGTCGCACCGATCGCTTCACGCTTGATGCCCAACAGCAGGGCCAACGGCAGGCCGATGACGATGGTGCCGACAAAATGACCGAACTCCTGAAATACCAACGCCCAGCCGGCACCGATGATCTTCGGCAGCGAACTGCCGACCATCAGTCCCAGCTTGGCGACGAACAGCAGCAAGGCGGGTTGCAGGATCGCCGCAGCACGGAACTGCAGCGGCTGGCTCAGCGACAATGGTCCCGGCATCTTCGATTGCACGCTGCCGATCACCGCGCCCATGATCAAGGCCCAGACCATCGGCAACAGCACAACCTTGCCGGGACCGACCTTGAAAGTAACCGAGCCGATCAGTTCGGCAACGACGAGAATCACAACTGCAAAAACGCACAGCTTCCATGTTTGCAGCCGGGGCTGCGCAAGATGTGATGGTGTAGCTGTTGTGGTGGGTGCTGCTTGCATTTTCTTCCTCCGGATTTGCGTCCTGTATGAGGTCTGTCAATAAGCCGTCGCGCCATGACACGGCGTGACTGCCCTCCCTTGATCACTCCCTGTCCAACGATAAACTCAACGGCCTTCAACAATCATCCGCCGTCGCCCGGCACCAATCATGCCCTGTGATGCCCTGCATCGCAATTGAAATGCAAACGTTCTCATGCGATGAGAAGGCTCGCCTCCAGCTCCCGTCAGACGTAACCGAAGGTCGACGCCGGCGAGGCGGCGGTCTCCACCCACACGCTCTTGGTCTGCGTATATTCGTACAATGCCTCGACGCCGCTGGAACGGCCGTAACCGCTTTGTCCATAACCGCCGAAAGGCGATGTCACATTGATCGTCTTGTAGCCGTTGATCCAGAAAGTGCCGGCATTGATGCTTGCCGCCACACGATGCGCGCGCGCCACGTCATTGGTCCACACGGCGCCGGCCAGGCCGAACTCGCTGTCATTGGCGATGCGCACGGCGTCTTCCTCCGTATCGAAAGGAATCGCCACGACCACCGGTCCGAAGATTTCCTTGCGCGCCACGTCCATGTCATTGCTGACGTCGGCCAGCACGGTCGGCCTGACGAAAAATCCCGGCTCCGAGAAATCCTGTACCGCCGTCGCCAGCTTGGCCCCATTGCGCAGGCCTTCGGCAATCATGTTGCGCACGTGCTCGTACTGCTTCTGATTGGAAATCGGACCGACTTCGGTTTGCGCATCGCCCGGCTGGCCAAGCTTGATCTTGCTCGCGCCGACCGCCAGCATGTCGACGAATTCGCGATACACCGAACGCTGCACCAGCAAGCGCGAACCGGCGACGCAGCTCTGCCCGGCAGAAGAAAAGATCGCCGCTTGCGCACCCAGGCAAGCGCGCTTGAGATCAGCGTCTTCGAACACGATATTGGCCGACTTGCCCCCCAGTTCCAGCACGCAAGGCAGCAGGCGTCGCGCAGCCGACTCGGCAATCTTCTTGCCGGTTTGCGGTGAACCGACGAACACCGCCTTCTTGATCACCGGATGATCGATGGCCGCCTGCCCCACCGTGTGGCCATAACCGGCCAGCACGTTGATGAGCCCTTTCGGCACGCCGGCTTGCTCGGCCAGTGCAGCCACCGCCAGCGAGGTAAACGGCGTCAGTTCGGAAGGCTTCAGCAAGACCGCGTTACCCATGGCGATCGCAGGCGCCACCTGCCAGCCGCAAGTGAAAATCGGCGCGTTCCACGGCGTGATCTGCAGCACCGTGCCGACCGGTTCGCGGCGGGTATAGTTGAGATGCGAACTCGGCACCGGAATCACGTCGCCGTAAAACTTGTCGGCCCAGCCGGCATAGTATTCAAACATCTCCGCAACCTTGGCCACTTCGCCGCGGCAATCGCGGATCGGCTTGCCGGCGTTGAGCGATTCCAGCTGCGCCAGTGCTTCGGTGTTGTCGCGGATCTTCTGGCCAACGGCAAAGACGATGCGGCCGCGCGCGGCATGGGTCAGCTTCCACCACTCCGCCTGCGCAACGATGGCAGCATCGGCCGCCAGTTGCACCACGCGCGCATCGGCGTCCCGATAGCTCAATGTGGCCTGGCCGGTGGCCGGATTCTGCAAGGCGATGGAGTCGCCTTCCCCCTGCACCAGCTTGCCGCCGACATAGGAACCGATAAAGGTCGTGCCCGGAAAGAACGGCGCAAACGCCGCCAGCAATTGTTCTGCTTCATTGGATTTCATGGAATGCTCCTGATGCTGTTCAGTCAATTATTCTTCGATGAATTGGACGATGCGGTTGAAGTCTTCGCCATCGGCCACGGTCTTGTCGCTGGCGGCCCACAAGCGGCCGACTTCGTCGGCCAGCGGCGCGGACGTCCCCAGTTCAGCGAGCAGGCCCATCGCCAGGCGCAAGTCCTTGCGCATGAGTTTCATGGTGAAGCCGGAATTGAAAGCGTCGTTGAAGATCCAGGTCGGATAATTGACTTGCGTGACGCCACTACGCCCCGAGCCGGCATTGATGCCTTCGAAGATCTGTTGCGGATCAAGCCCCGCCGCTTCGGCAATGCGGGCAGCTTCGCCGGCGACGATCAGGTGCGCGCCGCACATCAGGTTGTTGAGGAGCTTGGTGACATGGCCTGCGCCGACCGGACCGACATGCACGCGTTTGGCGCTCATGGCTTCAAGCACCGGCGTGACGGCCGCGACATCTTCTGCTGCGCCGCCCATGACCATGGTCATGGTGCCCGTTGCAGCCCCCTTGGGACCACCGCTGACCGGCGCATCGATGAAACGCAGGCCTTTTTCCGCGAGCGCCGCCGCCACCTTGCGCGTACTGTTGGGGTCAGCAGTCGTGGTGTCGACAACCAGCAAGCCCGGCTTGGCGCCGGCCAGCAAACCGTCGGCGCCGAACACGACTGCTTCCACCACGTCGGATGTCGGCAGCGACAGGATCAATACGTCCACCGCATCGGCCAACGCCGCCACCGACGCAAACACCTTCACGCCTTCGCGCGCAATGCTCTGCGTTACCGACGCCGCCGGATCGTAGCCCGACACGGTGAAACCGCCGCGTTGCAACGACAGCGCCATGCCGCGCCCCATGTTGCCCAAACCCGCCACCCCAATGTGTTTCATGCTGCTCCTCGCTGGAAAAATCTGACAGGTCCAGTGTGCAAGCAACGCAAACGAGCGTCAATTACATCGAAAAGCAAACATTGTTCTATTTAAGAGAACGCAGGCAAACAGAGGATCAGCTGGTCACCTGAAACGCCTGCATCAGCGAACTAGCGTAGGAGACGAAGCGATTGGCGGCCACCGACAGTTTGCGGCCGACGCGAGTGACCAGATGCACTTCGGCCAGCGTCAACACATCGTCGTCGAGCGGGATCGCAAACAGTTCGCCGGCCGCCAGTTCGGTCGATACGGCAAAGCGCGGCAGCAAGGTGACGCCCAGGCCGGATTTGACGAAATGCTTGAGCACATTGATCGAGTTGGTGGTGAGCGCAGGGTTGAGTTTAATCTTGGCGGCATACTCGGCCAGCGCCAGTAGCTGTCGCGTGCCGTAGGAAGAATGCATCAAGCCGATGGGATATTCGCTGAGCTCCTGCAAGGTGCAAGACTTGCTGCCGCGTAGCGGCGACGAGGCACTGACGACGGCCAGCATGGGTTGTCGTTGCACTGCGCGCGAGACGATCTTGGGGTCTGTCGGCGGATTGTAAACCAGACCGATTTCGGCCGTGTCTTCCGCCACCAGGCGCAGCACGTCGTTGGTGCCGGCCAGATCGAGAGACACTGAAATCTGCGGATGACGTTCGCAAAAATAGACCATCGGCCGGCTCATGAAATCGCTCACGAAACCTTCGCCGATGACGATGCTGACATGCCCGCGCTTGAGGCCGCGCAAGCCTTGCAACTTGGACAACAGATCGGCCTGGTGCGCGCCCTGTTCGCGATAGTAATCGATCAGCAGTTGCCCCGCTTCGGTCGGCACCACACCGCGCCGGTGCCGTTCCATCACGGGAATCGCCACCTCCTGCTCCAGCAAGGCGATCTGGCGGCTGACCGCCGATGGGGCGATATCCAGCTTGTCGGCCGCAGCACGCACGCTGCCGCACTGAACCGCCTCAAAGAAATAGACGAGGCGCTGCTCGCTGAGTTTTTTCATGACCCTTCCCTGCCTGTTCTGTTTGGAGTTGCCTCAATTAGAACAGAGTTCGGAAAATGCCATCATGGACGGAGCAGCAACGACGGGAAGCGACGCTATGCCGCCGCGCCGGTGAGCGCCACCTTCACCAGATCGTCGATCTCGGTCGTGATGTTCGACAGCACGCCGGCCACCACCGAAAACTCCTTGCCGGCCTGCCCCGCGCGCGCCGCCACGATGCGCGCATTGAAGGACACCATCTTGGCCTGCTTGGCGATGGTTTCGATGTCGGTCATGATGCCGCGCAACTGCTTCTTCATCAGCAACGCATGACGCTTGGACTGGTCTTCATACACGCTGGTGATCTGGTTCAGCACGCCCAGCATCGGCGTGGTGATGCGCACCAATTCTTCCAGCAGCGTCGGCGCATCGCGCAAGCTGTCGTCGATGGCGTTGAGCGTACGCTCGGCCAGATTGATGAAATAGACAATCTGCGCATCGCCGTCGAGCTTGCCGAAATAGGCTGCGCGCACCTCTTCGCAAAAAATGCCGGGCACGGCATCCGAACCTTTCACCAGCGCCGTATGCGCGCCGCGGAACAGGGCAAGGGCCTCGCGCGCGATGCTGGTGGCGCCTTCGTGGCCTTGCGACGCCAGCACCGCGTACAACACCAGACGCTGCGAAGTGAAGCGACGGCGTCCCGACAGGTTGATCAATGCCCCGAACACCTCGCCCGACAGCGGCTTGGTATCGGCAGCGGAAGTCGTCTCGCTCTTCCCGGTATCGCTGTTTTGCACCAGCTTGATTTGCCCGGAGACCGCCATGTTGTTCCTTTCGCCTGTATCGTTCTTGCCCTGCCCGCTCACGTCCTTTGTTACGCCGCTTCCTTCGCCGGATGCGCCTGCTTGCGATAAAGGAATTCAAGCACCGCAGTGCGGTACTCGGAATACTGCGCATCCTGCGCCAGCGCCACGCGCTCGCGCGGACGCGCCAGCTTGACGTCGAGGATCTCGCCGATGGTGGCCGCCGGTCCGTTGGTCATCATGACGATGCGGTCCGACAACAGCACCGCCTCGTCGACATCGTGCGTGACCATGACGACCGTCGATGCCGTCTTGGCGACGATCTTCAGCAACTCGTCCTGCAAGTGCGCGCGGGTCAAGGCATCCAGCGCGCCGAACGGCTCGTCCATCAGCAAGACCTTGGGCTCCATCGCCAGCGCGCGGGCGATGCCGACGCGCTGCTTCATGCCGCCGGAAATTTCGTTCGGGCGCTTGCTCTCGGCGGCGGTCAGGCCGACCAGCGCCAGCGCCGCGCGCGTGCGGTCGCGCAGTTGATGCCGATTTTCCGTGGCGCCGAAGACGCGTTCCACGCCGAGATAAATGTTCTCGAAGCAGGTCAGCCATGGCAGCAGGGAATGGTTCTGGAACACCACCGAACGTTCCGGCGACGGACCGGCGATTTCCCGGTTGGCGCACAGCAGCAGGCCGTCGCTGGGCTTGAGCAAACCGGCGATCAGGTTCAACAGCGTCGACTTGCCGCAACCGGAGTGGCCGATCAGGGTGATGAACTCGCCCTTCTGCACCGTCAGCCTGATGTCGCGCAGCGCATGGAACGCGCCCTTCTTGGTATGGAATACCATCTCGACGTCGTTGATCTCGATAAATTTGTTCATCGCTTCCATCAGGATTTCCTTCTCTGCTTCGACTGCTTCATTGTTCGGAAGAGGTATCGCCGGCTCAGGTGCTGACCTGTTCGTAGGTGAAGGCCTTGGCCAGCGCCACCAGCAGTTGTTCCAGGATCAGTCCCACCACGCCGATCACGACGATGGCGACGATGATGTGCGGCACGTTCAGGTTGTTCCACTCGTCCCAGACCCAAAAGCCGATACCCACGCCGCCGGTCAGCATCTCCGCCGCGACGATCACCAGCCACGCGGTGCCGATGGCCAGGCGCACGCCGGTCAGCATGTAAGGCAAGACGGACGGAAACAGGATCTTGGTCAGGATCTTCCATTCGGACAGATTCAGTACGCGCGCCACGTTCATGTAATCCTGCGGCACACGCTGCACGCCGACGGCGGTGTTGATGATCATCGGCCAGATCGAGCAGATGAAGATCGACCAGATCGCCGCCGGGTTGGCCGATTTGAACACCAGCAGGCCGATCGGCAGCCAGGCCAGCGGCGACACCGGCTTGAGCAGGCTGATGATGGGACCGAACATGCCCGACAAAAACCGGACGCGACCGATCAGGAAACCCAGCGGAATCCCCACCAGCGCCGCCAGACCGAAGCCGATCGCCACGCGTTGCAGCGACGCCAGCACGTTCCAGCCTATGCCCTGGTCGTTCGGGCCGGCACGGTAGAACGGATCGGAAAACAGCTTGATCGCTTCCTGCAGGGTCACCAGCGGCGTCGGGAAGTTACCGGTCTTGGCGGCGATGATCTGCCATACCAGCACCAGGAAAGCGAGGCCGGTCAGCGGCGGCAATACCTTCATCAGCAAGCCTGCCATCAGCGGCGATTTTTTCGCCTGCTTCGGCTTCGGTTTCACGACCGGCGCCTCCGCGCTTTTTGCCGGCGCGGCAGCAGCGATGGCTGTCGCCGCCGGTTTCGGGTTTTCATTCATCATCGTTTCCATGACTGCGCTCATATCGATTCCTTCACTTCGTAATGCGAAAAAAAACCGCCCCGATAATGCACGTGCCTAAGTCTTGATCTTGAACGAAGCGGCGTAGGCTTTCGGATTCTTGCCGTCCCACACAGTGCCGTCCATCAGCTTGGAGGTCCGCATCGGATCCTTCGGAATCCTGGTCTTGGTCATGGCGGCGGCTTCCTTGTACAGGTCGATCTGATTGACCGACCTGGCTACGGCCAGATAGTCCGGATCGTCCTTCAGCAAGCCCCAGCGGCGATGCTGCGTCATGAACCACATGCCGTCCGACAGATACGGGAAGTTGACCGCGCCGTCGTTATAGAACTTCATGTAGTTGGGATCGTCCCAGGTCTTGCCGAGGCCGTTCTGGTAGCGGCCCATGATGCGCTGGTCGATGACGTCCTTGCTGGTGTTGACATAGGATTTGTCGGCGATGACTTCGGCCATCTTGTTCTTGTTGGCCAGCGAGGCGTCGATCCATTTGCTGGCGTCGAGGATCGCGGCCATCATGGCGCGGCAGGTGTTCGGGTTTTTCTTGACGAAGTCGAGCGAGGTGCCCAGGACTTTTTCCGGATGGTCTTTCCAGATGTCTTGCGTGGTGGTCGCGGTGATGCCGACGCCGTCGACGATGGCGCGGTGGCCCCATGGTTCGCCGACGCAAAAACCGTCCATGTTGCCGACACGCATATTAGCCACCATCTGCGGCGGCGGCACGGTGATGACCTTGGCGTCCTTCATCGGATTGATGCCGTTGGCGGCCAACCAGTAGTACAGCCACATCGCGTGCGTACCGGTCGGGAAAGTCTGGGCGAAGGTGTATTCGCGCTTGTCGGTTTGCATCAGCTTGGCCAGCGACGGACCGTCGACACCGCCCTTGTCGGCGATCTTCTTCGACAGCGTGATGGCCTGGCCGTTGTTGTTGAGGCTCATGAGCACGGCCATGTCTTTCTTCTGGCCGCCGATGCCCATTTGCACGCCATAGATGAGGCCGTACAGGACATGCGCCGCATCCAGCTCGCCATTGGTCAGCTTGTCGCGCACGCCGGCCCAGGAGGCTTCTTTGCTGGGCACGATCTTGATGCCATACTTCTTGTCGAACCCGAGCACCGAGGCCATCACCACGGAAGCGCAATCGGTCAGCGGGATGAAACCGATCTTCACTTCTTCTTTTTCCGGCTTGTCCGAGCCGGCTGCCCAGGCTCCTCCGGTGGCTAATCCCAACATGGTCGCTCCTGTTGCAAGTCCTGCGGTCTGAATCAATTGACGACGCTTGAAATCCACTTCCTCGACAGCTGCCTCGGTCTTGCTCGCTTGTTGCTCTTTGAATTCCATCGCGTTTTCCCCATTCAGCAAATAAAAAAGGCGTCCCTTCAGCACGCGTTGAAGCATGCTGAAAGACGCCTTTGTCTTGGATGGTCCAACCGCCATTGGCCGAACCGTTCGATGCGCAAACCTTGCGCTACACCGACGGTTCAGCAAAGAGCGTGCCAAGCGGGCCGAAAAATCGCGAAAACCGCGTCGCTACGCTATGAAAGAGGTGCAAGAGATGATGGCAGAAGATCGCCGCTCAGCAGCAGGAAGCGAACGACCGGCGCACCGCGTTTGTGCTGCGCACCAATTTGGCGGTGCATGATTGCGGCGGGGGATCGATGCGATGGAGGAAAAAATGTCAGCCGAGCAAATCTTCGACATCCAGCAAACGCTGGGCGATTTCGGAAAGTTTGAGGTTCTTGTTCATGGCCATGCTGCGCAGTTTTTGATAAGCATGTTCTTCCGACAGCTTGTGCCTGGCCATCAGCACGCCCTTGGCGCGCTCCACAAGCTTGCGCTCGGCCAGCTTGAGCTTGGTGTCGGACAGTTCGGTGAGCAACTTCTGTTCCTGGCGGAAACGCGCCAGCGCCACGTCCAGCACCGGCTTGATGCGCTCCGATTGCAGGCCGGCCACGATATAGGCCGTGACGCCCGCCTCCATCGCCGCTTCCATGGTGGAGGTGGTGTCGTCTTCGGTGAACATGACGATGGGGCGGCGCTCATCGCGCGTGGTGATGACGATGTGTTCCAGCACGTCGCGCGCATCGGACTCGGCGTCGATGATGATCATGTCGGGCTGCAACTGGGCGATGCGCTCCGGCAGATAGAGATCGGCGGGCAACGAGGCGATGATGTTGTAGCCGGCTTCCAGCAAACCGATGCGCAAAGCCTTCCCGCGCTCCGCCTGTTCGTGCAGTGCGGTGTCGGTTTCATCGGCATGATCGATGATGGTGTTGACGACAACGATGCGTAAGTTGCGCATGTGTGGTTTCAATGTTCGCCTGGACATCGTAAATCGATTCTGAACTCGTTGCGGGTCTGTGTGGGGATGGCTGTTGCGGCTGTTGCGGTTGCGCCTCCGATATTCCCCCAAATGCAGCCGGGCGAATAGTAACCCATTTGCTGCAAGCGCACACTTTATATCATTTCATGATGTATTTCAGCATCCCCTCCCTTGCCGCCCCTGATCTCGCATGATGAAGCGTGCCATTCCCGGCAAGCAAAAATCAAACCAGAAATCCGGCAGGCGCCAACGCCTGGATAGCGCAATCCTACTCTCCGGCTCGCCTTTTCCTACAGGAAATTGAGGCGCACGCCTATCTACCGCAACAGTGGGGATGGCTAACATCCATTGCATCATCTCCTGCTTTTCGCAGGTGAATCCGACGCCGCACTTGCCCCAATCAGCCAGGAGGAGACCCACATGTTCCGCCGCACACGTACATTGCCCACTGTCAGAAAAACTGTGCAATTCGCCACCTGTCTCGCTGCAGGCAGCGCACTCGCGCTGACATCGGCGAGCGCGCTGGCCGATCCGTCGCCGGCGCTTGACCGATTCAGCTTGTCGGCAGGAGCCTACTATGCCGACCCGACGTTTCGCGTGAACGCCAATACGCAATACGGCAATTTCCAGTCCGGCGACATCGATCGCGATCGCACCACCCTACCGCGCGTGCGCGCCGAGCTATTGCTATTCGACAGCCAGGGCTTGTCCTTCGATTACTTCACCTACAAGAAAAACAATAGCGGCGCCATCGACAGGTCGGCGCCGATCGGCGGCGGCTCCAGCCTGACCGCCAACGGCGACGCCGACCTTCAGGTCGACATGGCTTCGCTGGCCTATAAATGGTGGATAGGCCAGGGCAACGACGTATTCGGCATTGGCCTCGGCGCCGGCTATTACCGCGCCCGCCTCGATGTAAACGCAGCTGCGACGCTCAACGGCACCGCCGGCACATTCAGCGAAAGCTATACCGAAAAGACCTGGGCGCCGCTGGTCGAATTGGGCTGGAAACACGCCTTCAGCAAAGACTTCCGCCTCTATGCCGAAGCCTCCGGCATGAAGAAGAACTGGGGCCGCGTCACCGGCCACATCTATAGCGCGGCAGTGGGCGCGGAGTGGTATCCGCTGGCCAACCTCGGTATCGGCGCCGACTATGGCATCACGCGCATCAACATCGATCGCAACGGCGGCGGCACGATCAACGACGCCAACCTCGACATCCGCCTCAAAGGACCATCCGCTTACGTGAAGGTGCGTTTCTGATATTGACGCCATGCGCCCGCCGACCGGTGTGGCGCACGGCGCCGGTAACCGCTGCAAGTCCTGCAGTACAACAAGGAGAACAACATGACCATCGGCACCATTTTACTGATCGTACTTATCCTGATTCTTATCGGCGCCCTGCCGGCCTGGCCGCATAGCCGCTCCTGGGGTTATGGCCCAAGCGGCATCGCCGGCACCGTCGTCATTATTCTGCTGATACTGGTGTTGCTGGGCAGGCTGTAGAAATACAGGTTTTTCTTCCGGACACCACAAACAGGATATGATGGGCGGCGTTGCATCTGCAGATACCGTGCAGATGCAACGTCGCTTATCATTTTGACTGGAAGGAGCTCGTAACGATGACAAAAAATCGCCGAAAACACCTTTTGCTACTGCCGTTCTTCCTGGCCGCCGGCGTTTCCGCACACCTGCCGGCCCAGGCTGCGGAAGAAGACGTCTCGCAACAAGATCCGCAGCGCTGGTATCAGGGCGACGACACCGCCAGGCTGCATCACAAGAATCTGATCAAGGAAGCACACTCCGCCTATGCGCAAGCGCTGCAGGAATGCAAACCGCTCAAGCGCGCGGAAGCCAAGGCATGCCGCAAGGAAGCACGCGAGCTGATGCAAAGCGACCTGGCGCGGGCCAAGCGCATCTACAAAGCCAACACCGCCACCGAATAGCACACCCCCACGGGCACATCGTCGCAAGCCGGCTCGCCATCGCGTAAACAGCGTTACCACACCGTTCCGGATGCGCCATAAAACAAGGGGACCGGATCGGTCCCCTTGTTTTTGTCTTCTCCATTCCTGTTGCATCGCATTGAGCGATGCGGGCATGTCGTGCCGGTCTATGGTTTACTTCCCGACCTGATTGCCGATCACGCCGCCGACCGCTGCGCCGCCCACGGTACCGATACCGCTGCCGCCGGTCAGGACCGCGCCGCCGACCGCACCAACGCCTGCGCCGATGGCAGTATTCTTGTCGCGTTGGGACATGCCGCTACAGCCGCTCAATACGGTGAAGGCGCACACAGTGATCGAAGTCACTGCAATCTTATGTATTTTTTTCATGATGACACCTCTATAAAAGTTGATTGATGCTGCCGCTGCAGCAAATGATTCAGTCCGATGCCCATTGACGGGGCATATACTTTTTAGACGTCCTGCGAGCGGATAGTTTCACACCGAGGGACGCCCTAAACATTCGCTTACACTTGCGGGATCGTGCGCGTCGCATGCCTTCTTTCTCATCAGCACGTGGTCATACACGATGACCGCATTGCGGATGGAAAAGGGATGTTTTCTCTCTACCATGTCGAGATAGCGGAATTTCTTCTTGTCCATCACCGGCTTTGCCCTCGATACTTTTCCGGCCTGTGCATGGCTCTTCGCCATGACGACATGAGCAGCATCATCACTATGCATTGCCTGCGTAGCGGGGGACGTTCCGGTCGCGGCGAGGGCGGCAGAACATGCCAACATGCCGATCAGTACGAGCGAAGCAACGGTTGCTGTTTTTTTCATGATCCCTCCCTCGACATTTCCAGCGCGACTGCGGCACTGTGATCTGGGAATTGTTAAGTCAATACCTGCCTGTTTTTCTCTCGGCCCATCATGACAAAACGACGGACGACTCGACAGCCGTGCTTCTCCGATTCTGGCGTAAGACGATTCCTACAAGAAAATATGGCAGGCATGAAAATGGGAGCATCCGCTCCCATTCACCGACCCGGGATCAGCGATCCTTCAGTGCTTCCTTGGCATTGCCGTAGCTCTTCTGGACGTTGCCCTCGATTTGCCTGGCTGCGCCCTTGACCTGTTGTTCCTTGCTGTTCACCATTTCGCCGGCCTTTTGCTGAACCTTGCCGGCTACCTGTTTCGCGCTACCTTGAACTTGATCTTTATTCATGACGACTCCTGAAAGTTGAAAGACCAGTTACTGCGATGCTCAACAGTCAACTGCACACGCCTCCATGGATGGAAACGCGATGAGTTCATGTTAGCGGGAGGGGTTGCGCGGGACCATAAGACAGTCCCCCTTTGAAACGTAGGATAAGCAGAGAAAAAAACGACCGGAAAACCGAATGTCGTGTCAGGCTTGCGCGGCAGGAGCAGCAGGAGTGGCGATGGGCAGGCGAATCGTGATGATGGAGCCGCTGCCGGGAGCGGAGCGGATGTCGACCTCGCCGCCGAAGAAAGTGGCGCGCTCGCGCAGGCCGCGCAAGCCGTAGGTCTTGTTGTTGTCGCGCCGGTCCGGCGCAATGCCGACGCCGTTGTCGCGCACGGTCAGGGCGACCTGTTCTTCGTCAACGTCGAGGATCACGTCCACCCGCGTCGCCCTGGCATGCTTGGTGACGTTGTTGAGCATCTCCTGCAGCATGCGATAGATGGCGATCTCCATCTGATGGCCGATGGCGACGTCTTCGTCGGGCAAACTGGCCTTGCAGCTCATGCCGCTGCGCTCCGCCAACTCATCCATCTGTTCGGTGATGGCGGCCTTGAGGCCGAACAGATCGAGCATGTTGGGCCGCAGCTCAGTCTGGATGCGCCGCGTGGTGCCGACCAGCGAATTCATCAGCCCCTGGATGCGCGGCTTGCGCTCCTGCCATTTTTCGTCGTCGGGCAGGATCTTGTAGACGCTCTCCAGATGCATGCTCAAGGCGGTCAGCGAGGCACCCATGTTGTCGTGCAGCTCGCGCGCGATGGCGCGCTTCTCTTCTTCGCGCACGGTCTCCAGGTGATTGGTCAGTTCGCGCAGCAGCGCGGTGCGCTCGACGACGGTCTTCTCCAATTGGGCTTCGCGTTCGCGCAGCGAGTCTTCGGCGCGTTTGCGTTCGGAGATGTCGGTGCTGATGCCGATCACGCCCAACACGTTGCCGGCCTTGTCGAACCAGGGCACGCGCGTGGACTGATAGGTGAACACGCCATGCGGCAGGTGCAGGGTCTGCTCGATGGTTTCCGGCAGGCCGCTAGCCATGACGCGCCGGTCGTCCTCATCGATGCGGTCGGCGTCTTCCTTGTGCGCGAACAATTCGCGGCTGGCGCGGTACATCGCTTCTTCCCAGGTCTTGCCGACCTGCTGCAGCATGGCCGGATTGGCGAAGACCAGCAGGCTCTGCCGGTTCTTGACGAAGATCGGCTCGCGCGTGCTGTCGCTGACGGCGGTCAGCAGGGAGTTGGTCTCCGCCAGTTTGGCGGCGCTCTGCATGCGCGCGCCGTATTCGCGATCGAGCTTGCCGGCGAAACGCCAGAAGATGAACACCACCAGCGCGCCGTCGATCAGCGTCAGGAAAGGCAGCATCAGCCGATCGGCGTACAAGCCGTATTCGGCGCCGCGCGCCACCAGCAGATTGAGGATCAGGATCAGCAGCAGCATCGACGGCAACAGGCGGCGCAGCATGTTGCCTCCGGGCGCATGACTGACGATGATCGCCATCAGGCGATGCGACGGCCGCGCCATCAGCAGCGCAGCCCCCAGCAACAGGAAGCCCAGCGCCGACAGGAACGGAATGCCGGTCGAATAATGCAGGAAGGTCAGCTTGTTGACGCCGTACAGATAGCCGACCAGCGGAATGGCGCTCAGGCCAATCAGCATGAAGGCCAGATATTCGGCGGGATAATGGCGGGCCTTGAGACGCATGTCATGCATCAGCAGCGTCAGAGCAATCAGCACGAAGCTGCCCGCTGCCAGCGGATGAATCGCCGCTCCAAAGGCGCTATGCGCGAGAGGAATGGACAGCATGCCCGGCAGCCGGTCGCCCAGCAGGCTCAGGCCGAAAAGATTTTGCAACAGGAAGCCCGCGCCCAGCACCAGCAGCAGCAAGGCGACGACGCGCGCGGAGATCGCCAGACGCCGGCTTGCCTGCCCGACGTTGAGGCATTGCATGTACAGCGCCGAGCCGGAGAGAATGAAGCCGACCGCGGTGCTGCCCTGGACGGCGATCAGGTCGGCCAGGATCTTGCGATAGTCGTCTTCGGCGTAGCAACTGACCAGGACCACGATGCCGAACAGCACGATGATCATCGCCAGGCTCATCGCAGCAGTGACGATGCTGGCAAAATTTGCCTGCGTGGCGACGTAGTGCTCCAGCGATGAACCTTCACCGATCTCGTTGCGCGCTGCCTTCATTTGCATGTGCCGAAGCCCCCGATGGTGCGAATATGCCGTTGATCGCGCAAACGCCGCGCAGAGACCGCGTCATCATCGTTCTTGCGTCGGCTACATTATATTTAATATGGCGCGGCTAAGGCAGCTGCGTGATGCCGGACTCGAGGCCAGGCTTCATCTCATGCTGCGAGCGATCCCCGGTCAAGCCGGCGTCAACTCGCGCGCCGGCCCCAGTCCTTTGCCCTTGCCGCTGAGCCGCTCGATCAGGCTGCGCAATTTGGTGAACTCGGAAGATTTGTCGAAGAAGAATTGCACGCCATATTGCAAGCCGACGCGCCGATAGGTGGCGCTGACGTGGTTGCTGAAAATGATCTTGAGCTCGTCATGACTTTTTTTGCCCGGGCGCGCCAGCGACTGCAACAGGTTCATGCCGTTGCCCTGTCTGAGCTGGATGTCGAGGATCAGCACGTCGTAGCTTTCGTGTTCCAGATGGGCGGCGGCATCGTCTTCGGTCTCGGCATAGCCGGCCAGCTCGACGCCGGGAATCTCGGCAAGACTTTCCATGATCAGGTCGCGCACGTCGGCCGAGTCCTCGACAAGGAACACCTTCAGCGGCGAAGTCACGTTGCGCCCCATCCTTTCCGACAATTCCTGCAATACCTGCTCCATAGTCGCTATCCTGACACTCAATTCCAAAAAGCCCTGTATCGGCCGCGGGCGAATGTGCGACCTGCGCCTTCCCGTTTCCTCAATCGATCAGATTGTTCTTGATGGCGTAGTAAATGATGTCGGCGTTATTGGCCATATTCATCTTTTGCAATACGCGCGACCGGTAGGTACTCACCGTCTTGACGCTCAGGCACAGCTCATCGGCGATTTGCGTCACGCCCTGCCCCTGGCCCAGCTTGTAGAAAATCTCGTATTCGCGTTGCGAGAGCGTCTCGTGCAGCGGCTTCTCCGAATCCACGGGATCGGTCGTCAGCAACTCCGCCACGCCGTAGCTGATGTATTTGTGTCCGCGCAGAATCGTGTTGATGGCGCTGACCAGGTCGGTCGCCAATGCTTCCTTCTGCACATAACCGCTGGCGCCGCTGCGCAACACTTGCACCGCATAACGGCTTTCCGGATGCATGCTCAGCATCAGCACCGGCAGAGCCGGCTTTTCGCGCTTGATTTGTTTTAACACTTCGACACCGCTTTTATCCGGCATCGCGATGTCGAGCAGGACGATGTCCCATTCCTGCGTGCGCACCAGGCGGATCGCCTCTTCGGCGGTACTTGCTTCACCGCCGACTTCCATATTCGGAATGTCCGCGATAAAGTGCTGGACACCAGCACGCACGACAGCGTGATCATCGACTACCAATATTTTTGTCATAGTTTTTACCAGCATCAAATCAATGCTGCAGTCCTTCCTGATCAGGCAAATGCGGTATGACTGCGCTGTTCCTGCCTGAGTTGCAGCGTTCCCATCATTCGTTTGAGTTGCCCGGCGGCACCGGGACCTTCAGCGGCTAACTATACCTTAATACGTCTTTTCGCTTAATTCCAATAAAACAATTATCCGTTCGACAATATCCTGAAATTTCCCTGGCGGCAGCCAGAGGTCGCCGCCAGGGATAAGCTTATTTCAGACGCAAGTCGTTTTTCACCGACTTCACGCCCTTGACGCCGCTGGCCAGTTCGCCGGCGCGGGCCGAACTCGTTGCCGAGCTTACGAAACCGCTCAGCTGGACGACGCCCTTGTAGGTTTCGACGTTGATTTCAGCCGACTTCAAGTTAGGTTCCTGGAAGATCGCGCTCTTCACCTTGGTGGTGATGACGGCGTCGTCGACATATTCGCCGGTGCCTTCCTTGTTGGGACCGGAAGCGCAGCCGACCAGCGACACCATCATCAGTGCGAGGAAAAAGCCCGTGATACGTTTGGTCAAAGATAAAGTCATGATGATCTCCTTGTTGGTAAATTCAACTGCATGTGTGTGATTGTTTTATGGAGAAGCATCGCTACCTCTCCATGACCTTACTGGATTACTGCAATTCGGTGATTGATGGATTACTTGCCGTACTTTGCCTTGGCTGCGGTCTGGCACTTGTCCTGCTCGGCGCCCTTCAACGCATCGCACTTTTCCTTGGCGACGCTGTAGTCGGCGTCATTGGTGGTTTTTGCGGCATCCTTGTTGGCATCAGTGGTCTTGCGCTTGGCCTTGGCGTCGGCGATCGCAGTTTCGTGCGCAGCCTTGGCCTCCTTCTGGCAGACATCTTCCTCGTTGCCCTTGAGCGGTTTGCACTTGGCCTTGGCGGTCTTGTAGTCGGCGTCGGCGGCGGCCACGTCGGCCTTGTATTGGGATTTGACGGCGTCGGCGGCGCTCGCAAGACTGTGGGCGCCGAAAGCGGCGGCCGTCAGGATGCAGGTGGCGATGATTTTTTTCATTGGCAGTCCTCTCGTTTTAATTTGGTGTGAATCCGGTTTCAAACATGTCGAATCGTTGCGGCAAAGACGCGATGCCCGGTTGCGATGCCGGGATATGGCAATCAGTGACGCCAGTCCTTGTTGCTTTCCTCGAACGCCTTGATCTGCTTCTCGGCTTCGTCCTTGTCGATGCCGTAGGCTTTCTGGATGCGGCCGGCCAGCTCTTCGCGCTTGCCGTTGATGGTGTCGAGCTGGTCGTCGGTCAGCTTGCCCCATTGCTGCTTGGCCTTGCCCTTGAACTGCTTCCAGTTGCCTTCGATGATGTCCCAGTTCATGCTGCTCTCCTTGCTTGTTGTCGATAGGGTGGTTCCGCCATGACTGCTGCGCGGGGGTATGTCCTTCACCGGCGTCTATGCGCCGGTCAGGCGCAGTCAATCCAGCAGGTCGCTCATGTCGTCGGCGTGCTCTTCTTCCTTCGCCATGATGGAAACGAGCAAATGCCTGGTGGTCGGATCGTCGTCGCCGATGCGTTCGATCATCTGGCGATAAGTCTCGATCGCAATGCGTTCTGCAATCAGGTTGGCGCGAATCATCGACTTGATGTCGGTCGATTCGTCATAGTCCGCGTGACTGCGTTCGGACAGCGCGCGAGGATTGAAATCCGGCTCGCCGTTCAACTGCACGATGCGTTCGGCGATCTGGTTGGCATGCGCCTCTTCTTCCATCGCATGTTCGAGAAACTCGGCCTTGATCGGCTCGTTCTCCAGTCCGGTGGCGGTGAAGTAGTGGCGCTTGTAACGCAGCACGCAGACCAGTTCGGTCGCCAGCGCATCGTTGAGCATGGCGACGACTTCTTCGCGATCGCCCTTGTAGCCCGGGGTGACGGCGCCGTCGCTCAGCTTCATGGCTTCCTGGCGCACTTTCTCGCGGTCGATGCGAAACGGCTTGCCGCTGATGTGATGTACCGTCGATGGTTTGCTTGACATGATGGTGTTCCTTTATCCGGTTGGCTATATGGCTGGGGACAGCTGGATGCTCAGCGCTCGCAGCTGCGCGACACGCACAGGCCAAGCAGCAGGCCGACCCCCGTGGAAATGGCGATGGCGCGCCATGGATTGGACTGCACGTAATCGTCGGTGGTGGCGGCAATCTCTTTGCCGGCCTGCACCACGTAAGATTGGATTCCCTGGGCTTTGATGAAAGCGCGGTCGAGGATTTCCTCTCCCCTGGCGCGCAGATCTGCGGCTTTCTGACCTGTTGCGGCGGCGGCTTCATTGAACAGTTCCTGCGCTTCCTGCAGCAACACCTGAACGTCGGTGCGGACGGTTCGCAATTTTTCCTCGTGCATTTTCTTTACTCCTTCTTTGTCAGCTTGCTGTTCAATACATGAAGTATTGAAGAATGAGCAGTATCAACAGCGGCATGCCTACCAACCAGCAAAGCACCAGTTTTTCCATGATTGCACCCGTTCCGTCTGTTCTTGTGTCGTGAAACGAACCGCTTGTCTCTTCCTGTTTTTCCTCGTGGTCCGCATGTCGGACTGATCTGCGAACCGATGACTAACGATACTTTCTGAGCGTTCCCTCAGCGATAGGACTGCTGCTGATTGCCTTGTAGGACAAGGTCGGTAAAACCTTGCCTTTTGCCTCACGTCCCAACCTCACTTTGCGGGTCAGGGCGTGGCGTCCTGCGACAGTTCGTCGCTCTTGGCCGGTTGAAGCGCGTTGCCGCCCTCGCCTTCCCAGCGCTGCAGGGCCTTGCGTTGCGCGCGATAGTCGGCACGCTGCAGGCGATTGGCGCAGATATTCAGTACGGCAAGCACTGCCGCACCGGAGATGCCTAGCGCCAGCAACAGCGTTCGTTTGGTCAGCATGGCGGGCTCCTCGTTGTTGCGTTGGATTGCTCAGGCCGACATATGCCGTTTCGCGGCATGCCTGATGGAATCTTTGATGATTTCGCGCGCATTGCCGATGGTGCGCTGTACCTCGCCGGCTTCCTGCAATTGCAAGGCGTGACGGCGACGCGACTGGTCGCCCGACACCTTCGCCAGGTTTTCATGCAAGCGGCCCAGTGCAATCTTCAGATTGCCTGCCAATTGATCTTTATTCATGACGCGCTCCTCGGCGTTGGTGATGCGATGGACGGATCGTAGCAATGCCCTCCGGCAAGAGGTATAGGACGCCCGCCCATTGTCTTGTAGGACAAGATGAGAAGCCGCGCCGGCAAAGGATTTGCGGCCCCTCCGCAGTGATCGTTACCCACTCCTGCACTTGCCTTCCTACAACCGATTGGGCGGCCGTCCGATGGTTGCCGCACGGGACGGCTACTAGGATGGAAACATTGGGTGACGATGCGGATTGCGGCGCCCGATGGCAGGCACGATGGCAAACAGGTCGGCAGGATGGACTGACGCATCTCTCCCGGTCGATGCGTTGACCTCATTTTTCAAGGAGCAGACATGGGTAAATATTTCCTCGCCTGGATACTGGGCGTTCCCGCCTTCGTGCTGGTGCTGATCTATTTTTTCGTGCACTGAGGCACGCGTAAAAAAGAAAAAGACTTCTCTCCATTTCAATGAAAGGCACATGATGAACAACGATCAACTGATTGACACCCTGAACGACCTGATTCAGATCTCCAAGGATGGCGAAGAGGGTTTCCGCGTCTGCGCTGAAGATGCGTCGGAGCGCCAGGCCCATTACAAGAACCAGTTCCTGGAACGTTCGCAGGCCTGCGGCCAGAGCGCGCTGGAGTTGCAGAATCTGGTGCGCGTACTGGGCGGCGAGCCGACCAACCACACCACCGTCAGCGGCGCCTTGCATCGCCAATGGATCAATATCAAGAGCGCCATTGTCGGCAAGGATGACGAGGCCATCCTGAACGAATGCGAACGCGGCGAGGATGCCGCCGTCAACGCCTACCGCAAGGCGCTGGCGAAAGATTTGCCAAGCGACGTACGCCTGATCATCGAACGCCAGTACCAAGGCGTGCTGGCCAACCATGATCGCGTCAAGGCATTGCGCGATCAGGTGCGCGCCAAGAAGGCCGCCTAGTTCGATAAGCAAGTCGATAAGCAAGCGCAGCAGTAAAAGAAAAGAGCGGAAAAGAGCGGCTCACAAGAGCCGCTCTTTTTTATCGTCTTTTTATCTTCGATTATTTCTTGTGGTGTTTCAGCATGACCGCCAGCTCTTGCAGAGCGACCAGCATGGTTTTGATGAACTCGCGCGTCGGCTCGTGCGTCAGCTTGCCGCCGGCGTCGAAGCGGTCGCCGGCGCCGCCGATCATGACTTCCGGCTTGTTGAGAAATTTCAGGTCGAGGAAAACGCCAATCTGACGCAGATGATATTGCGCACGCGCCGTGCCGACCGCGCCGGGACTGGCGCCCATGATGGCGGTGGCCTTGCCTGCAAACGGCTGTTCCGGCGGACGCGACGCCCAGTCGATGGCGTTTTTCAACAAGCCGGGAATCGAATAGTTGTATTCCGGCGTGGAGAACAAAATCGCATCGGCCTCAGCAATTTGCTTGCGAAAGCGCTCCACCGACGACGGCCATCCTTGGGCGCGCACATCGTCGTTATAGAGGGGAATGTCGGAGATATCTGCCAGGACCAGGCGCACGCCCGGCGGCAGCAATTCCGCCGCGGCGTGCAAAGCAGCCGTGTTGTAAGAACCTGCGCGCAAGCTACCGGAGATGCCGAGAATGGTGATCGGGGTATCGCTCATTTCAATGTCCTTTATGAAGGGAGTTGAATCTGCAGGCTGACTCTGAAAATTGAGTCTGCAGACAGCGGAAATGCCGATCCATGCTACACCAGACTTGCGCGCGTCTTGCCTACCCCTCGCCCAGATAAGCCGCCTTGACGCGCGGATCGCTGAGCATGTCCCTGGCATTGCCGGTCATGGTGATGAGGCCCGACTCCATCACATAACCGCGGTGCGCCGCCTCCAGCGCCAGCT